>CEQJ01037093.1_pt1 | contig 11346 bp, 10 predicted proteins | sample 531001 | NCBI WGS metagenome assembly CEQJ01 (sample SAMEA2621198, study PRJEB7988) | marine metagenome | biome: marine biome (ENVO:00000447); feature: surface water layer (ENVO:00002042); material: "saline water (ENVO:00002010), including plankton (ENVO:xxxxxxxx)" | depth 5 m | reverse complement strand
AATGATTGACGATATTTGCGATTTGTTATTGGCTCAATGGGAAAATACGGTGATATGTGATGAGGACCAAATAGATCATTTGAAGGATCACATAAAACAAATCACAGAACATTATTTCCTGTTACCAATCGATCATATTCCACCAAATCGATCAATTTGTCATTCGAAACATAGTCAGTTATTACGTCATCATGATGAATATAAAAGGATTTTAAACGAATTACAATCCATACATCAGCCTGAACAACGCAGCGAAGAATGGTATGCATTCCGTCATAATCTTATTAGCGCAAGCAGTATGGGAAAAATATTTGGAACGGAAGCATCGCGTAATCGTCTGATTTACGAAAAATGCCAACCACTTAATAGCTATCGTTTTAACGGATCGAGCAGTGTGTCTTCGCCTATGCATTGGGGGCAAAAATACGAACCAGTATCCGTGGCGCTTTATGAACAAATGCACAATACACAAATAGGAGAATTTGGTTGCATTCAACACAAACAATACTCGTTTATAGGGGCTTCGCCAGACGGTATTGTAGTAAAACAGGATTGTCCGGTTTATGGACGCATGTTAGAAATCAAAAACATTGTGAATCGACCAATCACCGGCATACCATTGAAAGACTATTGGATTCAAATGCAGATGCAAATGGAGTGTTGTGATTTAGATGAGTGTGATTTCTTAGAAACACAGTTTAAAGAATATGAAGAAGAAGAGGAATTCTGGAATGACAATAATCATAAACACAAGGGCGTCATGTTGTATTTCGTCGAGCGTATTAGTATATGCGAAACGAATCAAGGTGATGATATGTTAGAAGGACAAAGACCTCGATCGAACACATATCCTCGTTTGGACGAAAACGATCCTAGTTCACAAGGATATTCACTGGCACAACAATATTCAGGTGTGCCGCATTACGAATACATGCCCTTGAATATGGAACTTACAAAAGAAAACGTCGATAATTGGATCGAACAAACACGTAGTCGATTACGACGAAGTTGGTCTCTTTATACAACTATATATTGGTATTTGGATGAAATGAGTTGTGTATTAGTCCAACGTAATAAAAAATGGTTCGATGCAGCTCTTCCGCTTATTCGAGATACATGGACAACTATCGAAAAAGAGCGTGAAACAGGTTGCGAACATCGTGCTCCAGCAAAGAAAATTCCGAAAATTGAAAATATAGACGTGACTGTCAATAAAGAAGGGGAAAAAGAGATCCGTAATTTCCCCTTTCAAAAAGGCGTTTGTTTAGTAAAACTATAAACTTATTTGTTCGAAACTATTTAAATGTACATTATTAATAATAAGTAAATGCTTTTTTATTTATTATTGTTACCATTCTGTTTTGCATTTATTCAGAGACCTCGTATTGTAAAGACAAAATATTACGCATCACCTACTTTATGGGATGTGTTGAGTAATAATCTCAAAGAAAATGCGCGAAATTGGTTTATACAACGCGCAGAAAGGAGTGGTATCGATTGGAATGCCATTACCTATCGCTATGAAAAAGATTTGGATAAATTAGATTTTATTTATCAACAAGTCAATAACAATTCCATGGTTTATCCCTCTTATTATACGCGTCCATTTCACGGATATGATGATGGGAATCTCAATTGGTTGGCCGCTTTGGAAGGCGAGGCTGCCACATTGAGTATGGCGGTGAACTATTGGAAAGGAAACGATCCGACAACTACCGAAAATTGGTTGCGTTATAATATTACGCAAAATCTTTTGAATTATATTAACAAACATGGTGGAAACAAGCCGAAAGACGTGTTGGACGTCGGTTCTTCTGTGGGTATTTCGACGGAATATTTATTGAAATCATTGAAGGACTGTAAAAGAATCACGGGAATGGATTTGAGTCCTTATTTTGTGGCTTTGGCTACTTATCGTGCAAAGGAAGAGAGGCTTCCGATTACATACATCCACCGCAATGCTGAAGAACCGGATTTGCAAGAAGATTACGATGTTATTATTTGCACATTCATTTTGCATGAAGTTCCCAAGGAACCTACAAAGGTCATATTAAATGCGTTGAAAAAACACGTAAAACCAGGAGGAACGTTTGCCGTCATAGATTTGGATCAAAGTAAAGTGCAAAATAATCTGATTGTGAGCACATTCCGTAAATGGGCGTTTGAAGTAACCGAGCCGCACATTTATGAGTATTACCAAACAAACATGACCGAACTTATGATGGAAGCAGGATTCAAAAATGTAGAAAAAGTACCGAATGATCCGATCAATTCGCTATGGATGGGTCGCGTTTAAATTGAATTTTAGTGAAACCATATAAAAGTAAAATTGATTTAAATATTATCAATTTAACCGAACAACAGAGTATACGTTATATGGAAACTAAACAAACAAAAGGATTAAATCGTAATACAATTGATAAATATTATACAAAGGATAATGTCGTAGAATTGTGTTTAAACCTCGTTAAAAAATACATACAAATAAATACGGATGATTTAATTATAGAACCGAGTGCAGGAAACGGTTCTTTTATTACAGGTATTAAATCATTATCAAATAATTTTCGATTTTACGATTTAGAACCGGAAAATGACGAAATAATACAACAAGATTATTTGCTATATGATTATAGTAAGGAAACTTTCGACAAAATACATATAATCGGTAATCCACCATTTGGTCGACAATCCTCATTAGCGATTAAATTCATAAAAAAATCGTGTGAATTTTGCGACAGTATTTCGTTTATATTGCCAAAGAGCTTTAAAAAGGATAGCTTAAAGAATAAATTTCCTTTAGATTTTCATCTTTTATTTGAAACAGATTTACCCGACAATTCATTTCTAGTAAATGATGTAGAACACGATGTTCCATGTGTATTTCAAATATGGCAAAAAAAGTCAACAAACAGAGTAATAAGTGAAAAATTAACACCACTTCATTTTGAGTTTGTTAAGGATACAGAAAATCCCGATATTTCATTTCGTCGAGTTGGAGTCAATGCAGGGAGAATCGATACAAATATCGATGGAAAAAGTATACAATCCCATTATTTTATAAAATTTACAAACGGTAAATCTATAGCACATAATATAAAAAAAATATCTACAATAATATACGAATTTAATAATACAGTTGGTCCAAAGTCAATATCTAAACAAGAAGTAATTGCTAAGTTTAATAAGGTTATGGACTAATACTGGAAAATATCTTATCATGGTCCTTGAAAGGGATGCTTCCTAGTGGGTATTTTGTAATTAAATCAGAACCACGGATAAATATTATCTTTATTTCGGGAAAGTTAATATTACTAACAATGCAATAAATCAACTTGTTTGCTTTTTTTTCAAAATCTGATTGATTAAATATTCTTCCCGTACCGATCATACTTGAAGGCATGAATCTACAGCCTCCCTTTGTAAATGTTTTTTGATCATAGAAGATTTCGCTGTTATTTGGATCTCTAAAGTCATGGTCTTTACAACCGCTTATATGAATTAATCCAAACGTCATAGATAACCAATGTTCAATAAAATGTGAAAATACACGTCCGTCTTTAAGAATTTCAATTATCTTTTCATTCGAAAGATTATCAAATCCTAAATTTTTAATCGTAAAATCAAATACTTTGTTTAAGTCAACAGAAGGTATTAACTCCTTCAGTTGGACAAGAGATTCGATTTCATTAATATTCATGTTTTCCATTATATTAATGCTTATATGAGTGCTTAATTAAGTGAATCAATTTTCTAAAAACTTTGCTTAATTGTAAAAATATAGTCATTTTTGATCCAAATAAATGTATAAAATCACTTATCATGATTTACCGTAATATTCCGGTAAAACGCCGTGTGTATATCCACCCGCATTTTTAGTGATTTCGTTTCGTTTTTGTTCGGCTTCTTCGTTCTTGGAAAACGGCTCTTCTTTTAGCAAGTCCAATAAATAATAATAAATAGGTAAAGAAGGTTTTTTATCGAAATAGCCTACTTTACCACCTTGTTTTAAGTATAATAAATGCGTACACCATTCATCCAGACCATCAAAAATATGAGTCACGTATAAAATAGTGGCGTTGTTTTCTATGCTTTCTTTTTTCAAATATTTCATAAACCGGTCCTTAATAATAATATCCAAATTAACCGTAATTTCATCGAGTAAACAGATTTGAAACGGTTTGATTAGACCCAAATACAATTGAACACGTTTTCGCTGACCTTCACTGACTTCATTCAATTTCCATTCGGGATTAATACTCAATGTTTCGAGTAATTCCTTGTTTCTTTCCGGATATTGTTCCTTTAATTTTACCATCATTTCTTTTACGGATAAACCTGATTGCAAAGGCATATTGTAGCCGGAATAGGCGACTGTGCGCGTTCCCCATTCATTATTTAAAAAAGATATATCATTGTTTAAAATAGTATGTCGAAAGGGATCTTTGTTTAATACTTGTATACTTTCATATGGGCAAATTGTCTTACCGGCCAATAATTTCAAAAGGGTCGACTTACCGCAACCATTTAATCCTACGACCAAATAACATCCTCCTTTTTCAAAAGACAGCGATAGATCGTTAAAAATTTCTTTTTTTTCATAGGAAAAATCCAAATGATTGACGACTATTGAATAATCCATGAACAAATAGTCACACTATCTTTAATTGCTATTTTTTGTGTATAAATATTGGTCGATTTAATTAAAAGGAATATAAATACAAAACCACTAATAACAATATGATACTATTGTTATTATGGTTGCCCGTTTTATGTCATGGCTTTGTAAACAATTGGTTTCCGATTGTGCCGATCTCCTCCACTGATTTTTCCAATCCCAAACAAATTCGCATATTGGGAAAAGACTATGTTTTATGGAAAAAAGACGATCAATTGGTATTTCAAGACGATGTGTGTCCACACCGCTGTGCACCTTTATCCGAAGGCTACATTGACAAAGAAAGCAAGAATTTGCGGTGTGCATATCACGGTTGGGAATTCAACGAACAAGGTGCTTGCACGAAAATACCTCAAATGGACAAAGCGTTTTCACAAAAAAACCGCGAACGAACTTGCGTGAAAAACTATCCCACTTGTCGTCACGGGGATTTAATATGGGCGTTTTTAGGAGATAACCAAACATCATGCGATCCACCGCCAATAAAATACAATTTACAAAACACGACCGTCTTTTCCAGGGACTTACCATTCAGTTTTTTCATTTTGTTGGAAAATTTCTTCGACCCGGCACACATACCCTTCGCCCATCATAAATTACAGTCCACGCGAGACAAAGCTGGACCGATCAATGTGGAACTGCTTTCCAATAAGAAAAACAATCTATCCATATTGTTTGAAGAAACCGCTGGAAAATCGTCTCGCGCGGGATTTATGACTTTTGAGTATCCTTGTCATTATTTTTTGAAAATATTAAAACCCAAATTGAATTTGCTGTCAGGATTACACATATTCATGGTTCCCATTCAAGAAGACAAAACGCGTATATTCATCAAATATCAGGTAAATGAGCATACACGTGCGTATAAAATATTTTCCACAATACCTATTTGGTTGCAACATATTTTCACCAATAAATTTCTGGATAGCGATACATTGATCTTGCATAAACAAGAGCAATATTTATGGAAACACAATGAGTCTTATCATCATAATAAACAATATTATATGCCGACAAATAGCGACAAAGCCATCGGGTTTTATAAAAAATGGGTATACAAACACATACCCAGTATACCTTTTTTCTACAAATGGAAAGAAAACCGCGAATTGAGTAGAAAAGAAATATTGAACCGATATGATCAACACACGTATCATTGTAAACATTGCAAAAAAGCACTAAAAGTGGGCAAGATTTTACAAAAAGTCGGTTTTTTCATTTTCTCCAAAAAATTTTTGAAATCCCGCAAACCCGTTTATTTGGTACTTACGTTGGCGAACTATTTCTTTTTCAAGCGGTTTGTCAATTTATTTGTGTTTGAAGATTATGTGCATAATGAGCTGGATTAATATGTTTTTCGCAAGTAATATACACAATAGAATATGTAAAACCCGGCTACATGTTCTTCAAATATTTGCATTATATTGTAATATAATGCGAATTGTAAACGCTGTAAATTACGAAAAGAATTCATTGGATTCGAGTTTTTCGATGGTTTTGTCGCATCCACCCAGATGCTTGCCTTGAACGAACACATTGGGAACGGTTCTTTGCTTGGTCATTTTGATTAATAGTTCGTGCATTTTATCGCCATTTTTGATTAAATCCAGTTCAACACAATGATACATAATATTATGCATTTTGAGATGAGCCTTGACTTTTTTACAAAAAGGACAATAAGATTTGCTAAATACCATTACGTTGTTTTCTTGAATGAGATCTTTCATGTATTTTTTGAGTTTGTTGGTTCTTTTTTTGACTGTTTTTTTATGTGGAGATTTCTTTTTTGTTACTCGTTTGGATTTTCGATTCATTTATATTATAGGAAGATTATGTATTTATTTCTTTGTTTTGCGACTTTTTCTTGCTCTTCTTGCTTTTGTTTTTCTATTCTTTGAAGCCTTCTTTTTACCCTTTCTGGAAGTTCTCTTCTTTCTTGTTCCTCCTCCTATGTTGTCTCCTGGTGTTTTTCTTTTTACTCCTCTTATTCCTTGTTGTTGTGCTGTTGTTACTGCTTGTTGTTGTTCATTGTTATCTTCTTCTTCTTCTTCTTCTTCTTCTTCTTCTCTTGCTTTTCTAAGTTTTGTTGTTAAAACGTTTTCTTTTTGTGTTTTTTTTTTTTCATTAGTCGGAAAAAAATCTAAAACTGAATTAGTGTGGGGGTAAACCTCGCTTGCTACTTTTCTACCACTTTTAAGCGCATTTGCAGAACTAATATTAACTTGTGTGTTATCAAAAATAGCATTATCAATCGTTTCTTGCAACTCATCTTTTACTTCGTTTAAAGCTTTTTTAGCCATTTGATTTGCTTCAAACGCCTCTGCAAATTCTTGTTCATACGATTTAATTAAGTTTGTTTCTTCATCTGCATCTTGTTGTTCTTTCTGAATTTCTTCAGTATCTATTTTTAACTCCGTAATTTTTTTCTCATACATATTCCGAATCGTCCGTAAACGAGTATCTCGTTCTAAAGCTTTGGTAAATTCTTCATCAAGTTTTTCTGTTGTTATCTTTCCTAAGTGATCTGCGAGTGCTCTTTGATTAGATTCTTTATTTTTTTCATTTATGTATTGAGCAATACGGTTATCAATATTTTCAGCAACAGTATTAGCTGTATCAATACCTTTTCGTATATCATTTATAAGTATAGGTGTATTTGCCATGATAAATGGCCAAATATCTTCTTTAATTGTATAAAATCCGCTTACTGTATTTCTAATAAGATAAAATAAAAAATCTTTTTGACATTGCACATCATAAGCATTCTCAAATGCAAATGTTACAAGTTCGCTGTAAACTTTAATCCCTGCATTAATATATTTGGTAATAATATCTTCGCTTGCAGTATACATTGCAGTCATTAATGCATCATTATACATCAAAGCCGTATTAATCTTGAAAAATTTTTTGAACAAGGAAATGTTACCACCCTTCATAGTTAACTTACCGCCCGACTTAAGGCCTGGACTATTGTCCAATTTTAACGTTTTTAGTATATCATTTATATCATCTATATCTTTTATATCTTCACTTCCTTGATTCATAATACCCGCAATAGCTTGTATATCTTTTAATTCGCATTTATTATCTGTTATAAATTCATTCATTAGACAATCAGTTGTTATCCTTTGAGTAAAAATATTGTAAAGTTTTTGAATTGAGGGGTTATTTCGATATTCAAGATTACTCCAAAGCCTCAAATTAGTTCCATCAGGATTTCTTTTAAATATGCATTTATTAGGGTAACCTAAGTAGTTAGCATAAATACGATTCAACTCCATTATTTGTTCTATTCCATCTTTTTTTGCTGCCTGGTTTATATCTTCTTTAACCTGTTGACAAATATTCTCATCACAAATACTAGTCATTTTTTTACCACTTTTACTCATTCTTCTTAGTCAAATATAAAATAACATCCTATTTTTTTTTACCCGAAAAATCAAATGATAATTTTTGTAAATTATGGAATCCCTAAATAATATAATCATGAGTCATTACGATGAGCTTCCGCACGAAATCCAATATCACATAGAACATTTCATTCCCTATCGCCGATCACCACAAGATTATCAAATCGAATACAAAATTTTCTGTCAAGATTGGAAAAACCAAACAGAAGCAAAACAATGGACAGGAATCGATCCAAACCTCTATTTCGACCAAGACGAAGTTGTTTTTCTAAACAAGGCCTACTTCAAACATCAATATATTAAAAAATTCTATGATGTAAAGTCGTCGACGGAAGAAGGAATCACATACACCAAGAAACTGTTTCCGTTGAAAACTCGACGCAATACAATATGAAAAAACATAATCCTATTATAAACCCCTCATGTCAAACTATTTTTATGACCTACCCGACGAATTACAATACGAGATTTGTCAATATATTCCTTACAAGCGTAACGCGGTAGAGAATTACGTGCGAGACATCGAAGAAATAGCAATGGACTGGTATAACAAAACGTTCAATGAAACGGGTGTCATGGTAGTCAATTTCAAACGTTTTCAAGAAAACGGTGGACTCGATTCACTTCAGTCGAATCGCTTTAAATATGGTGTTTTTCAATACAGCAAAGAAGAGAGGTTTTTTCATTTGCTTTTTTGTTATAGCAGTGGGCATTTTAAGAGAATTGCTAAACGTTGGAGTCTAAAGAATTTAGGAAAAAAAATAATGAACGAAAGAACATAAAAACTTATCATGAAAATATATTATTATTATCATGACTGAGAATGAAGAAATGTACGTAACAAAAAGAAACGGAGAGCGTGAGATCGTGTCATTTGACAAAATCTTGCAACGCATTAAGAACACCGGTCAGGAGGCAAATATTCAGCTCAATTATACCATGTTGGCTATGAAAGTAATCGATCAGCTATATGACGGTATTTCCACCTCGCAAATAGACGAACTCACTTCAGAACAGTGTGCCTCGCTCGCATCGACCCATCCCGATTACAACACTTTGGCTGGACGTATTGTCGTTTCCAATTTGCAGAAAAACACCCATAGCGAATTCGTAAAAGTAGTAAATGATCTGTATCATTTTAGAGATGGACATGATAAGCAATGTCCTATTATATCGGAGAAACAATATATTTCAGTACAAAAAAATAGCGAAAAATTCGAGGAAATGATCGATTATGAACGCGATTATTTGATTGATTATTTCGGTTTCAAGACCTTAGAAAGAGCATATTTGTTAAGAATCAATAAGAAAATAGTGGAACGCCCGCAACATATGTGGATGCGTGTTGCGATTGGTATTCACGGCGACGATTTGGAACGTGTAAAGGAAAGTTATGACGCCATGTCACAGAAATATTTCACACATGCTACACCGACGCTTTTCAATGCGGGCACTCCTCGGCCTCAATTGTCCTCTTGTTTCCTTATTGCTATGGAAGACGACAGTATTCAAGGTATTTACAACACATTGAAGGACTGTGCAAATATTTCGAAATGGGCGGGTGGTATTGGTCTCCATATTCACAACATTCGATCAACGGGGACTCATATTCGTGGAACCAATGGAACATCCAACGGGATTGTTCCCATGCTCCGTGTATTTAATACCACAGCGAAATATGTTGATCAAGGAGGTGGTAAGCGTAATGGCAGTTTCGCTATCTATTTGGAACCTTGGCATGGAGACATCGAAGTCTTCCTCCAAATGCGTAAAAATCACGGAGACGAAGAGCTCAAAGCCCGCGACCTCTTTTATGGCCTCTGGATTCCCGACTTGTTTATGGACCGTGTGAAAACAAATTCCACATGGACGCTCATGTGTCCCGACGAATGCCCGGGTTTGAGCGACGTATACGGGGACGAATTCAAAGAACTATACGAACGCTATGAGTCACAAGGCCGAGGAAAGAAGACGATGCAGGCGCGTGATCTATGGTTCCAAATCCTTGACGCACAAATGGAAACGGGCACACCATATTTGTGTTATAAGGACGCTGCAAATCGCAAGTCCAATCAAAAGAATATCGGTATTATCAAGTCTTCCAATCTTTGTACCGAGATTATGGAGGTATCGACTTCCAAAGAAACCGCCGTGTGCAATCTGGCGAGCATTGCACTGCCATCATTCGTAGACACCAGCACGCAACCGCCATCCTATAATTTCGAAAAGCTCCACGAAATTTCCAAAATCGTCACCAACAACTTGAACAAGGTGATCGACGTCAATTTCTATCCCACCGAAAAGACCAACACCAGCAATATGCGCCATCGCCCCATTGGTATTGGCGTCCAAGGTCTCGCCGACACCTTCATCCAAATGGGATATACTTTTGAGTCGGAAGAAGCAAAAACACTCAACAAGCACATTTTCGAAACCATTTATCACGGAGCATTGGAAAAATCCTGTGAAATAGCAACGATCGACGGACCTTATGAAACATTTTACGGCTCACCCGCAGCAAACGGAACTCTACAGTTCGATATGTGGAACGTAGAGCCCACACAAGAACGTTATGATTGGTTAGGTTTAAAGGAGAAAATAATGAATAATGGACTGGCGAATTCTTTGTTAATGGCCCCAATGCCTACAGCTTCCACTTCACAAATTCTAGGATATAATGAATGTATTGAACCGATCACATCGAATATTTATAGCAGACGAACTTTAGCCGGTGAATTTATTATGGCCAACAAATATTTGATGCGCGATTTACTGGATTTAGGACTTTGGAATGAGAAGGTGAAGAACAACATTATTGCAAACAACGGATCAGTGCAACAAATTGAGATGATACCGGAAGATATACGAAACAAATACAAGACAGTGTGGGAGATTTCGATGCAGAGTCTTATTGATATGGCGGCGGATCGTGGGGCATATATTTGTCAAAGCCAGTCATTAAACCTATGGATGGAAGATCCGAATTATTCTTCGATGACATCGATGCATTTTTATGCATGGGCGAAAGGATTGAAAACAGGTATTTATTATTTGCGACGTAGAGGTCGTCATCAAGCACAACAATTCACCATTGAACCTGAGAAGAAGGAAAATAGCGGAATTCAGGAAGATGAAAATGAAATATGTGAAATGTGTTCATCGTAAATAATATATGTATTTATTTTATAGCATGGATAAAATAAATATTTTGATATACATACTGATTTTGTTATTTATAGGTCTTTTAGTGTATTATTT
>CEQJ01010215.1_pt1 | contig 11536 bp, 7 predicted proteins | sample 531001 | NCBI WGS metagenome assembly CEQJ01 (sample SAMEA2621198, study PRJEB7988) | marine metagenome | biome: marine biome (ENVO:00000447); feature: surface water layer (ENVO:00002042); material: "saline water (ENVO:00002010), including plankton (ENVO:xxxxxxxx)" | depth 5 m | reverse complement strand
TGCGGATGAAAATTTGCAGTTTGTCGAGTTTGAGCTAACAGCAAAGCTTGATCTTGTGAACATTGAACTGCCGCGTCGAAAGGTAACTGAATTTTGCCCTTGGAAATATCGCGGTGGTCGCTGCACATACAGTGCCAACAGGTATTACAGGGTAGATGACGTGCAAATCACCACAGCCCAAATGCAGTCACTTGCTTCAACCAATGGCCTGACGTTTGACGAAGCTGTCGCGAAGTTTGATCATTGTGGCAAGCGTGTTTCAAGCTGTCGCTTGCGTTTTCCCGATAACGAAGGTGAAAACAACATTGCTTTACCCTATGGAGGATTCCTTGGAGCGCGGGTGCAGGCTTAAAGCAGAGGCTCACGCTTACGAAGAGTTTCCAAAAGAAGCTTGTGGGCTTATTGTCGCTGGAGCGTATTTCCCTTGCGTCAACATCGCTGATGAGCCTGAGCTTGACTTTGTTTTAAATCCTGTTGATTACTTGAAGGCTATGCAAACAGGAAAGATCGAAGCAGTTGTGCATTCGCATCCAAAAGGCGGCGGCCCTAGCGCTTTTGATCTGAAAAGTTGCAAACAGACTAAGTTGAGGTGGTATGTGTTCTCCGTTCCAGACAGCACATGGAAGGTTATCGAGGTCTAGTCGGTAAGGAGTTTGTCTACGGGCAGCAAGACTGTTTTTCGTTGGTGCGGCAGTTCTACGCTCTTCGCGGTATTAATTTGCCTGACCATGAGAGGCCACTTGATCTGTATACGTCAGACAGCATTTTTCTCGATCAGGCTGTTGCGTATGGCTTTGAGTCAGTGCCCTTAGGGTCTCGTCAGCTGGGCGACGTGTTCATCATGAGGCTAGGTACGCGAACTCCAATGCACGCTGCCATCTATATTCCAGACGACAAGATTTTGCACCAGAGACATGGCAGCCTAAGTGCGCTGGAAGTGTTTGGGCGATACTATAGGTCGAGGGTCGCCGCTGTTTATCGCTATGCAACTGGTGATGCTTGCGGGTGAGCTGGGCGAAAAGTACGGCACCCATCACGAGTATTACAACTTGAGGACACCAGCAGAAGCGATAAAGCTGCTGTGCGTCAACTTTCCACAGCTGCAGCGTGATTTGATGATTTCGCACCATAACGGTGTGGGATACAAGCTGATTCAAGCTGGTGCGGCGATGGGCTATGACGAACTCCATTTGCCATTTGGCAGCAAGCCGATGTTGCTCGTGCCTGTCATTGCAGGCAGTGGCGGCTCAACCGGGTCAATTTTGGCTGGAGTGGGTTTAGTTGCTTTTTCGATTCTTACAGCAGGCGCTGGTGCAGGATTCCTTGGGTTGGGAGCGGGATTGACTGGAACAGTCGGTGCTTCTGGAAGTCTTGTTGCTGGCGGTTTTGTTCTTGGGTCAGCTGCATCGGTTGCTATTGGTTCAATCGGTGCGAGCTTGATTCTTGGTGGCGTTGCCAACTTGCTTTCGCCACAGCCAGAAATGCCAAAGCTTTCTGGTCGTCGCATGGAGACGACGAACTTCAACGGTCCTGGAGCGCAAGGGATTACACGCGGCAGTGACGGAGAGCAGTCATACGCTTACCGAGGTGCAACCAATACTGTTGGAGCGGGCGTAACTATTCCTGTTGTTTATGGAAGAGCGCTTGTTGGAGGGCACCTGTTGAGTGTCAACGTTGTAGCGACTGATGAATCTGACCCGTTGGCAACTGCAATTAAAGCACCTGGGGAGCAAACTGTTGTTATCAACGGCGAGCGTCCCAGAAGGGTCTTTGAAAAAGAAGCTGGTTTGGAGACGAAAAAGCTTACCCGCCGTGAAGCAACAAATTACAAAAAAGATAAGCCTGATAAAGTGCAGGTCCCTGGTGCAAACGAGGGCTTTGGCCCTGGTCTAAATCGTGACTTGAATGACAATCAGCAGCAAACTTTTGACGGGATAGACGCTAAAGACGCTACTGAGGACAGCAATCGAGGCTTTGACATTATTTTCCATGTCGATAGAGGCTGTTTTTCGCGAGCCGGCAATTCGCCTGACACACAAAAGATTGATGGAACGTTCCGCTTTTTAATCGAAGTAATACATGCTAGGGGCGGCGGCGTTGACGATCAAATGGTCGTAACAGCTGCAACTACATTTCAAGGTTATTTGGAACGAACACAGGATTATTTCTTTGCGCAACGCATGAGATTTAGTCAACAAGAAACAGGTAAGGACGTTAGACCGAGGATTACAATTTTGGATGAGGCGCTTCAGTCAGGCACACGATTCCGCGTTCTCGCTTACGGCTACAACCTCGTTTAAAAAATGGCTTTAAATTCTGAAACTACTATCAAGCTTGTCGACCTTCTTTGTGAGGGGCCGATCGAGGGCCTTGTTAAGAACCGTGAGAGTGTTTTTCTAGATGAAACCTCGGCGTTAGACAAAGAGGTTGAAAGTATTGATTTTAGTTTTAGATCGGGCACTGGAAGACAAGCACCATTTGACGATAATTTCGGCGACGATGTCACAACAGTTATCGCTGTTGACACACAGGTTGGGAAAAATTATTCAGAAGAGTTAGACGATGAAAATTTAGTTTTAAACAGGGACTACGGAGCTGGGGCTGTAATTCGCACCATTACGGATACAGAAACAGATTTTGTAAAACTGCTTTTCACTATTCCTAAGCTGTTTTCTCAAGCCGTTGAAGGCATTGCGCGAGGGCAACTTTTTCCCGCAAAACTTCGACTTGAGATTGATATTTTTGGCAAAACACAAAGGTATGGGGTAATAATTAACGGGCAAAGTTTTAAAGACTTTGAAGGTATTTCCACGTCTGACTATCAATACGAGACACCAGAGATTAAATTGCGTGGCGAAGGCCCTTGGAAAATTCGCATTAAAAAGCGTACTTTTGACCCACCTGAAAGTGCGTTTCAAGTTCGCTTTACAGATTTGCGAGACGTGCCATCAAAAACGCCACTGGCAAGCGGACGTGGCGACACACTCATATGGACTTCAATTATTGCGGGCAGAAGAATAAAAACTGCTTACAAGCATACGGCTTGCGTTGCACTCAATCTTTCTACTGAGCAGTTTGGGTCGTTACCTCAACGCGCTTATGAAGTGAAAGGGATGAAAGTAAAAATCCCAAGCAATGCAAGTCCTGACGCGAATGGTCGTTTAGTTTTTAGCGGTTCTTTTGACGGCAGATTGCGCCCTGGACGTTTTTATACAACATGTCCGGTTTGTTGTCTCTACGACATGTTGACCAATGATCGGTATGGCGCGGGAGACTTTACCAATGCTGGCTACATCAGCTGGGTCGACTTGATTGAATTATCTGTGTATGCAAATGCGCTAATCACTAATCCGGATGGGACAAGAGAGCCGCGCTTTGCCATAAATACCGTTATCGGAAATGCTGCTGATGCTTATAGCGTCTTGCAAGACTTAGCAAGCATTTTTAGAGGAATGCTCTACTGGAAATCTGACACGGTTCAGATTGCAGCTGATCATGGAAATCTCTCTAGCAATCGAGTCCCGCTAGAACCTGTTCATATTTTTAGCAATTCCAATGTAGTTGGCGGCGGGTTTTCTTACAGTGGATCGTCGCTTAAGACTCGTAGCACAAGAGTTCGCGTTCGTTACAACGATCCAGAGAACTTCTACCGGCCCAATTTTGTTGTTATTGAAAACAACGAGCTAGTTCAGAAATACGGCTTTCAGGTAAGAGACATCGTTGCTTTTGGATGCACGTCTAAGTTCCAAGCTCAGCGCATGGGCAAATGGGTCATGGCCTCTGAGGAGACAGAGGGTGAGACTGTCACATTCTCTGTTGGCCTTGAAGGTTTGATGGTTCTTCCCGGTCAGGTTTTTGCTGTTTCAGACGCAATGCGTCAGGGTGCAAGACTGGGAGGTCGAGTTTTGCTCGATACAATAGATAATTTTTTAGGAAACATTGATGATTTGGCAGAAATCGACGCTCCCTTGAATTCAGCATCGTCTGTATTAGTAGATCAGTTGATTACGTTGCCAACTGGCAGCAGCCCTGAGCTAACTTGCGTTTTGCCTAACGGCATTACAGAAACTAGGCCAATTAGTAGTGTTTCTGACAACATTATCCAGGTTTCTTCTCCGTTCAGCCCTGTTGCAGAATTGCAAGATATTGCACGAAGCATTTATTCAATCCAATCAAGCAATGTAAGGCATCAAAAGTTTCGCTGCCTTGCTGTTGGAGAAGGTGACGATGGAACGTATTCAATCACTGGAGTTCAGTTTGTCGACAACATTTATGAAGTTGTTGAAAACGAAAATGCATTGCTCCAGTTTGCTGATATTACAACTTTCGATAGCCCGCCACAGGCTCCGCAAGATCTCAAGCTGACCGCAAGCGAGATCACAAAAGAAGATGGTATTGGCAACAGAATCTTTGCAAGCTGGAGCCGTGGCACTTCAATTACTGCAGTATTTTTTGAAATTAAATACAAAATTGGTGCTGGCAATTTCAGGCAGGCTACGACAAATAATACCAATTTTGAAATTGATGGGATTCCTCCCGGCACAGAAATTGATTTTCGGGTGCGCTCTGTTGGACCAGAGCCAAGAGCAAAGCGATCTGCCTACACAAAGGTTAAATTTATCGTTCCTGCTATTTCGGTAAAGCCGCCTTTTAATGCTGATGCTCCAACGCCAGATTCTCAGGTTTTGCCGCCTGATCCAACAAATGTTTCCGCAACACCTATTGGCAGAGACCAAATCAACCTTTCATGGACGGTTGAAAACACTGGTACAAATATAGAAGGCTTGCGAGCGGTGATTCGTCACACTGCCAATCTAACTGCAAGTGCAAGCTGGCCAAATACAACCCTCATCCGCAACGTTCCAGCCTCGCAGGGGTTTGTAATCCTTCCGCTTATCAATGGAACGTACTTTATTAAATTTGAAACTATTTACGGGCAGCGCAGTAAAAATGCTGCTTTCGTGTCAATCAGTCTGCCTGACGCTATTCCTAGGTTTAATTTTGAGGTTATCAGGGAAGACGAAAGCACAAACGAGCCTAAAGAATTTTTAGGGGAGGGATTTGGCGCATATTACGACAGCGAGTATGACGGCCTAGTTCTTGACGGCGATGCAAGAATCGACGAGATTGCAGGCAACTTTGACGACTTAACAAGCGTTGATTTTGTTGGAACGCGAGGCACGTTTGGCGTTTATCATTTTGCCAGGACATTTGATCTTGGCGGTAAATTTAGTGTTGATCTAAAACGAGTGATTGAGTCTCGTGGACTTTATCCTCTAGACACTATTGATGATCGCACGGCGCTAATTGACACATGGAGCGATTTTGACGGTGCTTTAGCTGACGACACCAGTACAGAGCTTTATTTCCGCACGTCAAACGATGCTCCACAGGCCAGCTATTTCTTGACTGAAGACGACAACCATTTGTTGTTTGGTGACACTGTCTTGCCCAGTCAGGACCTTGTCACACAGGCTGGCGACACTTTGATCGCAGAAAACGGCGACACTCTTCAGGCGAACCAACAGGCAAGCGGTTTCGTGCAACCGATGCGAGCGCAGAATGATGATCAGCTAATCACGCAAGCAGGTGATTCGCTAATCGCGAACCAAGTGTCAACAGTTCCGGCAACAGGAGACGAGAAAATTTTCCATGATTCCAATCTTACGTTTGGCCCTTGGATACCTGTTGAGAACGGCAATTTTGTGGGACGGCACTTCCAATTCAAGGCTGAGCTGCGTGCGCTGCACCCCGATCAAACACCGATTGTTGACAAGCTGGGAGCCACGATTCAGTTGGAGCGCCGCACGGAGACAGGTGGGATTACACAGTCTGGAACAGCAACAGCAGGCAAAAACGTTCTCTTCAACAATGAGTTCTATACAGACGACAACACGAAGGTGGCTGTCATGGTCACGAGTTACGACATTGAGACTGGCGATGTCACAGTTGTGAGTCCGGCAACCAGTTCAGGCTTCAACGTCTTATTCAAAAACTCTTCTGGCGTAGCGGTTGATCGCCAATTCCAGTACACAGCGGTAGGATTTGGAACAAAGCAGTCTTAATTAAAATGGCTCAAGCCGATGGCAGCTGCGCAAACGCGAGTGGATCGGCGTTTCGCTCTGATTTAAACAACCAGCTTGCTGCGCTCTTCACGACAAGCAGTGGAGCGACAGCGCCTGCAACAACGTTTGCGTATCAGCAGTGGGCTGACACGACAGCCAACGTTCTAAAGATTCGGAATGGGTCTAACACTGATTGGATCACGTTGCGTGGCCTTGATGGCAGTTTCACTGGAACGGTCAGCGTTAGTGGTGGATCGCTTACGAGTCCTTCTCTGACTTTTGGGGGTGATGGCCCTAACCACGGCTTCTATCGTTCTGCCCCTGGTGTTCTTTCTTACAAGACTCAGTTCAATGGAGCTGATTATCAACTATTTGCTCTTGGCCAACAAGCCGGTACAGGCCCTGGACTTTATTGGGGCGGCGCAACTGCAGCCACTAGCCAAGCCAACAACCCGCAAGGCACAAACTCCTATGAGGGATTTGAGCTGCAAAAAAGAGGCAGGGTAAACATCTCGTTCAACGGTGGCCCTTGCATGAGGCTTAACCGTATTGGTGTTGATGGGCTTAGTCAATTTGGCTCTGTTCTTCAATTCCATGCTGCTGGCGTCCAGGCTGGTCGCATTGGAATTGTTAGCGCGACTGACGTTTCGCTGATTGACGCTTCTGATCGTCGCCTAAAAGACAACATCACTGACATGCCCGAGGCCAAGTCTCGGATCAATCAGATTCAGATGCATCGTTTTCGCATGATTGCAGCTGACACTTATGAAGAAGGCTTTATCGCGCAAGAGCTAAAAGAAGTAGTTCCACATGCTGTTATGGGCAGTGAAACGGATGTTGACGAAAATGGCGATCCGGAATACATGGGCGTTGGTAAAGACTTGCTGGTGCCTTTGCTCACGAAAGGACTGCAGGAGGCTTATGCAGAAATTGCCGCTTTGACTGCTCGTGTTGAAGCACTGGAGGCTGGCTAATGGCTGATCGCAAAATTTCACAGCTGACAGAGCAAACTACTCCTGCGGCTGACGACATTTTCCCGATCGTTGATGTCGATGAGGCATTGAGCGTTGATCGCAACAAAAAGATCACGTTCAGAACAATTCATAATGCGCTCCAGGATGGAACGGCTGCAGCACCAGTCGTCAGTTTTTTAAACGATGCAAATTCAACAGGCTTGTTTCGTTCTGGAACGAATGAGCTTGCATTCACGGCTGCAGGTAGCTACGTCGCCAAGGTAACGACAGCTGGACTTCAAGTTGGCACTGGAACGGCAGCTGCTCAGCTGCACCTCTTCAGTACTGATACGACCGATCAGGTCATCATTGAGAACACCGATGATGGAGCGGACACTGCGCCAGACGTGGTGTTGTATCGCAACAGTGCGAGTGCGGCTAATGGTGATGATCTAGGCAATCTGGTTTACAGGGGCCAGTGCAATATCAATCTGCCGCATGATTATGCAGCGATTATTGCGGAGATCAAGGACAACACGCATGGTTCTCATGAAGGATCGTTGAACCTGCAGACCGCTGTTGCTGGAACGCTGACGACTCGTTTGCGTTTGCACGGCCAAAATATCGGCATCGGTGAAATAACGCCGCTGTTTCCGCTCCACATCACTGAGTCTTCAAACGACACTGGGCTGTTTATCGAGTCAAAGGAGGTCATTGGCACAAGTGCGGCAGATATTGTTCTGTATCACCACAGAAACAATGCTGCTGGCGTTGCAGGCGATGTCATCAGCTCTCTGGTTTTCCAAGGCAATGATGATGACGGAACTACCCCGTCACAAGTCCAATATGCAAAGGTTGAAGGCTCGATCGTTGACCCAACAGGAGCAGCTGAAGACGGCAAGATTGACCTGAAGGTGATGACTGCTGGGACGTTGACCAGCCAAGCAGCGATTACGTCAGCAAACGTCACGCTTGGCGTGCGTCCAGTGCTGCCAACGCATACACCTGCATCAGCTGCTGCTACTGGAACGGCAGGTGAAGTGGCTTGGGATGCGAATTACATCTACATTTGCACTGCGACGAACACTTGGAAGCGAGTCGCGATCAGCACTTGGACCTGATTGCTGATTCGAGTAAACTGCCCTTATTGATGGGATCTCATGGCAAACGTCAAGATCACAGAGCTAACAGCTCAAACGACAACGGCGGATGCGACGGATGTTGTGCCCATCGTTGACGTTGCCGCGAACGCAACAAAAAAGATTACAGTTGCGAATCTGATTACAGCGCAGGCTCGAACGTTTACAGCAGCACAGCGTGGAGAAGTTACGACGCTCACGGATGCGGCGAACATCAGCGTAGATTTTGCAGCTTCAAACAATTTTGTTGTTACGTTGGCAGACAATCGAACGCTTGATAATCCAACAAACATTGTTGCCGGTCAAAGCGGATCAATTTTTATCGTTCAAGATGGTACGGGCAGTCGGACTTTGGCGTATGGCAGCTACTACGACTTCGCAGGTGGCACGGCACCAACTTTGAGCACTGCAGCCAGTGCTGTTGATCGAATTGACTATATCGTTCGTAGCGCCACCTCTATCCACTGCGTTTTCACCGCTAACTACTCATGAGCATTGTTGGGTCTAACGCTCTTGCTGGCGCGTCTGGTCAGTCCACTGGTGGTGGTGGTGGTGGTGGGTTTCGTATTAATCGCAGCTTGCGGTTCAACAGCGCTGATAGTGCATATTTGAGCAGAACCCCGTCATCTGCAGGTAATCGCACAACGTGGACTTGGAGTGCATGGCTAAAAAGATCAGCACTTGCTGGTAGTACCTTTGTTTTTGGTGCTGGTTCCGGATTTATGGTCGGCGGTGCTCATACCGCATTTATGTTTACATCAGACGACAAGCTTCAAGCGTATGATTACACCGGCAGTGGCTATGCATATAACATTGTAACTACAAGGCTTTTTAGAGACCCGGCTGCTTGGTATCACATTGTATTAGCAATAGACACTACGCAGTCAACCTCAACTGATCGTGTAAAACTATATATTAATGGTGAGTTGCAGACGGCTTTAGACACCACTACTTATCCGTCACAGAACTATGAGACTTATGTAAATACAGCCTCTTTGGCTCATCAAATTGGTCACAGCAACACCGATAGTTTTGACGGCTATCTAACCGACGTACACTTCATCGACGGTCAAGCACTTGCTCCGACTGACTTCGGTGAGTTTGACGATAATAATGTTTGGAACCCTAAGCAGTTTGAAGGGACATATAACACTGCTGCTTCGTTTCCGTCTTATCCAGGGGTAACAATTAGTCCCTCTGCTGTCGGTGGAGGAAGTGTTAGTCACGTCAATGGTGGAGGAACATATTTCTACTCTCAGGCATCAAGTGGCGCTGGCTCTATTAAGGTTGAGTTTTCATCACCTATCACAGGTGTCACTAGTATTAAGTACAACGGAGGCGGGTATAGCGTAAACTCAGCCTATAACATCAGAATAAACGGCGTAGATGTTTTTACTAACCTAAGTACTAATTCAAGTTGGGCGCAAGCTAGTCATACTATTAGCTCTACAGATATTTCGTCGTTTGAGATTTATACGGCAAATGATGGGTGGTCGTTGTATAACCTGTTGTTTAACGATACAAGCCCCTCTGGCACAGCAAGTCTTGGAACACCTGCGGGAGTAAACGGTTTCCACCTCGACTTCTCCGACAACAGCAGCAACGCTGCGCTTGGAACGGATAGCAGCGGCCTTGGCACTACTTTGCCCGGAGTTTCTTTTGATGGCTCTGGCGATGTAGTTAGTAGTGCAGATCATAGTGATTTTACACTTGGCACAAACGATTGGACTATTGAATACTTTGTAAACCCAGCCTCGTTTGAAACGTATGATGTAACAGTTTCTAAATACGGTAACTCAAGTTATTCATGGTGGCACGCATTTTTATCGGATGGAAGCCTAATTTTTTATCTATATGATAGTAGCTCGAATTCTGTTACTGTTACTTCAACCACAGCTTTTACAGCAAATAAATGGGCACATGTTGCGATTGTGCGTGATGGGAATACTCTGCGAATGTATGTAGATGGTGTCCAAGAGGATACTACCAGTATTACAGGCTGGACAGTTCACGACAGTACAGCAGCAGTGACAATTGGTGAAGACGGCGATGGTAACTATGATTTTAGCGGGGTAATCTCAAATGTCCGTATCGTAAATGGTACTTGCCTTTACCCAAATGGAACAACGTTTACAGTTCCTTCTACTCCTCTTACAGATGTTACAAACACCAAGCTGCTTTGTTGTCAGTCAAGTTCATCTGCGACTGCTGCAACAGTTAGCCCTAACACTTTAACCACGAGTGGGAATCCATTCGCAACCAGCAAAAACGACACAGCCTGGACGGTTAATAACCTTCAGGCTGCTGGCTCTGCTTGGGATCAAAGTCAGACGTGGAGTTCTGAAGGCTCTGGTACTCCATACACTTCAGCTTTTGACTGGGACAAAGCTTTTAACGGCATTATTACCACAAGCACTGATGTTACTTTTGGTGCTTCCGGTGCAACGATGACCTGGACGCCATCAAGTGCTATTACAGTTAATACTTCAGTTACTCTTTATGTTTACAACGCAACAAACGGAAGTTCGTATGGTACTCGCGTTAATGGCAGTTATATTGCCGGAACAAATAATTACAATGTTCCTGTTACCTTAACTGCTGCCACGCTTGGTGGACAGTTAACTAGCATCCAACTCACCAATTCGGGCTTAGTCGGTCCCTACCTGGGTGGTGTGGAGGTTGACGGCGTACTTTTAGTGGATTCTGGTGTTGCTGATACCGCTGCACCTAATATCGACAGCCTGATCGACACGCCGACGAATTACACGGCAACAGGTTCTGGCAACAACGGCGGTAACTACGCCACGATCAACCCTTTATCGACTTCTTCGACACTCGCTAATGGCAATTTGCAGCTTACAACAAATTCTGGCCTTCATTATTCCACTATCGGAGTATCTTCAGCTAAATGGTACGCAGAGTGGAACGCTACAAGTGCTGGTGGAAGCCAAATGGTTGGCATTGCCAAGGGTTTAGCTGGTGGAAGTTATTTAGGCTCAAACAGTGATAGTTTTGGTTATTACGGAAGCAATGGTCAAAAATACAACGGCAGCGGCGTTAACTATGGAGCTACTTATGGCAGTGGAGACATTATTGGCGTTGCTTTAAATTTAGACGATGGAAACATTACTTTCTATAAGAACGGAGTAAGCCAAGGAACAGCGTTTACAGGATTGTCTTCTGGAACGTATTTCTTTGCCGGTGGTGAGTCAGGCATGACAGGCTACTGGAACTTCGGCCAGCGCGGATCATTTGCATACACGCCGCCAACCGGCTATGTAAGTCTCTGCACAACCAACCTTCCCGACCCAACGATTGCCGATGGTTCGACGGCGATGGATGTGAAGCTATATACAGGAACAGGTTCTACGCAAACAAT
>CEQJ01014300.1_pt1 | contig 11682 bp, 9 predicted proteins | sample 531001 | NCBI WGS metagenome assembly CEQJ01 (sample SAMEA2621198, study PRJEB7988) | marine metagenome | biome: marine biome (ENVO:00000447); feature: surface water layer (ENVO:00002042); material: "saline water (ENVO:00002010), including plankton (ENVO:xxxxxxxx)" | depth 5 m | reverse complement strand
CCGCCCGCCTTTGCCTTGGCGAGGGCCTTTTCATCGGCTTCTAGCGACAAGGGGTATCGGCCGAGGCGCTCGCGGCAGGCGTGCATGAGATTCTCTAACGCGTGCTTCTCGGCCGTGTCGCTGAGCACAAGAGGAGCATCTCGAGGGAGCGCCTCCATCCGCTTGAGTTCCTCTGTGGGGACAGACATGATTGCCAACGCCTGGAGTGTCGTGGGCTCTATCCGATCGCGCCTGAGCTCGAGGCTGTCTTCGAGAGCGAGCCCCAGCCTGCGCTTGAGCAGCGCCCCGCGCTTCTTGCGCGAATCATCTCTCGGCAGCGACTCAGCGTGCATGAAGAAGCTCACCGTATGTGCAGAGGCTGCACTGTATAGCTCCCCCCGAGCGACCAAGAGCTCCGTGTTGGAACGGTTCCCAAAGTCTATCCGGACTTCATCTCCCGCTGCAAGGTCGCGTGAAGCGACGACGAGGTCGAGGGAGGGCTCACCCTCGTCGACGCCATCCCGATGCACCCTCCCCGTTGCGCCATGCACCCTCCCCGTTGCGCCATGCACCCTCCCTGTGCCGATGAGCTCGTTCATCTCGAGTTCCTCCCAATCGAAGCTCACCGCGGGCGTCGACGAGTGCCGAGCGGTGCAAAGGTACGGCGCCAGCAGCAGCTCCTGTGAATATGGCCTCCTGAGCGAGCATCTCCACGCGATGGCTAGGCTCCACTTCCATGTGTCGAGCGATGGCGGCTGCTTGTGGAATGGCGACTTCTTTGCGGTGGCAATCGGACGCACGTATTTTGAGTATGTCTCGCTGAGCTCCGTGTCGAGATCATCGACGAGAGCGGCGGCATCGGTACCAGTGAGCGCCCGCCGTGTCTTTGCTGACATGTAGATGGGCATCCGGCGGAGCTCAGTGGCATTCGGGAGCGTTGCGAGGAGCCGCGCAAAAGGGGAGGAGGCAGCGCGGCCCTTGTGGAGTGCCAGTGCGAGTGCGAGCATGAAAGGGGGAATCGCCACCTCTGGAAATCGCCTGGGTGGGAAAGAGAGAGCGAAGGCGGGTGCCGGAATGGCAGCTTAGAGAAGTGTGTGGGAGAGAGCGCTGCGTGAGAGAGCGCTGCGTGAGAGAGCGCTGCGTGAGAGAGCGCAGTTGTGAAAGAGCGGAGAGGGCGATCGTGGATGGAAGCAGGGAGGCGTTGCGCAGATAGAGAGGGCGCGGAAATGGCGCCAGGTGCATAGGTCTGAAAACCATAGCTCTCAAGAGCCGTATACTGCCGCCAGACGAGTCGTGGGCAGCCTGTCTGCAGCATGCAGGCGAGGCTTGCGGCACGCGCTCCAGAGCCGCGTGAGCACTTGGCGACAAAGGACAAGTCGCCGGCGAGCGCGCCGTCCGAGGAGAGGAGAAGGGAGCGTGGGGCGCTCAAAAGCACGTCACCAGCAACCACGGCGCGAGTGGTCACCAGCGCGCCGCCGTCGGCGCTCACGGCGAGCGCAGTGCTGATCGACATTTTTCGCGGGCAATTCCCTTTATTTGAGCTGGAGACTGTGTTTTTCGCGATGTTCTTTGTAACACAGTGTCACCCGCTCATGCAGTAGGTACAGTACTATAAAATAGTTGTCTCAAGGCCGTGACCCCTCAACTCAGTAGAGAGCATGAAGTAACGTTTTTGTTCAAATGTATCCCTCGAAATCTCCTTTGGACTTGCTTCTTTCGCTCCATTTCCACATGTTGAAAGCGGTGGGTATGGCTATCAGAGCAGCCGCAGCGAGCGCATCTGCATCGAGCACAAAAGGACAGAGCGTCTCGCCGTATTTGATGAGGTAGCTCCCTAGCACACTCAATAGGCAGATCTGCGCGATGCCCAGAGCTGAGCCGGCCTGATCATTCACCTCCACATTCACCTCCACTGGCTGCGCTCTCACTTGGCGGCCCTCGACATCGCCGCTCGCGCTGAAGGGCACCTGCCAACCATTCGAGACGGCAAGGCGCCATGCGGCAAAGGCGAGCGTCGTGTTGCCGATCAACGTGAGTGCAGCCTGCGCGAGGACGACGAATCCGAGAGTCTCCGCGTTATAGAACAAGTGATAGACGCATGCACAAATGCCGCTCGAGTGTGACGGGATCATTGCCCAGGTGAGACCCTTCCAGCGCTCGTTGCCGGAGGCGAGTCCGATGCGCCAGATGAGTCCCATGGCGACGAGCCATTCGAGGAGCGAGGAGACGTGGATCACCCACGTTGGCAGCGAGAGCGCATTCGCAGGCTCTCTGAAGCCAAAGCTCCATGCTGTGCCAAGGTCGCCAATTCCGCCGAGGAACGGGTCATGAACGCCAAGACCGAAGGGGGCGCTGCTCGCGAGGAAGAGTGCGCCAACACCCGCGAGCGCAGCCGAGTTCAGGCGGGTTGTCGGCGGAGGCGTCGAAGGCTCGCTGCTTTCTCTTCCGCTGCTTTTGAGATAGCCGTCGAGCGTCTGCTTGAGACCAAATACGTTGATGAGGTTGGTGAGGGTGAGCAAGGACTCGGCGGAGGCGTGGAGCCAGTCGACGTTGGCAAGGGTGGTGTCGTATGTTTTGACAGCGATAATCTGTGGTGCAGAAGCGCATCGGTACACGCATCATCAGCAATTGTACTTGGGCATAGCAACAATGATGGTGGTGGTGTCGTGTGTGACATCTCTGTGCTGTATCTGATTCGAGTGTGACAGCGCACGCTCGAGACCACAGTGGCGGCGACAAATGCGAGAAGCGTCGCAAAGCCCAGCTTGGCAGAGGGCGCCAGCCGGTTGCCGTCGTAATAGATAAAGTAGAGGAACGTGAGATACGGCAAGAGCGAAGAGGCAAAGAGAGGCCCGGCAAGGTTGTCCAGCTGGTCGAAGAACATGGTGGCGGGTGCGGCCGTGCGTGGCGCAATGGCAGGCCCGAGAGACGGGCCGGCAAGAGACTGGCGGTGGAGCATGGCTGGCGCAGCGGCTCGGCTCGCCAGAAGCGCCGGGCGCGCGCTGAAGCAGACCATTTTTCGCGATCTGCTATCCACCAATTTTTCTTTTAATTTCCGTTTTTCGATCGAAGCTGGAAGGTGCCAAGAGAGCACATGGATCATGATGCGCACAGCTGCACGGACTGGGTACCGCATGTGTCTCGCCTGCATGGGCGATGGCCGGACGATTGGCAAGCCTACGAAGAAGGCGCAGCACAAGCGCAAATCTGGGCAGCAGCCGACCGTGGCACGAACGAGTCGTCCTTGCACGTCATGTGAGGGCGTAGGGCTGGTTGTCGGCGATCCGGTCTCGGACTCTAGCACGAGTCCACTGTGCAACGGCGAAGACGTGCAGGTGGCGATCGTTGGCAGCGGCATTGGCGGCGCCGCAGCCGGTCTCGCGTTGCAGCAGCGAGGCATTCGTGTCGCACTCTACGAGCGCGACAATTCCTTCGATGAGCGTGCACAGGGTTACGGGCTCACGATGCAGCAGGGTGCACAGGCCCTTCGGCTCCTGGGCCTGCCCAACGAGGGCACTTTCTCACACACGCACCACTCATTTTTACCCGACGGGAGCAGCCTCGGTAGCTACGGACGAGCCATCGTCTACAAGGATCAGCCGGAGATGGGAAACGGTAAGGGTGCGGCGCAGCGTCGGAATGCGCACATACCGCGTCAGGCTCTGCGATCCAACCTGCTCAGCGCGCTCCGTGGCGACGTGATCCACTGGGGGAGGCAGCTCGAACGCTTTGAAGAAGACGGTTCCGGCGTGACGCTCCACTTTCACGGCATGCCACGGCCAGCACGTGCGCAAGTGCTTCTAGGCGCAGACGGCATTTGGTCGAGCGTGCGACGGCAGATGATCCCGGCTGAGCCGTGCCCACTGCGTTATTTGGGAGTCGTCGTCGTCCTCGGCCGTGCCAAGTGCACGCACCCGCTCGCACGAGAGCAGATCTTCCAGACGCTTGACGGAGACACTCGGATCTACGTGATGCCTTTCAGCGAGGGCGTCTCCATGTGGCAGCTCTCTTTTAGACTCTCGGATGTGGAGGCGCATGCAATGCCGAGGGATGGCGCCTCGCTGCGCGCCGAGGCATTGCGACGATGTGGCGGGTGGCATCAGCCAATCCCCCAACTCTTGGAACAGACCCTCCCTCAAGATATTACCGGCTACCCCGCGTATGATAGAGACGCACTCATGGCGTTGCGTGCGAGGGCGGCACCAGAGGTTATTTCTCCCGAGGCTGTTGCTCAGAGCCAAGGCAGTGGCCATGGCGGGAGTGCAGGTGGCCGGAGTATGTCAGGCGACTCACACGTAGAGATGAGCACAAAGATACCGAGAACTGCTCACGAGAGAGCGAGAACTGTCGCAGAGGGGGCTCACCAAACCAACCATGCGAGAGAGCCGACTGCGCAACCGGGCGGGGAGATCGAATCGGAAGCGGCAGGTCCATGTGCTCATGTGCCGTTCGGAAGCCGGGTCACTTTGCTCGGTGATGCTTCACACCCAATGAGTCCTTTCAAGGGACAGGGTGCCAACCAAGCGCTTCTTGACGGCATCGCCGTCGCAAAGGCGCTCCGCAAGAGCGACCTGTGCGGAGGGCAGGTGCCGTTGCACGAGGCACTCGCGGGGTTTGAGGAAGAGAGCTTGCGCCGGGGCGCGAGGAAGGCGATTGCCTCACGCGAGGCAGTCGAGCTCCTCCACTCGGAGCACGCCCTTGTCCGCGCAAACATCACTCGCGCCTCCGCCTCGAGAGAGGCTCGGAGTGACTCGCCGACGGGATCGAGAGCATCAAGCGCTGCCAGCTCAGCGAAAGCGTCGCCCAGATAGGTAGGACCCGTGGGCAAAAATTGCATATGTCAACATTAGATAATGATTCAATGAGAACGTTAATGATCAGCGGTAGCACCACTGTCAGCATTGGCTGCCAGTGTCGGCCATGGCTTCCGGAAGTACTGAACTTTACTGAACTTTTGCGTGCAAATCGAAATCCTATAATATCCACAAATAATGCTGGCGTGGATTTCTTGTCTATAGCATTTCTCCCACTCCCTCCTCATCAGAATCATCGCGCAGCTGATTGCAAGCGGCATCGAGCCGCTCTTGGAGGTTGAGAGCCCCAAGTCGGTGGCCCACAGCCCCTCCATTTGACCCTCCCTGCCCTCTTGCCACTGGCACGTCAGCACGAATCCCATCGCGTTGCTGACGACTCTGCTGCTGAGCGAGCGCGTTGCGCTGCAGATCTACGCGTCGAAGACGCTCCTGTACGCGCAAGAGCGTCTCGTGCGCCTCATCTAGCCGCCGACGTGCCCCATCAAGTCGCTTGGGCAGCGCGGATGTACTGAGCGCAGCACCCGCAAAGAAGTCGGAGCCAAGGCTCCGTTGCAACTCCTGCTCGGCGCGCTCGATCTCAGCGCTGAGGAGAGCTTGGCTGGCAATTGTCTCCTCGATTATGGACTCGCATTGACTCACCAGCGGCGTCGCCGCGCTGAGTAGTCCGGCCCCGAGAAGGTCTGCATCGGCCATGCCAGTGGCGGGATTTTTACGAACAAATTTTATTTCTTAAGCCGGCGTCTCATCCTGGCGAAAGTCCCGATGGATGACGCAACGCTGTTCTCTGCGGCGCTCTCTACTTGCGCCTCGCTTGTGCTCGCACATCTGATTGCTCACTTGAGCGAACCTAAGGTGCGATGGCGCTGCGGTATCGCACTCGTGGCTCTTGGAGTCGCTGGGGCTTTTGAGCGCGGCTACGCCAGCAGGGACCGCACGCGGTCGATGCTGCTATGGCAGCAGGCGCTTCTGCTGCTCGCACCGCTCGGATGGCTGCTCGCTTGCGGCATCTATCTGGGCCATAAGCTGCGTAGCGGCAGACCACCGCTGCTCGGTCTCCTGCGTGCCTTGGTGCTGCTCGTAGCTGTGCTGGTCATTCTCATCCTCTTGCTCCGCCACTGCCCACTCGATGCGCGCCTCTGCACGCGCATCTGGCTGCTTGCCGGCGCGCACCTCGCAGTCTGTACTCTAGATTGTAGGCGGAGCTGCGGCGATGAGCTCTCACCGCGGCTCTTCACCCACGCGCTCGCTGAGGCTCTCGCATACGTGGCGCCAGTCTTCCCTGCGATGGCCATTGCAGCTTCAGCGACACTCCTGCTAGGCAGCTCCGTGCTCACGTTGTTTAATGTGTCGCCGGAGCGGCTACAATCCGCAGTACGCTGGCTCTCTCTGCACAGCCCCTTCTGGGTCGTCCACGCTCGAGTGAGAACCACCTGTATGCAAAAACGCTCACTGCCGAGCGTGATTGAATCAGTGATTCCGTCGCAAGCACACGCTCAAGCAGCTGAGCTCAGTCGTTGGACTTTTAGTAGAGGGATCCCAACCCACAGCACGTTGCTGAGATGACAGTTTGCAAAGAACACACATGTTGACTTGTACATCAAATAATATCAAAGTATTCTTATACTTGATCAAAATCTTAATCTTCTTCATCTAAGTTTCGTCACGGGACGTACGGGTCCGAAGCGTGCAGCCGCGGCTCGTCAAACGAGAAGCCAAAAGTGCGCACTTGCCCTGCATCAAAGGGCTCGTCGCGATCGTTTCGCACCGGCGCGTACCCATCAAAATCGGCGGGCTCGAACTTGTGGACTGAGTCGAGCTGGAGGAAGGAGTCGTCGGCGGCAGCAAGTAAGCCCCAGTCGGCGAGCTGGTTGATCGATACCGTCAGGAAGAGCCTCGGAGGCGACTGCCCAGAGTCGGCTCGGCTGAGTGCGTTTCGAGCGAGTCTGCCAAAGAATGCTCGCATCATCAGATGGTTTGGCTCTGCCTGCTCAACGCCCGAAAAGGGGAGGTTCCATGCGACGGACTCAACTTGATCAAGCGCCTTTTGATAGTCGAGCTCCCGTGCGTCGACTCCGAAGAGCACTGCGGCGCCGTGATCTCGCAAGCTTTTCAGCGCGTCGGCCGAGCGCCCCGGATGCGAGCGTCGCACTTGGTCCTCAGTCTGGTCGGTGGTGGCCCAAAGGGCCAGAGGGGACGCCTCTACGGCCGCGCTGCTCTTGCGTCGCCGACTGGCTTTCTTCGGCTTGCATTTGCGAGCGAGTGCTGCTGCGAACGTGAAGTCGCCCTCGCCTAGTAGCAGCAGAGATTTGAAGGCCGAGTAGTCGACCGGGGGAAGGCAGTTGGCGTCGCCTCCCACACAAACTGCGCCCGTGAGCTCCGCGCTGGCAAAGAGCGGCATCATGGCCCCGAAGCCACCTTGCACTTGCATTTGCAGCTCCTCTAGCTCGGCGAAGCCCTCGTCAACCGTCACCGGCGGCGTTGCTGGGTGGCGGTCCTTGCAAGCTGCGCCGAAGCGGCAGTTACCTTGCATCGCAAACCTGCACAGCGGCCGGCGATCCTCTGCTTGCGTGTGTGAGAAGTGGCACTTGTCACCCAGGCTGCAGCATTTGCGGAGATGGAAGAAGCACGGGTGCCGCTCGGTCGCTACCGCCACATACCCCTCCTGCTCCTCAGCTACGCCCAGCTGCACCGCCTTCCGCAAGGTTTGCAGCAGCTTGCGTGAGAGCCGTGCGGAACGTGGGCTCACAAGCAACGAGAAGAGCGAGGGTGGTGGCGGGTCTTCGGGGCCGCCTGCCTGCGGTGTAAGTTCAGCTTCGCGTGGCGCTGGCTGTGGCCTGCGCAACCCGAGGTGCCGCTGCAGGATGGGCGGGCTCAAGCGGTAGAGAGTGTCAAGCACGTGCGCTCGCGTGCGCGCCACCGCGAGCAGCGACGTGTGTGAGAGCTGCCGCTCGCGGCACCACGCCTCCTCTTCCTCGACGAGGTTGGCTCTGCGCACGAGTATCCACTCACCTGCCCACTGACCTCCAAGCACCTGCACCTCGTATCGCCCGCGCGCAACGTTGAACTTACCCACGGCCACTAGCGCACCGTTGAGCTCGGCGCGGTTCCTGAGGTTCTGCAGGAGCACGTGCCGCCCCTTGAGCTCGGAGCTCGCATCGGAGGATACCGGCTCGCCCGCATCGATGCGGTGGTGCCGCTGCACGTCGCAGTACCACCGCTGGAAGCTCAGGAAGGCCGCAAGGTTCGCAAGCACCTCGTCCTCGGCGAAGCCGTCGGCGCGCGCTGTCCGCGCAGAGGTAGGGCCGTAGCGCCTGACGAGCGCCTCGTATTCGGCGGCCTTGTTGGGCTCGCGTTTGAGGACCATTGGCTGGGTGCAGCGCAGCACGGCAAGCGTCACCGCCTCCTCGAGCAGCCCAAACTTGGCGCCGAGGAGCACGAGCTGCGCGCCCGGGATGTCGATGGGTAGAGCGTCGACGAGTCGGCCAAACGATGTCGGCTGCGGCGGCAGCGGTCTGCGCGTGCGCAGTGGTTGCGGCGGGTTTGACTCGATGAGCTTATTTTGACGGAGCCACGCTTCGGCAAGCTCAACCGAGCGCGCCTTGGGGGGATCAAGGCAGCTCTCTATGATCTTACGCGCGTCCGTGAGGCTCCTGGAGCTCGCGCAGCTCAGGAGTAGTACCTCCTTGCGGAGCAGCTGTAGCTGGAGGCTCGCAATCTCGTAGTCGGGAAAGTTGTGGTACCACCTCGGCGTGACGAGCTGGGGTGGGGTGGGGTGCAGGGAGGAGGATTTAGGGGGAATGCGGGTGTGGGTCGGGGTGCGGGTGCGGGTGCGGGTGCGGGCGTTGGGGAACGGAAGGCAAAGCTTGGGTGTCATGCGAGCTGCAGGGCAAAGAGAGCGAAGCGCACCCGCCACACGGTGCCGTTGTTGGTGCGCCCGGTGCGTCCGGCGCGTTGCTGCGACTGCGCGCGGGACGTCCACACAATGTGTGGCGAGCTCTCCCCCGAGCTGGGTGTGTAGTGGATCTCGCATGCGCGGCACGTGTCGACCACGTGCGTGACCCTTGCCATTGTGACCGACGACTCGGCGATAGCAGAGCCGAGAACGACACGCGCATCGGCGTTATCCTCGCCACGGAGCGCCACCATGCAGTCTTCGATGTCGACAGAGCTGTGTAAGACGTACTGCGGCACTCCCTCCGGCAGCGAGTGGCTGAGCAGCCGGTGGCAGGTCTCGATCAAAAAGTAGGTGGGCAAGAAGACGAGCACTGTGCAGCCGAGCCCGTCCTCCGCTATGGTTCTCTCCACGAGGTACGGCACAAGGCCCGCGATCAGTGCGCACAACCGCTCGCCTGTGGCGCGGTCCTGCCAAGGAATCGGTCCAGTATCAAAAGGCGCTCTATGAAGGAGATCTCTGTGCAAGCGGGATAGCGGGATAGCTGTGAAGCGGGGTTAACTGTCTGAGGTGACTCAGTGTCAGCGGTCGAAGGGTTCAGTCAGACCTGCTTCTCGAAGAGTGCTGGATCGCCCAGCTCCGTATCCTCCACAGCAGCGAGCGCATCCTTCAGAAAGAGATGCGTTGTGTTGTAGACCACAGACGAGCCGCCCAGAGCATACGTTGCCGGCTCCTCATCGTCACAGAGCCTTCTGACGTAATCGGAGTATCGGCTGACATCAGCGGTTGCAGACATCAAGACCAGCTTCAGATTCGAGAGCTCCTTTGAGTGGAGCATCAGCTGCTTCAAGCACGCGAGCGCCGTGTCATTCTCACACGAACGCTCATGCACCTCGTCTATGATGATTGCGCCGTACGGAGCGAGCACAGACTCGCCGTTGCTCTTGAGGCTCTCGAGCAAGATGCCCGCCGTGACGAAGAGCAGCTTTGTCTTGTCGAGCTCCGCCAATTTAGCCGCACCGATGTGATAACCCACCTCTGCGCCACCGAGCTGCTCTCCGAGCTCCTCTGCAACACGCGTGGCGACCGCGACCACAGCCATACGCCTTGGCTGCACACATAGCACGCGTCGCCTCAGGTGCCTGCGAATGATCTTGGGGATCTGGGTGCTCTTGCCGCAGCCTGTAGCGCCGATGATCAACGTCACGCGACTGTCATCGATCTTGGCTAGGATGCGCTCGGCGTGCTCCTCCACCGGGAGCCGTGACTTGAGCTGTAAGGCTGTGGTCGCCTCGCGTGGCATGCGTAACGAAGACTGTCTGCTTCGTTGTGTGACGATTGCCCCTCCGGTGTCGGCAGCCCCGACCAGCAGCCGCGGCCGGCGCGTACGTCGTGAGCTGGCGCTAGATGCGCTCACTTCCGTCGGGGTGGATCGGGGGTTCGTTTCATTGTTTAAGGGTTTTACGGCGGTTGAGGCTTCTCATTTCACTGATATGTGACACAGCGCATGAGGAGACTGTCTTATACGTAGCACTTCTTGACTACAAGTGGAACCTCTCAGCTCTAGGCACTCTACCGCCGACCCGGGCTGGCATGAGCTCTTCATATCACATGTTCAGTGACGACGTGGGGCCCAGGTGATTGCGGCTTCTGAGGAAGGCTCAAGAGATCTTGAGATCGTGTATTGCGATTCTATGCATCCTATCGGTGACTCGGTCAAAGGCGCTGACGACAAGCAGTCGGCAGTCGGCTGCGAGTTCGAACTTGACCAGCACCTGTGGGACTCCTGCAGGTGCTCCAGCGATGCCAGAGAGCTCAAAGTGATCTAGCTCGAGCGGCTCGTTGACGCTGTCACGCGCAAGCACGCGGATGCGCACAGTCTGCTGATTGTCAGAGCATGTGGTGAAGACTACCGATCGTCTTGCGGGCACTTGTGTGCCAGCAGTCAGCATCTCATGGTACGAACCGCCCTCCACCTCAACTCCGAGAGATCTCGGAAGGTGAGATAGTGGGAGGTCAATCGTACGGATTGCCTTGGCGACCTTTGAGACAGAGGGCTCACACGGTGGCACGTGCTGAGGAGTCCCCGAAGGAGAGTGTAGCTTGGGCCCGAACTGAGCTTGAGTCTCTGATTGCGCCTCGAACTTGTAAGGCGATTTGAAGTAGAGCGATCTGGATCTGCTGCAAGGCAATAATGTGCTGTAAGGCGACGATCTGCTGCGAGGCAACGTGCCATCTGCCGATTTGGTATATTCCGGAGCCACTCGCGGTGTGGACGCCTGTAGTGGCCAAGCCCTATATGCATCCTGCGCCTCCGTCACCCATTCGATCTTTCGCGCACTCGGTACATGCCGAGGTGTACGGACAGTCGTAGACTTCTCCGGAGATTTCTCGCGCGATTTTGGGCCGAACTGTGAGCGTGTCTCAGACTCTGCTTCAAACTTGTGCGGTGATTTGATGGCTTTTGGCGGTGGCGGAAGGACCGGCGCCTCCAATGGCCACGCTCGGAAAGCATCCCGCGACTCCGTGAGCGATTCAAGCTTGTGAGGACTCGGCACATAGAGAGGAGGACGAGAATACTCAAAGTTCTCCGGAGACGACTCAAAATTCTCCGTGTCGATTCGCTTCTGGAATTGCGACCTTGGCTCTGACTCTGTTCTGTCTCGTAATCTGGTGAATGACTCGAATTTGAACGCGTGTGCTGATCTGCTCAGCGCTGACGTTGCCCGGGACTCCGGAGTCTGCGATGGTCCGGCCCTAGAAGTGACGGCAGGAGGCGCTGGCGCAGGGGGAGGTGACAGCGGCCATGGCTTGTGCACCGTGGTTGCCCCCGGAGGTACGAGAGATTGCTGCCACAGCTTGATCTGGTGGTCTTCTGCGCGCCGAGACGGAGCAGAGCCGCTGAAGTCGAGCTGCCTGGCTTCATGCCCATCAGGATCAGGCCCAGCCCCGTCCATGGCGGCTCGATTTACCTAATAACAGATAGCGACATAAAAA
>CEQJ01019640.1_pt1 | contig 11977 bp, 8 predicted proteins | sample 531001 | NCBI WGS metagenome assembly CEQJ01 (sample SAMEA2621198, study PRJEB7988) | marine metagenome | biome: marine biome (ENVO:00000447); feature: surface water layer (ENVO:00002042); material: "saline water (ENVO:00002010), including plankton (ENVO:xxxxxxxx)" | depth 5 m | reverse complement strand
GCTCGTACCACTTACACTGGGACAGTCGTCAGATAGGTATGCTGGGGATGGGTTGTCGCCGAAGCCGTCCGAGTCCGAATCTCTCCACTGGCTGTCTCTAGCGGGGAAGGCATCCGCTCCCTCCTCAGTGCTCCAGTCTGCTGAGGGATCGGAATAACCATCCTCATCCGCGTCTGGGCAACCCATCCTGTCGAATTCTGAGTAGCCCTCAACCGAGGGGCAGCTGTCTGGATTGGTACCGGTTTGATTGTCCCCATATCCGTCTGAGTCCGAGTCTGCCCACTGCGTACCGTCCATTGGGTATTCATCCAGGGCATCGGCCCAGCTATCACCGTCAGAGTCCGTGCATCCGAGGTAACCCGATGTCGAGGTGCCGGCAATCTCAGGACAGTCATCAGAAATCTCAGTGCCCGATTGGTCGGCATATCCATCGCCATCGCTGTCCGACCAGAGAAGACTGTTGTTCGGGTACACGTCCAGACTGTCCCTTACCTCGTCGAAATCGGTGTCCTCGTATGGATCAATCCTGATTACCTTGTTGTTCTGAGAGTCCACGTACCACAGTTTCCCGCTTGGACCAACCTCGAGACCCATGATTGAGCCAGCGTTAGTACTCACTGTTCTCGAGCGGGTGACGCCCTTTCCGTCGTCATCGAGGTTGTAACCGGTAATCTTCCCATTACCATTCTGGGATACGAACAACACCCCCTGGTGTAGTGCTATTCCGGATGGGAAGGACAGTCCGCTATCGAGGATTCCCCACTCCACGCCGGTGACCTCGCTGTACTCGGCTAGTGGCTCCATCTGTGTTTCGTCCCCCATGATGTTCGTTGTGACCCCCGGGCCATCTGTATTCACCCAGATTATCCTACCTGCTCCGGTGTCGGCGATGTACAGTATGCCGTTGTTATGGTTCATCTCCATGTGGCCGGGGATCCCTGGAACCCTTGTTAGGGAGACGTCGGAATATCTCCTGACCTTGCCGTCTGAGTGATCATCCTCACCGGTATCATGGTCCTCTTGGAAGTCGTAGCGTACCAGTTCCCCATAGTAGCCATCATAGTACCAATACACATTCTCTGAATCGTGGGCTATTCCCATTCCTAGGGGACTCTCGTGCAACATATCGATATGACTGCCGAGAAGGCCCCCGGGATCTTGGTTCTCCTCTGCGAAGTGACTGAGGGAGGACGGCCATAGAGCAGGGCCCATGAAGTCATTCGGATCTCCTTGGCCGTTGTATGTGTTCCTTGACTCTTGTGCAGTCGCGAACTGATAGTCGAACTCCTCGTGCCAGTCGCCGAATGCTATAGCGCTAACCTCTTCCATGAAATGATTCCTGTTGGAGTCCAGTCTATGCTCTGACAACTGGTTCGATTGACCTGCGTTGTGGACTATTGTGACGCTGTCAGTGGCCCTATTTACTATCCAAAGCTCGTTCTGCCTGGATGGGCTGGGGTGGAACTCCAGATCTCTTGGGATATCAAGGTCATCGGAGGTGGATGCGATTTCAGTCTCGGCAAAACCAGGTCCAAACTGCGCTATGTATGTGTCGGGCTGAGATATTCCCTCTTCAGCTGAAGTAGCGGTTGAAACCTGTCCCAGAATTCCAATCAGGAATATTCCGACCAGTAGGATACTGGTTTTCCCATCTCGCGCCGTACTTTCAGACATGACTTACCGAGTGATTGCCCCTTTATTGTGCCTATGCATTTAATCTTCTTAATGTAGGCCAGAACTCAGTTTCCGTTTGATCTTTCCAGGGTGCTCTGGCGTGCTTCCATCAGTATAGCCTCCAACTTTACTTTCAGCTCGGATTCTAGAGCTTTCAGCATTTCCTTGATCTCCTTCTTCGATAAATCCCCTCTCTTGGATAGCTTATCTTCGAGATTGGCCATCATCTCTGACTCCCTCTCCTTGGCCGACTCAGCGACTCGTTGCTCCATCTCCACTTCCATCTCCAAAGCCATCTCTTGGCGACGAAGGGCGAGTGCGGCCTCCATCGTCTCCCTCTCTGATCTGAATCTCCTCTCGAGCTCTGACAGGGCATTCCTCTCTGATGCTTCCTCTAGTGCCTTTATTCGTATCTCGACATCGGACCTCATCTCTGTCTCCAATGAGGATCTCTCTTCTTCCAGTTGCTTTTGAAAAAGCTCCTCGTACTTCCTCCTAGACTCCGCGATCCTCTCCCTCATCTGAATCTCCTGTTCCAACCTATGGGCTTCCACCTTTCGGTTTACTTGGGCCTCCGATGCCTCCCTGAGGTCCATCTCGACCCTTCTCTGCATACGCTCCTCGCCCTGTGATGCCTCTAGTTCCAGCCTCTCTTTGAGGAATGCCTTTCTCCTTTCTACCTCGACTTCCATCTCCTCTCTGAGCCTCTCCCTCAGCTTTGCAGTATGGGCCTCAAGCCTACGATCCCTTTCCAGGTCAAGCTGTTCCCTGAGTCGGTTCTCCTCTCTCCTTAGTCGGTGTAGCATCTCCTCCCTCAGGAGTCTCTCCTCCCTCTCCAGTGCCTCACTCTCGAGTCTCTCTATTTCGTCCTCAAGTTCTGCCCGGAGATCCGCCTCTAATTGCTGGAGTTGTTCATCGAAGAGAATGTCATTGGCCTTCCTCATTGCCCCATGCATGCCAGAGAGTCTCTCGGTCATCTCCGCGATACGCATCCTACGCTCCCTTCTGACGCCACTCCTGACTCTGGACTCCTCATCTAGGAGGTCTCTGGTCCTAGCCATGGACTCCACTGTGGGGGATGTTGCCAAGCGGTGCTGGGCCCTGAGAGTAGCTAGCTCGTCAGCACCCTCAGAATCGTCTGGAGTCGTCGACTTGCTCTCACTCACGGGTACCCATCCCTAGTCTTACGCTAGTTTCACCCTATTTGAGGGAGGAGGGTTCCAAAGGGCCGATAATTGCTGTTTGGCGATACGTGCCATAGGCACGGCTCAGAATGTCACGTTGAATGCCACGTCACACGCTGGACAGTTCAGTTGCTTGGTACCAGGCTTGGGCCTTATCCTGAGCTTCCTCTCGCATCCAGGACACTGTATCTCAACTTTGAGAGGCTTCTCTGTAATCCTAAACATGCCTGAGCAGGCCGAGCAGGCCACTTCCAGAGGCCTCTCTGGCTTCCCGGCCTCCACTACCACATTACAGATGGGGCAGGGTAGCTTCTCCGAAGCTAGTGCGTCGACGGTAGGCTGATGGGTCACTTTGCATACAGCACCACAGATGACACAGGTTTTCTCCCCCAGGCCATGAGGCAACATATGGTCGCAACTGGGACATTCGGCTGCAGGAGGAGTGTGCTTAGACTCTATCTCCGGCATGTCCGACATGGCCCTCCCTCACATCACAGATTTATCAACAGAACCCTGTGGATCCTGTTCACTGAGTCCAAATAGGACACTAAACGACTCAATGACATCGCCATAGACGTCCTTCGCTAAGTCCCCCAATGTGCGTATCCTCTGAATTCCTGTACCACCGACCCACATGCCATTGAGTATGACCAGAAGGGCACTAGCCTCGTGTAGAGCGACACCTGCCGCCAATTTCATCTCATAGCCGAGCATTACAGCGATGACCAGTAAGGCGGTGACTCCGACGGAGATCATGACATTAGCCATGACCACGCTTCGAGTAGTCTTTGCCATGGTGATAAGCTGAGAAAGTGCGCGTGGGTCATCTCCTGGGATAAGTACGTCCGCCGCATCTAGGTTAACTTGCTCGCCACTGCCTACGGCTATGCCGACATCAGCGGCTGCTAATGCTCCTGCATCGTTGAAGCCATCCCCTGCCATTAGCGTCTTTCCAGCCTTGGACTTCTCTGTCACCCACATGGCCTTGCCCTCTGGATCTACACCACCCCTGCATGAGGATGCAGGAATACCGAAACCCCTCGCAAACTGCTCTACGCTTGACTGCTCGTCTCCGCTGAGTATCTCTACGGAGATCCCACTGTCTGAAAGGGACTGAAGTAGCTCGGCGACGCCATCTCGGGCGTCATCGTGGTAGAATTCGAAGACTGCGATTGCCTTGCCCGATACTGAGAGAATGCTAGAGCCGTGACCAGCCCTGCGTGACCTAGTCAGGGCGTCGTCGATATCCTTTGGGAACTCGACTCCCTCGGACACCAGCCAGTCGGATCGTCCTAACATTGTTTTACTACCTTCCAAGACACCTTCGACTCCTGCCTGTCCATCTGATATTTCGGTGATATCGATAGCTTCCAGTGTTCTCTTTGAGGCTTCATGGATGATTGTGCGCGCGTAAGGGTGGTTGGACATTCTCTCTAGTCCTGCTGCAATCATAATTGCCCTTTCCTCTGTCTCGGTGGACGTTACAGTAACGCCTGTCAGCGAGGGTCGTCCGCTAGTCAGCGTCCCTGTCTTATCCAGTAATGCTAGTTTCACGTCTGCAGTTGCTTCCAGGACGTCTCCACCACGAACTATCACCCCAGAGGCAGAGGCAGTGGAGAGTGCGGCGGCATGTGGTATTGGGGCGGCTAGCAACAACGAGCATGGGCATGAAACAACCCAGAGCAGTAGTGTAGTCAGGAATCCCTGATCCGTCCATCCATGGGTGAAGAATCCAATTATCGGGGCCCCGATCAGGACTATCGGTACCCATATTCTTGTGAAGTTCTCAATAGTGGTATGAGTCCTAGTGGGCTTGTCACGGTACTCCCTTACCAGCTCTACTAGGTTGGATAGTCTCGTATTCTCCCCAGTAGCTACTGATCGTAGTACAATAGGGCCCCTGACCAAAGTTAGTCCCGCCTCAACGAAGTCACCTTCTGAAACCAAGACTGGAACTGGCTCACCTGTGAGTGGGGCTCTGTCTATAGAGCCGCCTCCACTGGTGATTATCCCATCAACCGGGACGACCTCTCCAGAGCGTACCTCTACCATGTCGCCTTCCACTACTGCTTCGACAGGAGTCTTGCCAGGCTCTCCGTGTGGGAGAATTTGAGGGGTGATTTGAACGATATTGAGCTTCCTAGGCGATATTCCCTGAATTGGATTTACTATACGGGCACCTCTTGGAATTCTATCTAGCCCACCTTGCATGGACTCTCTGGCCCTTGTTATTGCCCTATCTTCAAGATGAGATGCGAAAGCTACTAGTCCGACCACCGTGAGTGCCTCGACCCACTCTCCTAGCAGGGAGGCCCCGATGACTGCTAGGGAGGTTAGTACCTGAAAACCAAGGACACCATTCTGGATGCTGGCTATGGCCTCCATGAACATCCTCGAGCCCGCCAAGATAACTCCAAAGAATCCAAGGAATGAAGCGAGGACGGTTGGTAGGGACATTGTCTCAACCGCTATTATCGCGAATAGTACAGGAATCGTCATTACAGCTGCAATTAGCTTTACTTGATCTGGCCTCAGTCTCATCTTCGAAGATACTACGAACTCAGCATCGTCCCCTAGAATTGTGGAAATCATCGACTCAGCGAGCATCCTCAAGTCTGGATCAGATATCCAGACGTTCCTTAATTCAATCAAGCCATCATCGAATCTAACAGCTAATATTCCTGGCACTGCAAGAAGCGCATCTCTGAGTCCCTTTCGATTTGTGCCTAGGTTCTTCGCAGCCTCCCCCGGAGTGACTCCTATTGCCTGGACCCAGTCTATCTTGGGACTGTGCCCGAGACTCTCCAAGACGGAGCATGATCTGGAAATCCTTCCTCTTGAGATATCTAGTGATATCCTTGCAGTTCCCTCTGTAACGGATATTTTACAGGACTTGATTCCTGGGAGTCTGCTAACTGCCTTTGTAGCCTTCATAGCACAATCAGCACAGTCCATTCCCCTGATGTTCCAATCGAATTCATGAACTCCATCAGGGACAATGGTGGAGACTGGTCCCTCCTCCTCCATGGATGCCCGAGAGGGCGTAGTACCTTGAATATGATGAGAGTGTATACGATGATATCATCAGCATGTGCTACTCTCGGAAAACATGGTGGAGCTACCCGACGACCTAGAGTGGGACATGATTGTGCTTGATATTGACGGTACTTTACTCGATAGAGATGGGATAATCCCTGAGATGATACACATCGTTAGAGAGCTCGAGAGAAATGGAATGGTTGTTTCTCTGGCTTCTGGGAGGACCCTGCCCAATATCACCCCCATACATCAATCACTATGCATATCGGGGTTCATAGTCGGTGAAAACGGAGGTATGGTTTGGGACTCAGCTGAGGGGCACCCAATCAGGGCACTGGCAGATGGATCTAGACCCAAAGAGGCCGCAAAGTGGCTTGGGACCCAGATAGAGGGGCTCAATCCCGAGGGAATAGAGTCTAACAGGTGGAGAGAGACCGAATGGTGTCTTACTGAGATTGAGGATTGGGAGGCAGTAAGAGATGCGATCGAGTCTTCTGAGTGGTCCGATATCTCAGTAATTCCAACTGGGTTCGCTGTTCACCTAACTATACCGGGGCATGACAAAGCATCCGGACTTCGTGTAGCTTTTGAGCAGAGAGGGATCGACCCCAAGAGAGTGATAGCTTGCGGGGACGCGCCTAACGATATCCCTATGTTCGACCTGGTGGGTTTTGCGGTGAGTGTTAGCAATCATTATGAAAATGTGGTTAGGGCGGCTGACGTCGTGACTGACGCACATGGTAAGGAAGGCTCCCTAGAGCTGTTAGAGGCTCTGCTGGAAAGAGTCAGGGGTTAGTAGTGGTGCAGGCGGCAGGATTCGAACCTGCGAAGCACTACGCAGAGGATCTTGAGCCCTCCCCCTTTGACCACTCGGGTACACCTGCGAGGGATGCGAACATATCCACACTCTTGATACTCGCGCTCGAGCGATGAAGTCGGGTTATGCAAGGAATTGTTCAAGAGGCTCCTTGCGTGCACCGTGTCCGGGTACCGAGTATGATGGACGACGGAAGCTTGCCTAGGCTCAGTGCCAATCGTCTAATGGCTGTTGATAGAGCACTAGATGAGCTAGCAAGAACGCAAAGAAGATCATCCATTCCTGTTGAGTTGCCGATGCCTAACTTCTGGGACGCAGTAGGCCAGTTAGTTCAGCATCTTGAGGCGGAACTTGCTGAGACCATTAGGTCAGAGGGCATGACTGCCAAGGCACAACTGCAGTCGAGGAAACTGGGAGTGGTTAGAACGGCGGTTAAGGATCTCACAAGGAATAGGCTGAATGCGTTCACACAACACGCAGTTCTGACAAATTTGATTCAATCGCCAGAGGATGTTAGGGCTTCTGCGGGAATTATGCCGGATACGATTGAATGGGACAAGCACGACCCATCCGAGAGAGTATTCTACACAGGAATTGGACATCTTGTTGACAAGTACAGGCATGAGGTTTCTTGGAAAGCTCTCTTAAGCAACAACTGGGACTCTCCTGCTCCGCCACCAATGAGTTCTGTGCATACCCCTCTTACTGAGTTCGTACCAGATTCCAACGGTGGAGAGGTAGCAGAGGAGAGTGACGCGCCTGTGGTCATAGACTCTGTGCCTCACTGGGAGGACCCGGAATACGACGAAGAAGATAGGATAAGGGAGATTGATGAATTTCCCGAGATATCACCTTTGGGTCGCGGATCTGTGGATGAGTCCTTATCCCAACAGCAAAAGGATCCTGATATGAGGAGGATTATGATTCTCCAAGACCTTGATGATCCCATAATCACAGAGGAAGGAGAGGAGATTACTCTGACGGCCGGAGACATAGAGTTCTGTCCTTCGATAATTGCTGATACCCTGATAGCGGCCGGAATAGCTGAAGCCGCAGACCTCTGAGAGAGGCAATAACTTAGGTTCGTCATCATCGATGAGTATTCGTCAGAGGTGCAGCTATGCCAGGAGAGATTACGAAAAAACAAATTGACAAGATGAGGAAGGAATTCGAAAGTGACTCTTCAGCCAGAGTTGCGCAGAACGCGGTTACCAGCAATAATCTGTCCTCAGTAACTCTCAGGAGGGATTTGGTTCAGGAAATAGACTTCACGTTCAGTACGAAACTGGATGAGTGGAAGGCCACGAATCAGAAGAGTAGCGGACGTTGCTGGTTGTTTGCAACCTTGAATCTCTTCAGACCGGGGACTATGAAGAAGATGAATGTGAAGGAGTTCGAGTTTAGTCAGGCTCACATTCATTTCTGGGATAAGTTCGAGCGTTCTAATCACTTCTTGGAGGCCATAATTGAGACCTCTGGAAGACCTGTTGATGACAGGACAATCCACTTCCTACTATCAGATCCGATTGGAGACGGGGGCCAGTGGAACATGGCCATGAACCTGATCAGGAAGCATGGACTAGTTCCAAAGTCGGCATATCCAGAGTCCAACAGTAGTAGCTCCACCAGATGGATGAACTCGATTCTGAAGGACATACTCAGGAGTAGTGCTAGCGAGATTAGGGAAATCCTTGATTCCGGTGGTAGCGAGAAAGAAGCAAGATCACACAAGGATAGTAGGATGGAGGACATTTGGAGAGTTCTTTGCATCCACTTGGGAACGCCCCCTGAGAGTTTCGACTGGCAGTGGAGAGACAAGGACAAGGAGTTTCACAGAAGGGGAAAGATGACTCCCCAGCAGTTTGCGGAAGAGTTTGTTGACGTGGACTGGGAAGAATACGTATGTATTGTAAACGATCCCAGAAATGAGTACTATCAGACATACACTGTTGACTACCTGCAGAATGTTGCTGGAGGTCCTCCTGTTGTCTATCTTAATGTGCCGAGCGATGAAATGAAATCGATAACCCAGGAAATCCTGGAAGATGGTATGCCAGTCTGGATGGGCTGCGACGTGGGTAAGCAGATGGACAGAAAGAGGGGGCTCTGGGATGCTAATCTTTTCGAAACTAACGAGCTTTATGGTGTGGATTATGGTATGAGTAAGGCTGACAGGCTTAGATATGGTCAAACCATGATGACCCATGCCATGCTCTTCACTGGAGTAGACGTCTACGAAGGCAAGCCCAGGAGATGGAGAGTGGAGAACTCATGGGGAGATGACTCTGGACAGAAGGGGTTCTACACAATGAACGATAATTGGTATGACGAACATATGTTTGAGATTGCATCTCCTAAGAAGTACCTCACAGAGAAGATGGTCAAGGGACTGGAAACAGTACCTATCGTCCTAGAAGCTTGGGACCCAATGGGCTCTTTGGCCTAGTTAACCTAGGTTTCTCAGTGAGAGTTCGATGGTGACCGAGTCTGGGATTGGTATCCTCAGGACCTTTCTCAGCGCCTTCTCATCCCTGGAAGTGTTGGTTACCAGCTCCAGAAGTCTCTTGTGGACTCTCATCTCCCAGTGATCCCATGTCTCGGCACCCTCTCCATCTGGACTCTTCCTGCAAGGAACGACTATCCTTCTGGTTGGGAGGGGGATTGGACCTCGAAGCTTGACTCCGGTCTCATCGGATATTGTCTTTATCTGATCACAGACCTGATTTACGTCAGTGTGATTTTCCCCCGTCAGTCTGATAGTGGTGACGACGGGCATTGATACTCACCTTACGCCTAAGCCTTCTTCTCGATTGCGATACACATTCCGGCTGCGACGGTCTTGCCCATGTCACGGATTGCGAACCTGCAGAGCTCAGGGAAGTTGTCCTTGACCTCGATAGCCATTGGCTTGGTTGGTTGGAACCTTACTGTTGCTGCATCTCCAGACTTGAGGAATGCAGGGGTCTCTCCGGTCTTTAGATTCTTGATGAGCTCGACGAATCGAACAGCCACCTGAGCGGTGTGAGCGTGGAACACTGGAGTGTATCCTACTCCGATTGCCTTTGGTATCTCCATCATCTGGATGTTTCCAACGAAAGTCTCGTCATGTCGGACGAATACAGGCTCGCTCTCTCCGTATCCAGCGACGTCTCCTCTGCGGATGTCAGTTGCTGCGAGTCCACGTACGTTGAAACCGACGTTGTCGCCTGGCTCGGCCTTGTCGACCATTGTGTGGTGCATCTCTATGCTCTTGACCTCAGCAGACTTCTGGCTGGGGTTGAAGATGACTGTCTTTCCAGTGTTGAGAACACCAGTCTCGATCTTTCCTACTGGGACGGTTCCGATACCGCTGATTTTGTAAACGTCCTGAATTGGCAGGCGTAGAGGCCTGTCAGTTGGCTTTGGTGGCATCTCAATAGCGTCGATTGCCTCAAACAGAGTAGGTCCGCTGTACCACGAGGTGTTTTCGCTCTTGTTGAACACGTTGTCGCCATGGAAAGCGCTACATGGTACGAAGGTGATCTCATCTGGCTTGTAGCCGGCGCCCTTTAGCAAGGCGCTAACCTCAGTTACGGTCTCGTTGTACTTGTCTTGAGACCAGTCAACACCACTGATGTCCATCTTGTTGACATTGACGATTAGCTGGCTGACGCCGAGAACTCTTGCTAGGAACGCGTGCTCTCTTGTCTGTGCATTGACACCGTCGTTAGCAGCCACATTCAGTACTGCAGCGTCCGCCTGGCTTGTACCTGTGATCATATTTTTGACGAAGTCACGGTGACCGGGAGCGTCGATGATAGTGAAGTAATAATTAGGAGTGTAGAACTCCTTGTGAGCTACATCGATGGTGATACCACGTGCGCGCTCCTCCTTCAGGCCGTCCATGACATAGGCCAGACCGAATCCGGCCTTTCCTGCCTCGGCAGCTAGCTTCTCATTCTTTTCAATTACGTGCGCTTCGATGTGACCGCTGTCCAGAAGCAAACGACCAACTGTCGTTGACTTTCCGTGATCTACGTGCCCTACGAACACGATATTCAGATGCGGCTTGCTCTTGTCTTCCCACTGTGAACCCATATTATAACACCTCTAAGTGTGGCCCGCCGACCGAAGGGGCGTATATGAATCGTTCCCCAAGAGCGTTTTCCGCTACCAGTTACCGAAGTGGTGAGCAGTGTGCCGTTGGGGCTATCTATACTGAAGCTCCACTATGAAATAATTGACCTTTGTCGTATGTGTCTCCTCGTTGACTAAATCCGCGGACCATTCGCCTGGAAGAAAGCCCCTAACCGTGGAGGCCCCTATCACCAGCCACACACAATAGTCGTCTGAACCACAGTCTCCTGCATTACGATTATCGTTAGACAGCCCGGTTGAGTTGGCGATCTCATCCTCAGTACTGTTGTAAAGGTAGATATCTAGCTTGTTATCTGTGGTAGTGACTGGTCCGCCTCCTAGTCCCCCTCCTGCTTGATCGTCATCTTGCTGGGGGTAGTCTACCTTGGTTCTGAGATATCTGATTCTATCCTTGGTATCCTCGTCATAGGTTACTGGGAAGTCCCAGGTCATTATAATGGGATCCTGAATCCTCCTATCCATCTCGAAGTCACTCCACTTCCCTTGGTAGTTGATATAGACTGTGGAATCATCATAGTGACTGAGTCCATTGTTGTCCGTGACGGTCAGCCTGATATCCCAAGCTCCGGCTGGCATGTCCTCCCATTGCACTATCTCTCCAGTAGCATCAACATCATTGTCCTTGATCCCATCCTCGTCCGAGTCAGTGTTCCTATCCAAGTCCCACTCATAGCTAACTATGTACTCCTCCGCGTAGCAATTAGAGTCATCGGGATCACAGCCGGCCCATGATCCCGAACCGTCCAGGGACACTGTAGTTGAGACGGAAACCTGCCTGTCATCGATTTCCCTGTCTTCGCATACCCAAATCATGACGAAATCTCCGTTCGGAGGGGAGTCGCCATCACAGTTATCGTCTTTGTTGGGGGAGATTTCCGCATGGGGCTCTCTTGCAGTTGAGTCGATGACGGTTATCAGCATGCTAGTGGTGACTTCATGGGTACCATCGCTCACGGCAAGCTTGGCGGAATACTCACCGGGCTGAGCATATGAATGGCTAGTGGTAAGTCCGTTTCCAGTGTTTCCATCTCCGAATGTCCATGTGAACGTCATGGGGTCGGCATCGGGATCTGAGGACCCAACAGCACTGAACGTGATGCTGTCTCCCGCCCTGACAGAGCCAGAA
>CEQJ01056816.1_pt1 | contig 12445 bp, 10 predicted proteins | sample 531001 | NCBI WGS metagenome assembly CEQJ01 (sample SAMEA2621198, study PRJEB7988) | marine metagenome | biome: marine biome (ENVO:00000447); feature: surface water layer (ENVO:00002042); material: "saline water (ENVO:00002010), including plankton (ENVO:xxxxxxxx)" | depth 5 m | reverse complement strand
TGTTTTGAGAAAGTAGGAACGCAAGGTCTTTGTACACCCATTTTGTCCTTAATCGTGTATGCATCCGCACTTTTACCATAAGAAAGAGCATTTGCTACTTGATTTCCTAGAGGTGCAGTATAACTAGCTCCTGTATCTGTAATTGTATTGTATTTTAATCTTAACATGCGATCACTTGAAGATACACCACCTTGGTTAGCAAATTTATAATTGCTTGGTTTATAGTTGACAATTACATAATTGTTGTCACCATTACACACATATTTGATTCCTTCTTGGTTCGCAGCATATTTATTATTTTCACTACCAGGAGCGCCTGGTTTTACAGAAGCATTACCAGAACGTAAGTAATTGAATTCATTTTGTTTGAATGTTTTAGCACGACTCGATAAATATTGATTGGTATTGGTGGAATAAATATCGGGATTTGCTGCTGTGCCGATGTTTTTCTTGATAATACCAGAACTGCGAGCACGACGTTTAGCATTTGAAGCCGGATCAAAGCATAATCCGTTTGTTGTTAAACTGTTACATGTTCCATTTTCAGTTTTATTGTTTGTATAATTAATATCTAATGTATTTTGAATTGCATTACATTCACACGGATCATCAGCCGGAACGACTAAATAGCCATTCGGTATATCAAATAAATTAACACTGGAAGAAATGCGAGGATTACTGGGATCATTTGTTTTGGTAACTATTTCTCTACGATATCCTTTTATTGGTCCTGCTTTAAATAATAAACTGCCTTCCATTGTTATGGTATTTTCATTTTTAGTAATTGCAGATGTAATTTGATTAAATGTTTTACCTTTCCATTGTATATTGGACGACATTATATACTATAAAAACATTATTTTTCTCTTTATAATTTAATGAACAGAAGAGTTTAGATATGATGATTTTGTTAAAGATGCTCGGTCACCTTTTTGACATGAATAAGTAACATTGTTTAAAGAGATTACAAATGTGATTGCATATTAAGAAGACTTGTTTTAAAAATAGTTTAAATATGTTATTTCTAATAATATAATGAATATTTTATTAGAACCGTCTTATTTTTATAAAAATAATGAATATGAATTACTGGGAAAAATACATTTTTTAGATACGAAACCAAACAATATAATGGAAGGTGAATTTACTAAACTTATTTTTTCCAATGTCGATTTTTCATTAAACGGACTTTATTTGTTAGTGAATTTAGATAATATTGAAGAAAGGCCATGTGAAAACAAGAACAAATTCATATTAAAATTTCCATCAAATAATTTAAATAACATTTCCTTGATTCACAGTATTGTACAAATAGAACAAAGAATATTGGATATTTATAGTAAATATAAGAAGCCAAAAAAATATGCGAAATATGCACTTCATCAACAGTTAACAAATGGATTTTTACATGCTTATTATGAAAGGAACATTCATAAATCAAAGTATATGTTAAAAATATCAGGGGTCTGGGAAACAGCACAAAGTTATGGAATTACTTATAAATTCTCAAAATTATAACATTACTAATCCCATAGCTGGTTTTCTTTTTGAAAATGGTCTATTCCCCTTTTTGAGGTCATGAACAAAACGTCCAGTCATATCTTCTCTTCTACCTGTTTCGAATTCTGTTACATTTACCATTTCTTCCTGAATATTGTATTTTAAGTTATGAATAGAACTCCAACCTTCGTGACTATTGTTTTTATATTGACTAAATTCATTTCTATTGACTTCGCGATTATTTCCATTTTGCAAATGAATAATATTTCCATCCAATAGAGGGAAAAATACTGAACGATCTATGGTCAAGTTCATTCTTAGTGCCCGATGATATATCAAATTGTCTTCGTACCCCCAAGACCAATAATTTGGAAATCCGTTAATCGTTTCATAATCATGTGCTTTTATAGAAAAAATACCGCCTAATGTATTTTTCACACCATAAAAGTGTTTGATTACTTTTGGTTTTGTATCATAGTCTAAAAAATTCTTGACGTATGGTAAAGTGTCTAAATCATTGAAAATTAAAGTGATTTTTCCGTATTCACTTGGATATAGATTTTTCACAAGTAAGAAGCCGATATTTTTCATAGCTCCTCGGTTGAACGAACGATTGTCTTTTTGATGAATAAAAAAGATTTTGTAATCTTTTTTGTCAAAATCTTCTAAAATATATTTCATATGTCTTTTGAAAAAATCCAATTGTAGTGGTCGGTCTCTGTAAGGAACAATAAATACCATTTTTGGCGTGTGTTTGTTCATAATTTTGTTTTCATCAAAATCATTCATTTTATTATTTTGTTATATTAAAATAATAAAGTTTTACGCATCGCAATATTTTTCGAGTATTTTGGAAGGGACCATTTTATCTTTTAATGCTTCGATTTTCTTAAAACATTTGTTTATGGTGACTTCACTTACACTAGTAATATTGCGCACATCACTTTTCGTAATGTTTTGGTTACATATTTGACAAACAAAATAAATAATACCTGCCGCAATTGATTGAGGTGTATTATCACTAATATGTTCGCCTTTTTCTATTTTCATGGCAATAAAATTTGCTAATTTTGTTAATTCAGGACTCATATGTAATTGACTACAATATCTATCGATAAATGAGCTAGGATTGCTCGTGCAAAGCATATCGCTTTGCGAAGAAAGTGTTCCATCATTATTACGATCTATATTACATAAAATATTGACTGCTAAAGAACATCCGTTTGTTGCACTTGTTTTGTCTAATTTAAATATTTCGGCTATTTCGTGAGATGTTCGTGGACAGCTATTCAATCTGCAAGATAGATAAATAGAGGCTGCTTTAATACCGTCACGATTAATACCGCGAAACATCTTTTGTTCCGAAATGTCTTTATGAATAGCCATCGCATCGTCAATAAATATTTTAGGTATACCTGCATTTTTCGCCATAATATTGATGAATTGAAATTCGTCGTATAGTGATTTTTCACGATGAGGCATTGCTTGCCATTCAGTCCATTTACGCAAACGTTTCATTTCGAACGAAGCATTGTGAGGACATAATATTTTACAACCGTAGGAGGACTCTTTTAGCAAAGGATTAATGGGATTACCGCAACGTGTAGGATCATTAGCGTTTTTATCCTCACTTCCATAAAATCTCCATTCTGGTGAATAATCCAATGTTTTGGTATACATTCGGCCACATTTGTTATTTGTACATGTAGGAAATCCTTCTTCAGATATCAATAACGGGTTCTCACAATCTAAACAAACGGTAAATGAATTGGTTTCTTCATTCACTTTAGCACTTTCTTTTTCTGCATCGTATACAATATGTATGTTTGAAGTATCATTTGTTTCGGGTGTTATTTGTTGATCAAATAAATTCCATAATCGATCCTTTTCCTTTTTTGATAAAAGGGTTTTTTTCTTTTTGGTTTTGCCATGACTGACTTCTAATTTAGTGGAATACATGTTTATAGGTTCTAATATAATTTCCATTATTCAATTTTATATTGTTTACATAAATGTGTTTTGGAGCGATTATCATTTTCTCATTATATTATAACTTTTACTATGTCTACGCCATTGACAAAACAAGAAATTATTAATAAAACTTCGATAGAATTAGCTGAAAAAATATGCCAAGAGATGAAAGGTAGTAAAGATTTTGAACAAAGTATAATCAGTATAACGGTAAATTCAATACAACAAGCGTTTGAAGATGAGAAAACAAAAGACTCTTTTACGAATGCTTTGATTAATGGTATAAAACAGTCTTTTCGCTTTATTAAAGGTAGTAATATTTTATTTTATTCTATTTTGAGTGATGAAAAAGGAAAGGAAATATATAGTGAACTTGTTCAAAAAGCATTAAGCAAATCAGTTACACATACAATTGAAGTTGATAATTTCATTGATTATTTAATTAGCGAATTCAATACCATAATTAGACAAAAACAGAATTTTTTATTTGAAAATGATGGAATGACTGGTGGTGGTGATGGAGAGGTTGCTGAGACTCTTTTTGAGGGTGCTGAGACTGTTGGTGAGGGTGTTGAGGGTGCTGTTGGTGAGGGTGCTGCTACTGAGAGTGAAGATGTTGCTGGGACTACTGCTACTAGTAAACCTAGTGCTTTCAGTAATTTTGCGAATTCGGCATCTGAAAATTTGATGAAGACAGCAAATAAAATAACTGGTTCCAAAGAATTAACTTTTGAGGAGAAAAATAAAGTAAAGGAGATAAATGAAGCCCTTAGTAGATTACCGAGTAAAAAAACGTTAGAGCAACAAAAAGAATATCATAATTATTATAAGGAACTTGCGCAAATACACGGAAATGTAAAAACAGTACAAAAACATCAGGCAAGAATAGATCATGTAGAAGCAAAAGAGAAGTATGATACAGCAAAAACAGAATATCTTGACCATATGAAAAACGAACCAAAAAAACCTGATGAAAATAGTAGTGAAGAGGATAAGAAAAATTACGAAACAAGCCATAACGAATGGAAAAATAAATTAAGTGAGAAGATGAACAATTTAAATGACATAAAACAAGAAGTAAAAAATAAAAAAGATTTGGTTGATAAAGTAACAAACACAGGCACATTAAAAACAGGGGTAAGAAAGTTCGGTAAAAGAGCAGGTAAGACAGTAAAAAAAGGATTTGGAACCGCATTAAAAGGTTTTGGAATTACTTCAAATAGTCCTTCAACAAGTCAACCATCACAGGAAACGGAAACGGAAACATCATCCGGAGGACCCTCCGATCCAGATCAACTATTGAATGACTATACAGGGGATTTATTAAAAGGATTAAATAAAAATATTGGTCAAACAAAGGATTTGATTGCAAAGAAAATAAACAACTCAGTTTATAGTCATATTCGTAGAAATCCGGGTGTTGTATTAAATTCTCTTTCTCATGTCATAAATTCACCTAATACAACTCAAAATTTAACAGGATTAACACTCAAAATATTGATTTGTAGTTGTCTAACAAACAATAGTCTTTTGGTTGGAAGCGCTATGCAAAAACAATTTAAAGAACATAGAGATAAGGAAGAAGAGAATAAAGAACAAAAAACGGACAATTCTCAAGAATATGTAACAACCAACATATTCATTAATGGTTTTACAGATAAATTATTAACAGAATTAGAAAAGAAAGTATTTTTACACCTTTGAACATTTAAAATGGGATAAAATCATACAAAATCATATATATATACTATATAATGGATATTGAATTTTATTATGTAAGCAACAGAACATTGAATAATGGTCTAAACAGAAATATAATCAACATAAATCCACATATCTTACACTCTTATGAAGTAATAAAAAAAAGAAATAATTATTGGGGTATTTTTTTACGAGATAAAGATGAAATAATTGGGAATACAATGGTGACATACGAAAAAGAAGATAATATTGATTATTTGCTATTAGTTTCAGTTTACATAGATGACAAATATCGTGGTCGTAATTTGTGTAAAGGACTTATAGAACAAACAATATTAAAAAATGAAATGCGAAATAAAACAAACTTGATAAAAGTTGTTATTGCTGGAGGTATGCCAATATTAAAATGTCTTCTTAGTGTTTTTAAGGAACTTAATTATACTATAAAAAAATATAATACAAAAGATAAAAATATACAAATACTACAAAATATACTACCGGAAACCGCAATAAAAATAGAACAATCAAATTACGAAAATGATATTTGGCAAACATTGTTTTTTGAAAAAAATGATTAATATCAGTGCCAATTTAAAATAGGATTTTGTCCCATTTTACAGATTAGATCGGCGTTTTAAATGTTCAAAGGTGTAAAAGACGAGTAAATTTTGATGCGTTGTAACGAATCAAAATTTTCTAAAAATATACTTAGACCTCGGAACTAATTTGCTCCTCGGTGCTGGTGCTTGCCTCTACAGGAGAACTAGGGCGATCTCTGTCCTGGCGTCCACGTCCAGGTCTGTTCTTGTAAACGCTTCTTTGGGGTTGGGACTCACTTACCACACGACGAGTCTCGCAGAGAATAGGTCCACTACGAACTCCCGTAATATCAGCAGCATGGAACTCATGCTTATCGCTGTCGGACTTAGTCAATTCAAAGTCCACATATTCGCCTTGTACCAAATACTTGTATTGTGAGTTGGTTACACGAATAGATGTATAATGTGCAAAAATATCCTTACCTGCGTGCTCGAATCCCTCGCATACAGTAATAAAGCCAAATCCGGCCTTGTTGTTAAACCATTTAACCATACCAGTAAGTCTCTGTGTTGCTTGATCAGACATGTCTTCCGATTATACTATATAATGTGCTGGGTGTTTATATTGTTTCACATTATAATTAATTGTTCTCCTTGACATTGTCTAATATCTCCTTTGGATAATTCATATTTTCTAGTATATTAATTGCGCCATGTATTTTGGAAATACCTTTTTTCATTTTGTATGTGTATATTATTTTTCCTCCTTTCTTTTTAACATCCATTTTAAAATTGGCGACTTTTTCTGACTTTTTCAATTTACTACAAACACTCGTATAATGCGTTGTTAAAATAAAATCAACATGGGAATATTTACTCATATATTTCAAGAAAGCGTATGCCGATTTGGTAGCTTCTTTTGGATTGGTTCCCGAATAAAGTTCATCGAAAATACAATAATGTCGATAACCCTCTTGTTCAGGAAATTCACTTATGCTGTCGATTATTTCTTTGCAACGACGAGATTCAGCTTGGAAAAGACTGTCGCGTTCAGATGTATCTGGAATATTTAAATATGAATGAATATGGGTATAGGGTTGTAATAGACCTTTTTCGAAAAACCCGAAACCGAATTGTTGACATAATAAAACATTAATAGTATGTGTTTTGAGGAAAGTCGTTTTACCAGACGCATTTGGTCCCGTTATAATGATCTTTTTCTCCATATTACAATTGTTTTTCACACATTCTTCTTCGTCTTTATGGAATGGATAATATTCGTTTTCGAATTTTGTATGCTTGGACTCACTAAACATCACCTTGTTTAAAACACCCTGTTTCAAGTGACTCTGTAAAGCATATAAATTATCCATATATCCCTCAAAACCGAATGAATAACGTATACTATCTTCATAATCTTTGTCCGCATGTAAATCATAATAACACTTTAACATATATCCGATTCCACCCAATTTGTAAATGAATTGTTTAACAGGTTGTATGGAAATCAATTTCGATTGAAATTCCACGATCTTACTATAATGTGTAAAGGTTTCTTTGCAAAATTCTTTATAATGCGACTTGTTTCCATGTAACTGAACAAATTGTATCATTCTATTCGATGTTTTATCTAGATATTCTTTTAAAGTGCATAAATAATGATTAACTTTATGAATATTGTCGTAAAATCGCATACAGGATATTACATTGTTATACATTTGGTAAAAATACAGTCCTCCCATTAAAAGAGTGGATACTATGTTTTGAAAGGACATGTTTGTAAAACACGAAATCATTTTTCCAATAAAGTGATTTTTGGTGACTTGTTGTAAAATGACTACGTAATCTTGGAAATTAATGGGAATACCTCGGATTTTTAAAATAAGGAACGGTAAAATAAAAAAAAGAAAGGGTAAAATAAAACTAATTGCTGGAGAACTCATGTTCATGATAGATAGAATTTGTAAAAACATAGGTGATTGATTAAATGACCTTAAAACCGACCATTCAACATAACCATATTTTTCCATAAAAGAATTTTTATTGTTTTTACAGTCTTTCCACATTTCCATCAATAAGTCATGTTTTAAGGAGTGAATTTCCATAGGCGTCGTTTCGACAATTTGTTGACTTTCTTCTAAAAAACCGACGTGATTTGTATATTGATTATTCCATTCTTGGAATAATTGGTTTCCAAAAGGATGATTTGCTTGAAATGCAATTTTGTAAACACTGTTTTCTTCTTCCTTTTCACAATGTAACTCTAAATCCTTACTTACGACATCAGACAAAGCAAATACATGTTTTTCCTCTAAATATTGAATGGGTAATTTAAAAGGAGCATGTAAAGGAGGGTTTTTACGTGGTTTTTCTACGGGTTTTTCAGGATAAGGATTAATACCTGTTGTTTCAGAAACCATTTTTTCCACTTCCTTTTTCGCTTTATTTACCGCTTCATCTAAAAAGGAGAACATTTACATTATTTACTGAAAAAAGGTGTGTCTAAATTACGCATAACAATGATTAATTTAAAGATTGAACTCAGAAGGCAATTCTTTAATGTCTGATTTATAATGACTTTCAATACGTTTCATATATCCTACATCTTGACGTGTAATGAAATTAATGGCTGTTCCTTTTCGCCCCCAACGTCCACTACGTCCAATACGATGCAAATATGTATTTACTGATTTCGGAATATCAAAATTAATGACAATACTTACTTGTTGAATATCAATACCACGTGAAGTTACGTTGGATGAAATCAATACACGGTAAGTACCTGTGCGAAAATCTTTGAACGACTGTTCTCTATCTTCACGTTTCATCGAACTGTGTATACACACAACTGAATAACCGTCTGCAACCATAGCATTATACAAATCCTCGACACGTTGAACACTATTTACATATATAATCGTTTGGTTTACAGTAAGAAAATTAAACAATTTTTTGAGTGTGTCATATTTTCCATTGTCATCGTTTAATGCTAAATAAAATTGCTCAATTCCTTCCAAGTTTAATTTTTCAGGTTCCATTGTAATTTTTACTGGATTATTCATAAACTTGTTTGTCATTTCCAATATATAAGGAGGCATGGTTGCACTAAAAACGGCTATTTTGGCTTCTGTTGGTAAATTTTGGAATATTTGATATACTTGATCTTTAAAACCACCCGACAACATTTCATCTGCTTCGTCTAAAATAAATAATTTAATATTGCTTGTATTTAAATGTTGTCGACGAATCATATCATTTACTCTTCCAGTGGAACCGACCACTACATGTGGAATATTTTCATTTAGTTGTTTTATATCTTCATTTACAGAAGTGCCACCTACTAATGTTTTTACAACCAATCCTTCCATCATTGAACCAATACCTTTTACTACAAACGATATTTGCTTTACTAATTCATGTGTAGGGGCTAAAATCATTACTTGCGTGGTTTTTTCACTTATTTCTATTCTTTGTAGGGAAGAAATAGTAAAGGTGCCCGTTTTACCGGTTCCTGATTGTGCTTGGGCGATGACATCACGCTTATCTATAATTGGTTTAATAGCTAGTTTTTGAATTTGACTAGGACTTTCAAATCCAAAACTATAAATACCACGTAAAAGATCATCCTTTAGATCAAGTGAGTCCCATGCATCATACTGCTTAATTTCATCATTTTCTTGCATAAGTGATTACACTCTTTTGGATTATTATTTTTAACTTCTTTGTTAGAAATAATATAAATACATATCAGTCTAAAGTATAGTAATGGATACGACATATTATAATATAGATTTTTTTAAGACCCGGGTTTTTGAAAAGGAATATTCTTTGCATAATGCTATTAAAGAACTTATTGATAATTTAAATGAAGCAATTGCAATACCAGCAGAAGTTCAAGAAAATTCTAGTTTATTTCGAAATAATGATCGGTCTTTACGTCGTACTCATTCGTCTGGATCTAGACGAGGGCTATCAAAAGCGAGTTCTAAATCGTCCTTTGGTAATTTAGCCGAAGATTGGGAAGCTATACGCGGATTTAAAGCGACAAAAATGGAGGAAAAAGAGGGTATCGATAAACACATAAGTGTTATGCGTGGTTTGCTGAATAAAATGTCTCCTAAAAATTATGATTCACAGAAAAATGCGATATTAGAAGAATTAGAAAACATTCTCAAAAATGATTTAGGACAGGAAGAAGAGACTCAATTGTTTGATAATATGTTTTCTATTATGTCAACTAATTCATTTCTATCTCGCATATATGCCGATCTCTATTTGGAGCTCGTGGGTATTCATGAGTCTTTCGAAGAGATGGTAGATGATTTTGTAGAGGTTTACAAAAAGAGTCTACATGAAATTCATTATATAGACCCAAATGTAGATTACGATGGATTTTGCGAATATAATAAAAAGAATGACAAGCGAAAATGTCACGTAGAATTTATTGTCAATTTAATGAAATTGGATATGATATCGAAAGAGAGTGTATTGCATATTCTTATAGATACAATATCACTTATTCAAAAATATATGTTTGAAGAAAATCGACAAAATGAAATTGAAGCGTTAGCTGACAATGTAGTATTATTTGTTAATGAATCATATGAAAAATTGGAGCATTTAGAAAAATGGTCTAGTGATGTCATTGAACAAATCAAATTGTTAACAAAAATCAATATTAAGGAATGTACCAGTTTTTCGAGTCGTGCTAAATTTAAATTTATGGATTGCAAATGTTAATATTTTTTATGAAAATTCATTTTTTATAAAAAATCAATAAATTTTTCGTCGTAAAAACCAATTATTTTATTTTTACAAGTCATTCCACTATTGTTTTTATAAAGGGTTTTCATTTTTTAACTTAAAACATCCAGTTGTTGATTCTGACGTCATCCACCACCACCTTTGGTTTTTCTCTTGGATGGTTTATAAAATGCATCAAAAAGCACATATAGAATATAAATTACGAATAACGCAACAATAATATAACTAACGGAGTTTTCTACAAGAGCCAGTTCTTTGGTCATCTATATACTTATATATTATTTTAACGTCCAGATTTTTTATAAAATACCTCATGATAATATAGGATGGTACAATCAAACGTTAATAGAAAAATAATTTACAAAGAGAAGCGAGAAACTGATCCAGACGATAAAAAGTATAAATCGATGCCATTTGAAGTTGAACTTTTTGGTAAAGAAGTCATTATATTATTTGGAAAACCTAATTATACAAAAATAGACGATAAAGTCGTTTTTTGTTATATTTATTTAATCGTTAATAAGAAAATATACTCGAAAATTGGAGTATTAGAATTTCCTACTTCCCAAGTTTCAGTTATGGTCATTGACGATGAAATCAACATAGAAGAAATAGACGAATCTGAACTTCTTTTATTTTCGTTTGTAAATGAACGATTTATTGACAATGCGGGTTCCAATATATCTATGTTTGAAGAAAAACAAAAAGAATCTTCTATCAAGGATTTAGAAATATTAAATAACAACGAAAAACCAAAAGAAATTGACATTGATATAATTGAGTTAGATGTAGATGACGAAGACGAAGCTGTAAAAGTAAGGGTTAGAGAACAAGATACGTCAGTAATCATTGATCAAAATAATGAAATGTTAAAAGATGGTGTGTTTCAAGTAGATGAATCAATTAAAGTTCCTAAAAATTTAGTTGAAGAAACTGAAGAAAATGATATTCAAAATCGCAGTGATTATAAGAAGAAAGGGTCAATACGCGATAATTGGCTTCAAAAATTCTTCAAAAATGTTGATTACGGAATACATGATGTAGAAAATAATGGGGACTGTTTATTTGCTGTTATACGAGATGGTTTTAGACAAATTGGTTATAAAACAAGTGTTAAAAAATTGCGCGCTTTGGTTGCTAAACATGTTACTCAAAAAGCATTCCAAGAACAAAGAGATTTGTTCCTAATGTTAAATTCCATAAAAGAAGGTTACGAAAAAGAACGAAAACAATTGCGAGAAAATAACAAACAATTGAAAGAACGTAGTGAAAAGATAGGTAAAAAGGATCGAAAAATGTTGAGTTATCTCTTGGAACAAAGTGAAGAGTTAAAAGCAAGGGACAAAGAGCTCGAACAATTAATCGATGAACAAGACACTCTTATTCACGAAAATGTATCTGATTTTTCCACTATAGAAACCATTGAAGATTATCGCAAATATATAATGAGTTCTAGTTATTGGGCAGATAGTTGGGCCATTTCCATTTTAGAGAAAGAATTACAATTAAAAATGGTTGTTTTGTCAGAAAGAGCTTATCATGATAAGGATTATGATGGAATATTAATGTGTGGAGAAGCAAGTGAAGAAATGCAAAAGAAGGGTATGTTCCAACCCAAACATTATATTATCACCATGTTTAGTGGTAATCATTTCCAATTAGTATCTTACAAAGAAAAACGCATATTAGGATTTTCTGAAATACCTTATCGTATTAAAGGTCTTGTTATTAATAAATGTATGGAAAGTCAGCATGGTATTTACTCTTTAATACCCGATTTCCAAGACCTTCAGGATAGAATGGGTATAGATCGGGAAATCAATTCAAATATCGATCAAGATGAACAAGATCACTATCATGAAAATAACAGTATGTATGAATCTTCTACTCAATTCGTTTTTCATAAAAATTCATCACAAAAGCCTCCCGGAGAAGGTGTGCACGAAAAAATCAAAAAGGATCAAATCGGT
>CEQJ01075852.1_pt1 | contig 12551 bp, 21 predicted proteins | sample 531001 | NCBI WGS metagenome assembly CEQJ01 (sample SAMEA2621198, study PRJEB7988) | marine metagenome | biome: marine biome (ENVO:00000447); feature: surface water layer (ENVO:00002042); material: "saline water (ENVO:00002010), including plankton (ENVO:xxxxxxxx)" | depth 5 m | reverse complement strand
TTACTCGTAATTAAAAAAATATTTTAGAATTATAATTGATATTATACAAAATCATAATATCAATTATTATATTACAATATAATATAATGAAAATATTTATTACATTCGGTGCCGGAGGACAAAAATATATTGATGCTGGAAAAAGATTAGTTCAACAAGCAAAAACAACAGGATATTTTGATAAAACAATATTTTATGGTGAAGAATACTTAAAAAATGATAAAGATTTTTGGAATAAACATTCTGATTTTATTTTAAATAATAAAAGAGGATATGGATACTGGATTTGGAAACCATATATAATAAAAAAAACTATGGAAAATATGAAAGAAGGTGATATTCTTTTATATTTAGACTGTGGTTGCGAAATAGGAGAGGGCAATGGAAGGTATGGTAAGAATCATCATAGCAATATGTTAGATTTCTTTGAATATGTAAAAAATGATAAAATAATTGGCTCATATACGTGTGTTGAGAAAGATTGGAATAAAATGGATTTACTAATGCATTTTGATATGCAGAATGATGATTCAATTAACGAAAGTCAACATCAAGGAGGTACATTAATGTTATATGTATGTGAAAAAACTGAGTGGTTAGTTAATTTATGGTATAATACTGGATGCAATTATCATTTAATAGATGACTCACCATCTGTAAATCCTAATTTAAGTTGTTTCAAGGAACATAGACATGATCAATCAATTTTTAGTTTACTAACAAAAAAATACAAAATATTTTCCAAAAAGAGTTTAAGGTCAAAAAATGGACAAGTCGGTTGTGTACATGTTTTGCGAAATAAAAGTGGTAATAGCAAATTATCTTAAATAATTTAAGAATACAAATTATAAAATAGTTTACATCAGAAAAGTTATAATATTATATTAATATTTAATGTGTAGTTTACAATACACATTAAAAGAGCTTAAATAATTGACTCACAAAAAAAATAATCAGGCCATATTTTAGGCATGAGTGAAGAAATTTCTCATTATTACGAATTTTCAATTTATACTATTTATAAAAATAGCAAACAAACTGAATTCTATTATAACGCATCACATAATACGGAAAAAATTTTGCATATATTTTCAAAAAATTACCAATATTACAAAAGTATTACTCAATGGTTTTCCTACAATCGTGAAGCTCTCGATAATTACATGGAAAATGGAGACGAAAAAGAATATACAATATGGAAATCGTGGAAGCATATTGATAGTATATATGATTTCACGAATTTTGAAGATTTTTTTACTTATTTTACACTGTATATGAAAAAGACGTTTGTATGGAATGATAATACATATCCATGTATACCCTTTCATATTAAGTTAAAAAAAATAAAAATAGAAAAAACATATGAAACGATTTGCTCTGAAGCATTATAATATGGAATAAACTACCAAGAACGCCCAAAACATAAGGGCTACAATAAACGATAACAATAAATTATTTGTTTTCTCATACAATACGTACATAATCCCAAACAATAACATATAAAACAAACAAAACACCATTAGATTACCTAAATATTCGAGCACATTGCTTCTATTTTTCTCTAATAAAAACAGCCCAAAAAATCCTAGCACTGGTAAAGCAGGTATTAGTGCACTTATAATATGATTGCTATGTTGACTACAATAATAGGAAACAGTAAATAATATGGCTCCCACAATACAGTAAATTAAATATTGCAAGTGATACATTTATATATATTGACTTACATAAAAAGGAATTGAAAAACTATAAAGGCTTTACAATTTTTTATATATGAAATATGTAAGACAAATGAATCCTATTAAAATCATGTGTCGTGTAAAACCGAATTTAAAAAATGATGACAATTGTCTTTCTATTAAGGAAAATAATGTTATCGTTAAAAAAATAAAAAAGAAATTTTCAGAGGAGCACGTAGAAAAAATAAATTATTGTTTTCAAAAAGTTTTTGACGATTCTTGTCAAAACATGGATTTATATAATCATTTTGGTATAAACATCTTAAAAGATGTAGTGAAAAATAAAAAGAATATTACATTTTATGTTTATGGACAAACAGGTTCCGGAAAAACGCATACTCTTTTAGGAACAAGAAAAGAAATGGGTATTGTTTCCGCTTTAATGTATGATATGTTACAAATAAAAGAACCCTTTACATTAAGTGCCGTTGAGATATATAATAACAAGTGTTATGATCTTTTTCAAAACAAAAAACAAGTGTATTTACGAAGTGACGTAAAGCAAGATTTCAAATGGAATGAAGTGAAGAAAAAAAAAATCGAAAATAAAAAAAAAATATTTGAGATTATGACAACCATACAGGAAAAACGACAAGTGGGAATATCTAGTGAAAATAACAGCTCTTCGCGTTCACATTTGGTCATTCAATTTCATATACAGGATCGTTTTATACGAATTTTAGACCTTGCTGGTTGCGAAAAAGCACAAGACGCAATATGCGCAAGTCGCAAAGAGTTCTATGAAAATGGTGAAATAAATCAAAATTTATTTGCATTAAAAGAATGTATTCGTGCGTTATTAAAAAAACAAGATTTTATTCCTTATCGTCGTTGTGAATTAACAAAAATCTTAAAACAATCTTTTGACCCTACTAACAAAACATATATTTTAGCTACCGTTGCAAAGGACACTGATAATTGTGGAACAACACTCGACGTGTTGAATTATATTCATTCTATTAAAAATATCAAAATAACAAAACCAAATCCAAAATCAAAATTTAAGGAGTTTTTGGGAAGTCCACGTTTCAACAATTTCATGGAAAAACAAAATGTACTAAGTCAATTGTCTTTGAAAGAGAAAAACTTACTCGAAACTATGGTCCAAGAAAAAACAACACGCGTTCATATGGAATCCTATATGAATGTTATTCGAGAAAAAAAAAAGATCATTAAAGACTGTGAAGAAAATTGAAATAATGAATATGAAACTCATTTAGGCAATTTGATTTCAACATGACTACTTACTTTGAAACATTCGAACAATGGAATAACGCATTACAACAACAAATTGAAAAAGATAAAGAAAATCGTATTTATCCTTTAAAATCGCGTTATCGTATTGCTATTGAAAAACATAAACCTTGTAAAGACGGATCTATAGAAGACACGTCACATATATTTAATTTGGAAGAAATGGCCGCATTTAGAAAGCATGAACATAATATTATCCAATCGGTCGAAAGCCATATTCAATTAAATCCGTCTTTAATTAATACATGGGGTCTTTCTATGAATTGGAAATCGGAATTATATACAAATCCAGCTATTCAAGTCATTAGTGATGAGATTATTAGAATAAAGATCGAAAATGAAAATAAACTTATGAACTATAATGAAGAAAACGAATATTCCATTGATATGAGTGCTCAAGAAAAGGAACAAGAACGTCAATTATTTACAAAGACCAATACTTCTTTCATGTCAAAAATGAACAATTTTATTCAAAATCTTACCCGTGGATTCGATGAAAAATCACCCGAACATATGAATGAAGAAAATGCCAGGGCAACAACTATCATGATGGAACAGGGAGTAAGTGAAGGTGTCAAGGCTATGTTTACTGATAAAGATGGGGGTATTTTAAGTTATGCCGAAATGCGCGATCGTTACGGATAATAAAATTGAAATATAATAAATATATAATAATAAAATAAAAATGGAAAAAAATGATATCTCGCAAATCAGACGCCCGATTTTATATAGGTCCAATGAGGACTATATAAAACAACTCAAAGATTTTCATTTAGTCGAAAAATGTAGCCATTGTAATGAAATAATTCTTGATGGAAAAAATAATCCTTTATTTACAAACGAATTTATTGCATCCTTAAATAATATGCGAAAAAATGTTGCAAAAACCGAATATTTTCAACATGAATATGAAGACATTCAAAAAAGGCTGGTCTCTATTTTGGAATTTTGTCAAGACAAAAGAAAAGAACAGCCTCATAATAGTGAATGGGTGGAATTACATCGTCTTATTTTAAATGGTAAGTAAAACACGTTGTAAATCTTGTGTTTCCTTCACACATTCATTTAATTTGTTTAAAACTACCTGTTTTTTCTTTTCATATGTTTTTAATAATGTTACTATCATCTCTTTGTATCCACTATTATATTTTGTTTGAATAATCATAATCCAATCTTCCACAAAGTTGTAATAGGGTTGTCTTTCTCTTCTCTCATAATTCCATTTCCATTGGCGATGTTTAAAGGAGAAATAAGGCATTTTAATCAAAGGTAAACACTCAAATGGGTGGTTTGTTATGTCTATCTCATCATTATTATCCAAAGAATCAATAACAGCACTCAATTTATCATCTGGATTCAGGAAATAAAATATATTGTCCTCAGGGAATAATTTGTCGTATTCTTTTACAATAGTATACATAATATTGTCACTATCTACAAGATTGTTCATATAACTACATACTAAGAAGCTAAGGTCGTTTCGAAAATGTTTCCACAATTTACTATCCATATTGCAAGTTTTTTTACTCTATATTCTATTAAACCTATCAATTTTATGATAATGTTTTGAGTGAAATCAATTTAAAAAAAATACAATGAAGCTAAATATAGATGTCATTAAAACAAAAAACGCAAAATGGATTATTAATGGAAAATTTAATGGAATTTTACAAAAACAAGGAACATTTGAAATTTATGATGAATGTTATTAGCGGTGAAACTAATATTTCTTTACGTATTGTGGATTGGTTTGTAACCAATTATTCGAAAAAAAATTACACTGTATATGATATTCAAAGTCTTGAATATACAGACAAAATCATTCGTTTTAAGGTGTACAACGATTACAAACTAAAATTAAAAGCTTACTCAAAACGTAGATTTGATCCGTTTTGTCGATGGGAACGAATTAAAATCTCGTATGATGAAAACAATTATATGGAAACGACGATTGGTCAATTGAATTTTTTCAAATGGGCGATTGAAAACAAGATTATTGATTATATTCAAGAACATTATGATGAAATAGAGAAAGACATGAATGATCGTAACTCCATATCCAAGAAGAAAGACAGTCTAGATAATCACAAGGAATCTTCGATCGTTTTACATAAAGACAATGGTAAAACACGTAAAAAACGCGAAGAGCTATCTATATCTGCATGTAAGTGTATCAAAAAAGAAAATGTGAAAATTGTCGTGTCTTTCAATGAGTAATTTAGGAATATATTTTAGATTATAAGAATTGTGTGATGTTAAAATGTTTCAATTGATTGAATGCGTGAAATAATTTGTGTTTCGTTTAATACTATTCTTGTATATATGGATATATATAAGAGTATAGAAAATTTTTTTATTTATTTATTTGGGGAACAACCTGAAAATGAAGCCATACCGATAAATATTGTTCAAAATATAGAATATGATGAAGAACAAGAGCCAATTGGATTACCAATTGAGTGGTTAATAGATACAAAATTAGAAAATAAGGTTGTGTGTGAAGAAAAATAATGAAAATTTTTGAATGATTTCTTCTATATGTTTTTTCTATAAAATGTTTGCGTTCTTATATGATTTCTTTGAAAAGTATTTTGTTTCTTTTAATAATAACTCAAATTCGAGTGAGGATTTAGAAAAAGACGAGGATCATGCTAATCCGATCCATGAGGAAAGTAAACAACTAATAGAAGAGGATAAGAAAGAGCCAGAGGTCAAAAAAGTGCCTTCCTGGGAAAATTTCTATTTATCTTTTTTTTAATGCGTCCATAGTTGGTCTACCAAACCGAATTTCATGCATTTTTCACTATCCCACCATAGATCGTGTTTCAATATTTCCGACAATTCCTTTTTAGGAATTTTCGCATGTTCCTTATAAATATTCTTAATGCGGTCCATTAGGATCTGCAAATTTTTAAATTCATCTTCAAGCTCGTTCATTTTTCCCCAATATTCAGAATAAAGTTGATGTATTAGCATATACGCATTCGGGGTAATATATCTCTTTTTGCCCACAACACTTATCAATGTTCCTGCAGATGCAGTAGCTCCTTCAATAATAGTGTATATGGGGATTTTGCTTGATAGTATGGTGTCAATTGCCGTCATAGCATCAAACACAGATCCTCCGAAAGAGTTAATATGTAAATAAATAGGTACTTCCTCCAAACCAAATCGTATTTGTGTTAGTAGACAGCTCTCTTGTGCTTCTCGAATATATTTAATCAAATCGAATATAGAACCACGGTTTACTTCTGCGTGAAAATAAACATGGTTGTTTTCTCTGGAAATTTTCTGATTTCCTTTCTGCTCGTCCTCATCATCTTCATCGTCATCTTCATTTTTCGATTTTGAAGGCAGGGTTTTTTGTTTAGGTCCGTTTTTATAACAATAAGAATATGCACTCATATATGCAGTCACAATAAGATATCAATATATTCGTTTATATTGTTTATGCAGTAAACTTATTCAATCAAAATATTGGTAGAATTTTAATTGTAATACTTCAATATAACATGTTTTCCGCCATCAACCAATTTTTTATTCGCTATTTTATGTCGTCTTGTATATCCCATCCGTCAACTAATAGTTTAGAGGACAATACTGTTCACAATTCAAGACCTTATCATAATAAAGCTCCCTATATCGATATTTCACCTAAACACCGTGAACGCAGTGTATATGAAATTGAATCGGAAGTCGAAAATAGCATCATTGTTTAAAATCAAAATCTTCATTTAGGAAGAGTTTGATTTACTTAGGAACAGGAAAAGGACGTTGATTTTGTAGTGGTTTTAATGGTTCGGGCATAATTAGGGGGACTTTACGATCGACTATAGACAAAGGTTTCAATACTTTCAATTCAGCCTGGAAAGTGTGTTGAGGATTCACGAAATTATTTGCACCAATACCAAAAAGAAAGGATTCAATATTGGTAGGATTTAAAGCTAATGTACTGTCTGGCATATGACCTTGAATAAGACCGTCTCCAGCCAAATAACTAGGGTCAGCATACATTTTCTCTTTGTTTGTGGTGTAATCAACAAATTCTTTATTCCCCTTTACTTGTGCATTGTAATTGCCTATTGTATTTTTTAATCCAGCAGAAGCCATGTTATATTATAGGTCTATAAAAATGACCAGAGAAATCCTTATTATAACGCCTTGACTAAATAGCGGTACGAATCTAACTTTTCATTGAATTGTTCGGGCTCTTGGAAAAAACACTTCAAACAATTATGAAAGCATTGCAAATAATCATAAGAAAATAATACACATAAACCGATTGATTTGTCTACAGAAAACATGAGTGCTGCTGCTTTTTCATACAAATGATTAAATAAAGGGTGATTTGTTGTTCTACTATAAACATAATCCATGGCTTTTTTTGATTTTTCTTCATCATAGTTGTTTTCATCCAAAGTAATTTCGTCTAAATCTTTGTCTAAAGATTCGCGTGATATCATGCAAAAAACGTTTCGTAAACATTTGCGGTATTGAAAATCGTTATCATATTGCACGTCTAAATGATACAAATAGCTGGGTTGTGGTTCCATTAAACTCTATTTTGAGCTTTGTTTATATTATTTCTAAATCAGGAAATAATATAACTATTTACATATTGAAAAGGCGTTGGAAAAGTGTTCTACGCTTAGCTGTTTTCTTAGCAGGTTTCTTTACATTTTTTTTTGCTTTTTTGCCAGCCTTTCTGGCTGTTTTTCTGGCTGCCTTTTTGGCACCGCCTGTTTGTTGTTGTTGTTTATTATCATTACTACAATGACCCATTTTATATACTAACGCAATATATTATTTAGAGTTTGGCGTTTTTCATTTGATAGTAATCGGTATTAACCTCGCGTGTTGCAGCACCACCACGAGGGGCTTGTGCAACGGATTCAACCATAGGTTTACCCTTCATGTCATCCATGAAAGTTTGGCTTTGAGGATGAAGATTATGTTTCATGAAGGTATCATCACTAGGTAAAGCAGTGCGCTTTTCCTTGGAATTATCTCCTTGTAGCATCTGGCTCTCTAAAATAGGATCAACGGAACCTTTTCCTAAATAAGGAACAGTAGCAAAGGGACGTTGCATTAAACTCAATTTGCTTAGATTACGTCCTTGTTCGCTCTCCAAGATCAAGGAATTTTCATCGCCTACTTGAGCACTTCCAACACCGTTTCCATGAACATTGGAAGCCATCATTCCAACATGACCATGAGCAAATTGCACTTGTTTTTGTTCATCAGAATAATCACCTGCAAAAGGATTTCCAGCGGCTAATCCAAAATAATTTGCACTCTGAATTTCGTCCTGTGTCTTGGATGGATCATCATTACCAATACGATCTGAAGCGAAAAATGTGTAAGTTGCTGTTTTAACCATTCTTATAATATGTGTATATATAATTCCGTTAGATTTCAAAAGTAATTTCATCTAAATAAAATGAAATTATTTATCGACTACCTTCAATTGTTCTTCCTGTATTGTTTTGAGAAAGGGCAAGCATGTTACCTTCCTTAGCAGAAATCATGTTTCCATAACAAAAGTTAGCAAAGGCACATTGATCATTGGGAATAGTTGTACTCGCATTGGAATAAAAAGGTTGTAATGATTGTTCAAACAACATTTCATTTCCTAAATCTCCAAACAATTTATCGGCAATATCAGGCTGACCGGGATTTTGTTCAATTACCATTTTCTTTGCGTTTTCCAAAATGGTGTTGCTACCTTTTTGTGTAAAAGATGGAGGTGCAGGTTTCTTATCTACGTTCATTCCATAATCAGTGACCAATACATTCGACAAAGGATTATTCAAAGAAGGCTTATCAAATGTTTGGCTAAATTCTTTTGGAGATAAAGAAGCCTCTTGAATGTCTAAATTCTTAGCGTCATTTGGACTCATGGGAACTGAAGAAACTTGTGTATTATCACCTGAGCATCTGTGACTCATACCCTCTTTTTTTGTTCGTTCATAAGCAAAATATAATAAGAAAATGGCTAAAACACTCAACGCACCAATTCCTAAGATACGAGTGGATTTAGAATATAGAAATGACAAAATTGTCATAATAATTACCAAACGTGTAATCGCGTTTAGTTTTTGTGTAAATGACATATTATCAATAGGAAACAGCTGTGTAATGTATTCTTTGTTTAATAATACATTCGGGTCTTCAGACCAAAATGGAACGGTCTTTTTTGTGGATTTCTTCTTTAAACGGTTCATATCGGGCATTTGATTCGTCATGGCTTCTTGTGCAGCACATTTGCTTTCACTATATAGAGGTGCGGTAGGTTCCATTACTTCATTGCCAGGTTGTTCAAAAGGGGTCGTATTACCAACACTATCTACTAAATATTGCCCTTCATTACTTTCATATAATTGATTAACCATTATTAATATATATATAATTTGCTATAAAAATGTATCCTTCAGCAACTTAATTTTTCTTAATACATTTTGGATCGACTTGGAATGTTTCACAATTTTCTTTGTGAGGAACAATCTTTAGCACACATTTCGATTTTTCTCCATACATCGGTTCAACACAGCCGTCTTCGCGTTTCTTTCTGGTTTTTCGCTTTTTCTCTAAAGGTAGTGTGCATCTTGCCCGAAAATGTTCGTAACGATCTTTCACTTGGCAAAATGTCAATCCGGATTTTTTACCGAGCATTTTGTTAATATGTTCATGCAAATCATAGACGTATCTTGAAAAAGTTGCTCTGTTTTTCATTGCTTTCATCGTCAAAGGCAGTTTTTTCAAATTATCTTTAAAGTTATCTCTGCATTTCCCGCAAGGTAGAACATGTTGAAAGCTTAATATAAAATCGCGATAATGTTTTTTGTCTTCTTTTGTCGGGTTCACTGGATAATTGAAACTAACTGTGTGAAGAAAATGCCATGCCCCGGGACCCCAAACACCCGTTACCATACCGTCTTTTGATTCAAAATGTTTACGTGTAAAGGGTCGTTTTTTACGAGTGCTATTTGAACGTTTTCCCATTGTGTATTCAAGTTATATTATTTAGACAAAATGTTTTTCTCCAAAATATATTTTGAGGAAAAATGGCAATCGTTAATATCTAAAGAATGTTTATAATGGCTTCTATTGTTCAAATCTTATATGAAAATTATTTACAACCCTACAAACGTCAGTTGTTAATCTTGTTGATCTTTATTATTTTTGTGGTTGCTGCCTATTTTTCTTACAAATGGTTTGCGAAACCAGTGATCGAAAATAAGGAAACACTCGATATGGCGAATTATAACGGACGTATTAGTGAAGCTCGCATAATGTTATTTACTGCTGATTGGTGTCCTCATTGTAAGAAGGCTATTCCTGAATGGGAGAGTTTCACTGAAACGAATAACGGTGCAGTAGTAGGAAATTACAAAATAGTTACTGAAAATATAGATTGTACTGATGGGGAGAATCCTAAAATACAAGAATATGGTATTGACGGATATCCCACATTAATTTTAATCATTGATGAAAACAAGCGTATTAATTTCGATGCAAAAATTACTAAAGACAATATGAACGGATTTATTCAGTCTGTTCTAAAGTAATCTCTTCTTCCTCGATACTCTCCACATTCCATTTTTCCCAATATGTTTTAGCTAGATCCCTTCCTAGTTCAAACCATTCTCTTCGATATTTTTCACTTTCCGCAAAGCGAAATATATCATTCATCGTCACCGCAGGAGACGTAATGGCCACTTCATATGGAATTGTCGTTAAAGGATGTTTATCCATATATTGAATCGTATTGTGCAATAAGATTTGCATACAATCTAACATACTAGTTTTCTCATTCATTTTTTCAGGTTTTTCTATGATTTTACGCACGCCTAATATTTCGTCTTCTTTGCATTCCTTTAGCGCATATTCCAATGGATAATTCATGAAAATTCCTCCGTCTATAAAATAGTCCTCTCCATGTTGCAGTGGTTTGAAAAAGAAGGGTAAGCAACACGATGCATATGTTATGTCCACCAACTTCCAATCAGGATGGGTTGTATGTGAAACATCTACACAACCATAATGATTAATGTTTGTAGTGTAAAAATGAAAATCGATCTTTGTAAATTCATAAAATTCTTGTAAAGTAATGTTTGGATCTAAATCAACTCCTTTTAATAAAGGATCGAGTGCTTGTATAAATACCTTTTTATCGAAAATTCCATTTTCTTGGAAAGACGAAAGGATTTTGTTAATATTGTATTCAAATAAATGATGCCAAGGGCGACCAACAAAATAATGAGTCATATCTTTTTCACTATAAGGCAAAATCAACATAATGGCTACAAGCGTACCGATGGATGTTGCATAACAAGAAACCAAATTTTCCCTTTTCCAGAAACCTTTTTCTCTTAATTCTTGTAAAAACCCATATGCTTGAAATCCATATGTTCCTCCTCCTGCAATAACTAAATGTTTGATTGTTGAGTTTTCTTTTTCTTCTTTTTCTTCTTTTTCTTCTTTCATTGTGTAATTTTTACGTGTTTAACTATTAAGTTTTTTTTTCAAGATATATTTTAACTATGAGTTTTTTATTTACAACAGACGACGACAATATAGAGAATATCAACATAGATGAGTTATATGAGAAGCAACAACAGCGCGATTTACGTCAATTATCTATATTCAATAAAATACTCAATCGTATTCATCATCGTATTAAATTAACATCACGCACGAAGAAACGCGAAAAACATGTTTGGTTTCAAATACCTGAGTTCATATTTGGCGAACCCGTATACAAAAAGGACGATTGCATTGGTTACATTGTATCGAAACTCGAGCAAAATAAATTTCACGTGAAATATATTCATCCAAATACATTGTTTATTTCTTGGTCAAATTGGGTTCCTTCATATGTTCGTAATGAATTTAAGAAAAAAACTGGTATGATTGTCAACGAATTTGGTCAGGTAATAGAAACAATGGAAGAACAGGAGGAAAAAGAAGAGAATCTTAATCAAAAACTATTTAATACGGGTGAACCAATCGAAACAAAGGAGAAAAAGGAATATAATAATGTAAAGGACTACAAACCAACAGGTAATTTCATTTATCGCCCAGAATATTTCGATAAAATAGAAAAAAAGATGAATTAAGAAAATTATATATGAAAAATATATAAGTTTCATGAAAAAACCTACTCTCACAACTATTTTATTGGTTGTTCTTATTATCTTGATAGTATGTTTGTTAATTACTTTAGTCATGATGAAATTCAAGGAACCTAAAGCAATTGAAGTTGAAAAAGATTTTTTACATTCTATCTTAAAACCAGGTGTATACAAAGGTATCGCTCGTTACAGTCCTACCAAACTCTATCCAAATGGACTTGAAACAACCAACGATTTAACAATTCATGAAAACAAAGAAGAAAATTCCTATGATTACATGAATAAATTAACGGCCATTGATACTACAAATAAGAAAATAGTGTATCACGGTGTCAGAAAAGGAAAATATTTCTATAAACCTCATCATGGTAAAGAAGTGTTTTTAATGGCGAAATCGTATATTGATGACAAGATTGTTTCAAGT
>CEQJ01005033.1_pt1 | contig 12555 bp, 9 predicted proteins | sample 531001 | NCBI WGS metagenome assembly CEQJ01 (sample SAMEA2621198, study PRJEB7988) | marine metagenome | biome: marine biome (ENVO:00000447); feature: surface water layer (ENVO:00002042); material: "saline water (ENVO:00002010), including plankton (ENVO:xxxxxxxx)" | depth 5 m | reverse complement strand
CCGCGGCGGAACTTACTCGGGGATTACTCAAGGATGCACGCAGAATGAAAAAAAAACTCCCCTTTATATATAAATGAACGGGGGAAGGAGATCAACCAGGCCTTTATACAAGCTCCTTACTTTTACTATAATGAATATGCCCACATCGCGACGATAAAAGTAAGACGTTCCTTTGCGCCCCAACGAAATGCTCGGCCTGGTCGCGTCGCAGCAGGCGACGAGCCATCAGATCGATGAGTCGCAGCGTCGCATGAAGGAGGCAATGCTCGAGTTGGAAAAGGCGACGCGCCCTCTGCAGCCGCTCTTCCCGTCCACCACGGTGACAGCATCTCGCAATCACACATCCCCAAACCCGCACGCAGGCGAAAAGGGAGCCAGTGCCCTACGAATCCGGTGTCGCGGTACCGGAGCTTGATGCGCCGTACCCTACGGATGACCACCTCGTACGAACACGTGAGCTCATGCCAAAGAAGGCACCAATGCCACTCGAGCCAGAGAAGAGTCTTCCAGCTCACTCTCCCTTCAATGAGAGCCTGATGTGTGATACGTCCGAGAGCACGTCCGCGAGCAGGCAAGGCCGACAGTTCGAGGGTTCGGCTTTGCCCGCAAGTGCACCACCCAATCAAATGCGCCCGCCGAATGATGAAAAGCAGACGAGCATCCTGCGCACTCGCAACTTGGAGTGGGAGCTGCAACGAAGCGATTACAATCCGACGATTGCCTCACAGATGCGGTGTGAGCTACGGCCATAGCCTCCGGTCGAATTCTTGACCCGTGCAAGCACATGTCCTGTCATTTCTTCCGCTGTGCCCTATCCTCAGCGGGGCGTGCTCATCTCAGGCTTCTGCTTTGCTTCTCAGGGTCAACGTCAAGAAGATGTCTTCACCTGTAGTGGCGCGGGAACTGGACGATAACCAACAACAGAGAACCAAGTCGTTGGCCTATTCATCGAGCGATGTCTGGGAGGCTTTAGGCAAGGTGGATAGGAAGAGAATGCATACAGCCCCAGCGGCGCGGGAGCGGCAGATGCATCGTGAGCAAAACAGGACAAAGTCGTTGGCGTATTCGTCGACTGATATTTGGGAGGCTCTCGGCCAGCTCCAACTCGATCGCAGCAAAGTTAAATCTTTCCCCTGTCGGTAGTAGGTTGACCTCGGATACAGTTTGAATACCGTAACATGAGTTTTAAACGTGCTCAAGTCTTACTTGTATATACCATATAGGGGGTTCCTAATCCTAGATTGTACCGTAGATACAAAATATATATGATAAATGAAAATGATATACTTAAACTTATACTAATACTCGGAGTATAATACTGTACCCTGGTATTATGTAAATTATTATCATTATGAAATATCACAATCAAAATCATAATTTTAATTATCATGACGGATACATCAATTCATGATCATCATTATCAAAATGATACGTCGTTTTTATTTCTATTCGGCAAAATAAAAATTGCTACCGCAGCATGCACCACTTTCACTTATACCAGCGTCATCGAATGCTGTGTGACAATGCATCGCTCAAATACATGGCTCCTACATTACTGACCGTACGTAGCAATGTCAATGTGTATTGTGTATCAACAGTTTCACCGGGCCTTGTCCGAGCAGCAGCAAGCCAAGATGCAACCCTCGTGGACCAACTACATTTAGATTTCGTAGAGGACCTTGCCCTTGCTCTTGCCGGCCTCGAGGTACTTGTGTCCCTCAACGACCTCCTCGAGCGGGAAGACCTTGTCGACGCTCACCTTGAGCTTTCCGTCTTGCAGCCAGCCGAAGACGTCATCGGCGCGCTTGAGCAGCTCAGTGCGGTCGACCGTGTAGTCGAGGAGCTTGGGGCGCGTGAGGAAGGCCGACTTGCCAATGAGGCGCAGCACGGGGAAGGCGGGCACGGCGCCCGAGGCGTTGCCAAAGGAGACAAAGATGCCACGGCGCGCGAGGGAGTCGATGGAGATGTCGACGGTGTTCTTGCCGATGCCATCGATCGATGCCTTGACTCCGACGCCACCGGTCACGTCCATCACCTTCTTGACGATGTCGACCGAGGAGTAGTCCTCGTAGCTAGTGCCCTCCATCTCCTTGACGACGATGAGCTCGTCGCACCCCGTGGCGCGGCCGACCGACTCCTTGCCTGCGGCGACGGTGCCGATGACCTTGTAACCGAGGATCTTGGCCATCTGCGCCGCCCACTGGCAGGTGCCGCCGCCGACGCCGTGGATGAGCATCCAGTCGCCGGGCTTGGCGAGCTGGGCGTGGGCGTCGGTGACGAGGTAGTGGGCGGTCATCCCCTGCACCACGCACGAGGTGGCCACGTCGAGGCCGACCGCGTCGGGGACGGGGAGGACCCTCGCCGCGGGCACGGCAGAGTACTCGCAGTACGTCTGCAGCAGAGAATAGGCGACACGATCTCCCACCTTGAGGCCCATCGCCTCAGCCTTGGGGGTGGTCGCGGCGACGGTGCCGCCTCCCTCCTGGCCGCCGATGAATGGCAGATCACGCTTGTAGAGGCCGCTGCGGTGGTACGTGTCGATGAAGTTGATGCCTGAGAACTGGTTCTTGATGAGCACCTGACCGTCGGCGATTGTCGGCACTGGGTAGTCCTTCTCGACCTTCATCACCTCGGCGGCGCCAGTCTCGCGGATGATGGCAGCCTACGAGTGTTGATGAGAGGCGAGCATTTGGACAAGTGCACACGGCTAGACAAGGTGTAGGGCATGCTTCAATGCATGCTTCAATACACGCGTCACTACACGCGTCACTACACACGTCAATACATGCGTCCATTGCATGCTCCATTACATGCTAGAATACAGGCTCCAATACATGCTTCAAGACATACTGTGGAATCTTAGAAGGCAGCATAGCACTGCCCGTGCCATGACGGCCACGCTCTAAAAAACAATAAAACACGGCGACGCACAGGCTCCTCGAAATGCCATGAGGGCCGCGATGACCAGTGGGGTGCTGTGCCCGGGGGCGGGAGAGAGTTTCACGCCACCTTCATGGTGGAGGGCACCGACGACATGTGGCGGCGGCCAGTACCAAACGAGCGCCTGCCCGCCATGGTGGAATGGAACTTGACGCCCTTGGAGGTGAGCAACTTGCCGAGGGGCGACTCGGGCTTGATCGGAGGCTTGAATGGGTAGTACTTGCCGGGCGGGCCAGGATCTGCGGCGGGAAAGAACGAGCGCACCCATCAGTCTAAACACGCGTGCGACTTTAGACATGGGAGCAACCGCGGGCTTTCACGTTGCTAGTGAGGCTCTCTTCTCGAGCTCGTATCCTTGCAGGAGCGTGGTCATTGGGGCACATGGAAGCACTGGAGGGTCAGGGTCACGCGGGGTTGGCATGGAGTCAACGCGGGAGGCAAGAGGGAGGCAAGAGGGAGGCAAGAGGGAGGCAAGAGGGAAGAGCCGGCTCACTCTTAATGAGCTCCTCCTTGATGATTCCCTCGACGACCTCACGTCCGTGCGCAAGCTCATACACCTTCTCTGCGACGGCAGCTGGGACGACGACGACGCCATCCTGGTCGCCGATGATGGCGTCTCCCGGGCGGACGACCACCTTGCCGCACTCGATGACGCCGTCGCACTCCCACGGCTGCATGAAGGCCGGGCCCTGCTTGGCGGTAGTCGAGAAGGAGAAGACAGGGAAGCCGTAGCCAATGAGCTCATCCGTGTCGCGGACGGAGCCGTCGGTCACGAGGCCGCCGACGTTGCGCTGCTTGAGGCGCAGGAACTTGATGTCGCCGCCGGTCGACTCCCACGGGCCAACTGACGAGATGACCAGCACCTCGTTAGGGCCGCACTTCTCGAAAGCCTCGTACTCGGGCGACTCCATGCCCGCGGGCTTGTCGCCGGCAATGTCGGGACGCTGCGGGACCATGCGGAGAGTGACCGCACGGCCTGCGAGAAGAGGGGTGGTGTGCGCGACCTGTCAGAGCTGGCGCGGGCGTCACGGGCGGTGCAGTAGAGCTGGGTGGATAGATTCGACTGGTGTCGCATGGTCTGCTCTGCTTCGGGCACTCTCTGCCTCTGGTGCGTGTCTGTGTCTGTCTGCAGTGCGTGTCTGTGTCTGTCTGCAGCGCGTGGAGAGCCGTGTGGGCGCGGGCAGTACGGAGGGCAGGGCGGAGGGCAGGGCGGAGGGCTCAGGTGGCAAAGAGGCACACCCTTGCACTTCTGGCCCGGCTTCAGGCCGCGGGCGCCCTCGATCATCGCAGTGGGCCAGCCCATCACCCAGAGGCCATCAACGAGAGCCTGGGATGAGAGCGTTGAGAGCTTGTCGAGCAGCTCATCGCTGACCTTGCCACCGACAGCAGGACCCATGGCCATGTGGCGCTGTGCAAGCCGCAGCGCCGGCGAGGTGGTGACCCGCGCAGAGCGCGCTAGTCGGGCGAGCATTGTCTTTCGGAGATGCTCTTAGATGCTTGGAGAAAAAAAAAGGTCCTTTTCTTTTGAGTACTGGTACATAGGAACCTTGAAGTACCTGGTACCAGGTATAAGTAAAAGAAGGAGCTGGATCGGCCATGGAGCCGCTCCCGTGCGAGCGCGACGCCTCGTTCCTGAGCGACCATCCGGTGACGATGATCGCTACTGTGCCTGGGCGCGACATGCGCCTCCCGTATCTCCTGCATGCGCTCAAAGTGCTCCCAAGCTTGGCCATCCGCAGCACCGACACCAAGGACCTCGAGCACCTGTTCGAGTTCGCGCGCACTTGGAGGCGGCTGCGTCTCAAGGCGACGGAAGTGGGGAAACCTGACTACACCTATTTCAGCCAGTTCATGAGCGCCCCCACCGACCACGCATTCGCCGACGACACCGACTTTCGCCCCCTCGAGGAGCTGCTCCGAAGGAAGCTGAAGCCCGCGTGGTTTCACTACTTCAACATGAGCAAGGTGCTCTGTGGGGTGCGCTCGCAGCTTGTGGGGATGGCGACGGGCAATCGGGCCGAGTACCCTTCTGCCACTCGCATCCACGCATTCCTCCACCGCATCCCGCCGCTTCCCGCCTCACTCCCGAACGAGACATCGCCAAACTTTCGGCCGGGCGCATACTCGATTGATCACCTTGCCTCGAACATGGACCTCTTCCTCGAGCTCTTCCCGCGCGGCAAGGTGGTGGTGTACCTCCCCGCGAGCCAGCTCCCCGCACCCGCACCCCACATACCCCGCTGCGTCTGCGGCACCGCGCTCGGCGTGCCGCACCCTCGTAGCCCGTGCGCCGCAATGGAGGCGCCACCACAAACGGTCCATTCTCGCGAGGAGCCAATCTTGGGTGGGCAGCGGTGGGATCTGGACCCACGGACACACACGACCGAACTGCTGTACAATCTGACGCGCGGCATCTATCGCCAACCCTGGGGGGGTCAAGGCGGGATGGGGGCGGGCGGGCCGCGTCCCGGCACCCTCTTCCTGTCATCGAGTCGAGACTTGAAGCGCATGGCGCACCTGCGCGACCTCGCCAAATTCATGGGCGAGTCGCCGTCGGAGTCGCTGCTCAGGCAGATGATGCCAAAGGGTGGATCGAAGGGCGGGCCAAAGGGCGGCTCACAGGGCGGCTCACAGGGCGGCTCACAAGGAGGGTCGAATGGTGCCAAGCTGGGTACGGCACGTGAGATCGGTGCCCGACGACGCGCCTCCCCAAAGCAGATGTGCGAGAAGGAGGCAGGGCGAGAGCTCGGCGCGGAGGAGTGGTGGTGTCCGCCCAAACGCTGTGATCGTGCCTCGTCGTCTGCGGGGCATGGGGCGACTGCGCGCGCTCTCGGGAGTTGGTCGTGCACATTGTGCCCCGCCACGATTTCCGACTGGGCCTATCGGCTCGAGTACGACCGCTCGAGGCAGGGGAAGCACTCGAAAGGTACCGGCCAAAAATCAACGCTGGGGAGGAAGCGACGGCAAGAGGGGGCAGAACGGCCAAAGGGGGGGTCAGAGCGGCCAGTGGAGGGGTCAACACGAAAACGGCCAGAATCGAAGCAAGAGGGAGAAGAGGGGGAACCATGACCGAGTTGGGAGGAGGCTCGGAGGAATGTGGCATGACCAACCACGCCTCAGCCATCGCCATCAGTCTTTTTGCAGTCTCGTCTGCTTGAAGTAGCACGTCGTTACAGCAATAAATAATGATATATATAAATAACATAATATTTATTTTATATGTCATAGGATCCTATATACATAGGACCTATTCCTATTGAACGACATTCGTTTTTTTATTCTAAAATCTCGATTTGAAACACAGTTACAACATTGCACAATTAGCAGAACATACATCCGACAGGCAAGCCCCATGCAAACCCCAACGTCGAACGTGTGCAAACTGAAACTCAATCTAGACAATTACATGTAAAATGACAGCAGCTTGAGCAAATGGCCCTTCTACCGATCAGTCCCCACGCTTGACTTGGCTGCTTTTCCACACACCCTGCTCGTCTTGCTTGTAGATGTGCACGGCCCCCTCGTCAACGGAACAAGCGATCATGCTGCCGGCAGCACACCACACACAGCGCCACACAATCGAATCGTGGGCGAGCTCCTGCAGCACCGAGGCCTCAAGCGCTTCCCGAACCGCCACCGCGGTGCCGCCACGCGCTGGCGCCCCTGCACCCGTCTCCCGAGGCGCCTTGCGCCGCAGCTTCCACAGCCTGACGCTCTTGTCGTCCGAGGCAGTCGCAAGCAGCCCGTAGCTTCTGCCGACGTCGGGCGCATAATTCATATCATTGATACATCCCCTGTGTATAGGCTCGACAACGTGAGCACGTGCCCAGCCGCCATCCTCATTGCAGGCCCAGATATAGATGGCGCCATCGGTCATTCCCACAGCCAGCATCGGCGCCTCCAACACCGAAGGACTCCACGCAACACAGTTCGGAGATCCGCGCTTGGCGTTCAATGCGCCGCCGCGCGTGGTCTCAGAGCCGCCCGAGCCGCCGTGGGCCTTGGCGGAGGTGGCGGAGGTGGCGGAGGCTGGCTCGGGCGCGTCGGGTTCGAACTCGCTGAGCAGGCCCCACTTGCTCAGGTCCACCACGTCCGCAGCCTCGTGCACACGCACCACGCGGTCGGGGCCGCACGAGGCCAGCCGAAGCCCGAGGTGTTTGGGCGCGAGCGAGATGTGCTGGACCGAGTCGCGTGCGTCGAGGAGCTCGGCTTGGAGGCGCCAGCCACCAGGGCCATGACCGGACTGCTGGGTGAGATCCTCCGCATCCGCATGCTCCTCCCAGATGCAAACCTTCCGGTCAAACGAGCAGGTGATCAGAACCTGGCCAAACTCTGGGTGCGCCCAGAGGATGCGCCAGATGCTCCCAAGGTGCGCCTTCCACGAGGCGGTCAAGGCGCCCTTGGTGTTGTACACGCGGATCATCTGGTCAGAAGAGCACGTCGCCACACGCTGGCCGTAGTAATCATAGGACAGGTCGCGCACCTCGACGCCTCCCTGGTCCATCGTCCCTTGAGTCTCCCGCGCCGCAATAAAAGTTTGCTTAATGCTTTTTACCTGCTGTACTGTGTTACGGTGCAAGAATATACAATATGTACACACACGTACAGTACTGTGTTACACAGAAACGCGACGACAATTACAACGCCCGCTCCAACTCTGGCGAATGGCCTCAAGCGGAGGCGGCGCTGCTCCGATTCTTCGCAGCATTCCCCTCCTCGCGCGGACGCCGAACCGCCGAGTCCTCCCTCGCTGCGATCAAATCGAGCAGACGCCTTTCGTAAGCTTGCGTATCCACCGGTAGCTCGGGGAAGGCATCTATGATGAGGTACGTCAAACGGGTCTCCCTCAGGAGTGGCCTCCAAGGCTGGGTGTCCCCATGCGTGCGCAGGTGCCTCCGCGCGCGCAGATTCACAAAGCTCCCCGTGCCCTTGCTAAAGAGTGAGCGGCCGCGGAACTTGAAGAGCTGCGCATCCTTCCGGCATCCATAGGTGCCGGTACGGAGCACCCAGGGCATCTCGCCCGAGGAGCCAGCGGCTTCGAGCAATCGGAGCTCCGATCCGCCCCGCTGCAGCCACCGGAGGCAGAACCAACCCTTGAGCTCGGGCTGCCACTCTATCGCCCAGCTCGCATTATGCAGCGTTACACTCGACACGGCGAGCAGGCCGTTGGCGTCAACGGTCCAATGGCCGCCCTCGATGGCGTGCTGTGTTTGGAAGTTGACGAACCGATCAATGTGCTGCAGCGGGCCCGAGGTGCGGCAGTGGCTGAAGCGGGAGGAGACGACGACACTCATCGTGACGCCCCATGAGATGAGTAGCAGGAGCACGAGGCACTCGACGCGGAGCCGCTTCCATACGATGAGTGGACCCTCCTCTCGGAGGCGCCGTGGCGTCGACGCCTCGCCCAGCGAGTCGTCCGCACTGCTCGTCCAACGCTGCGAGAGCTTCGCGGGCGAGCGCATAGGCAGCGTGCTTGCGCCGCGCGATCAACGCCGAAAAATAAATCAACATCTTATAATAAGGAACTCCTTATAGTATCCAGGAATTTCAAGTCAAGTGTGTAACACACACCACATAACACACACCAGACTCCACACGAGTGTGATGTACGCTCTGTAGTTCAGACCACGCCCTCATCTGAGCATTTGATTGATCAACTCCGACCAAGCCTCCATTCACATTCACACTCACATTCACACTCGCTCACATTCACTCTGAGCGTGGGCGATTCTCACAGAGAGCTCTCGTGTCTCCTTATGTAACGTTCGCACCGCGTCGCGAATCTTCGCGAGTGGCTCTCCCTCTACCAGCCCTGCGGCCTTCTGGCGCACAGCTTCTAGTGCCCTCTCCGACGCTCGCGTCATCGATCCCAGCTGTGCCGCGAGCTCATCGACACGCCCCCGCTGTCGGCACAGATGCTCACTCGCGTCACTTAGCCGCTGACTCGCGTCACTCAGCCGCTCCTCAGCTTGCCGCCATTCCCCGTCAAGTGGCCTGAGCACCTCTGCGAGCGCTTCCGCACGTCTGCGCACCCGAGAGAGACGCGGCTCTATCTCCGCCTGGCAAGCAGTGAGGCCTCGGCCAAGATGCCGCGCTGTGACGAGACGTTGCCGCCAATGTAGCCGAGTCAAACTGATGCGTAGCGTGAGCCGCGGCGCACAGCGGGCGCACTCCTCGCTCCAATGCGCTGGCGCAATGGCGCTCCGCAGCAGTGGGCGCAGCAAGAGCCCTCTATGCCACTCGAAGCCTTCACCGCCGCGATTGCTGCCGCGATTGCTGCCGCGATTGCCGCCACAATTGCCGCCACGATTGCCGCCACGATTGCCGCCACGATTGCCGCCACGATTGCCACAATCCTCGTCACTGCCCTCATCATTGGCAACCTCGAGCTCGGTGGAAGCCAAGTGTGGCCCGCCCGCAACCCCGCCGAGCCCATGCCTGCCGTGTCCCATCTCCGGATCAATCTCGGGCGCCATCACGGTATGAGGCGGGTGGCGCGGTCGCTCCCAGGCGAAGGCGGCTGCGCTGAGCGCCGCGTCCGTGAGCTGATTCAGCAAGGCACAGACCTCGAGACCAGACGCATTGCGTAGCTGCTGTGGCGTCAAGCGAGACACGTGTGCCTGAGACTCGGCTAATACCCCATCTCCGGCTAATACCCCATCTCCAATGCGAGACATCCGCTCAAGGAGTGCACTCGCTGCTGCGAGGGCATCTGCATCGGAGGCTTGCGATGGGAGCAGTTGCCATAGGTTATGCTGTGAACGCGTCGCCTTCTCAAGGAGCCAACAGAGGAGCGTGAAGAGGTAGCGGAATACGACCGTGGGCGGCCAAGGCGCCATACCCGTAAAGTAGCCGCGTGGCAGCGGTGGGAGGTGGTGCGGAACGAGAAGCTCGCGCTCATACTGAAGCAGCTTCAACTTGGGCAGCACTGCCTCCATGACGACCAAGCAGTGAGCGCGCCCACGGCTGCACTGAGCGTCGGCACGGCTATCGCTATCGTCGCCGTTGGGCGTGCCGCCGCCGCCGTGCGTTGAGACCGCGCGTGACGTCGGCTTGTCTGCATCCTCAAAGGATGCGAGTGCTCTCAATGCAGCGTGGAGCATCTGGGTAGCATCTGGCCGCTGCGTCGGGTCGATCTGCATCACCGACCCCACGAGCCCTCTGAGCGCTTCCGAGTAGACATCAGGCAGCTGCGTATACTGAGCGCCAGAGATCTTCTGAAACAGTGTGTAGAGGTTATCCGTCTCGCCGTGGCTTTTGAATGGCGAGTGGAGCGTGGTGAGCTCATAGAGGAGGCAGCCGAGGGACCAGACGTCCGACTTCCACTCGTACCCACGGCCGTCGAGCACCTCGGGACTCATGTATAACGGCGTCCCCACTTTGGAAAGCGCCTCATGCGTGTCCGGAGAAAAGGCGCGGCCGAGTCCGAGGTCTCCCAATTTGACGCATCCGTTGGCGGCGAGGAAGATGTTGGCGGGTTTGATGTCGCGATGCATCACACGCGCCTTGTGCATGTGCTCCACGCCCTCGCACACCTGAGCAAAGTACCGCCAGATCTGTATCTCGCGCAACGAGATGCTCGACTCTCGCGCACGTCGGAGCAGCCGCCGGAGGTCGCCATGCTCGGCCCACTCGAAGACGATGTAGAGTTCGTTGTTGTCGATGAAGGAGGTCACGTACTGGATGATGCACGGGTGCGCCGGCAGCGTCTGCAACAGCTTCACTTCCTTGAGGCAGCGCTCGCGTGACTTGGCGTCCAGCATGTCGAATATCTGCACCTTCTTGAGCGCGACGCGGCGATGGGTCTGCTTGCACAGGGCGCGATGGACCACGGAGAAGTGGCCGCGGCCAATCGCCTTCTCCACCGCATAGTCCTCGAGGGACATATGCTGAGTCACCACCCTCGCAGCGCAGTGGCGTTCAATGCTCCATGATGCCGTTACCAAGAGGTCCTCGGTTATTACGGTACCTCGGGCTTTTTTTGTCGACCCCATTTGTCGGCCTTTCTAGGGGGGGCGCAATTGCCGGGTGCATTGAATTGACTTAATTGCGATCCGACGAAATGAAGGCGAGAGAAGTCCACCGGCGCCGTCCCTGCGCAGCCTCCCTACCGCTGCGAGCATTCGTTTGGAGTTCAGAGTTGCAGACCCAGAGCTCTGGCACCAGCCGCGCAGCCGATGCGCTCAGCGAGCTCCAAGCACAGCGAGGGTGCTGATGCCACCGCCTGACAGACGCAGACCCTCCCCCTGCTTGTGATTGCTCACCCACGCGTCTCCATTTGGCGCACAGACCGTTGCTTCCGTCTCCCTGCTGCTCGGCGCTGCCGAGGCCTTCTCCGGCGTCGCGGCGCCCGCCGCCATGCGCGTCTCTTCGCCGGTGATGGCCGAGAGCGAGGTCCTCAAGACTCTCGCCAAGGAGCAGAACCCTCAGATCGGCTACTGGGACCCGCTCAGCGTGGCCGAGCTGGACTTCTGGGGGCAGGGCGACGAGGCGACCGTCGGCTTCCTCCGCCACGCTGAGATCAAGCACGGGCGCGTCTCGATGGCCGCCGTCGTTGGCTTCATGGTCCAGTCGCTTGGCGTCACCTTCCCGTGGGCGCCCTTCAACTCCATCCCCTCCGGCCTGAACCCCGCGGCTCAGTGGGATGCGCTCCCTGAGGCGGCCAAGTGGCAGATCATCGGATTCGTCGGCTTCCTCGAGATCTACTCGGAGCACTCCTTTATCCTCGAGAAGGAGGGGCAGAAGCACTACATGAAGGGCGGCAAGCCGGGATAGTAATGACTCACCCCTAATTAACCCCACCACCACCACCACCAATGAACCGCCCCGTGTTGATCACCCCCGATGAATCCCAGCACTACATGAAGGGCAGCAAGCCGGGATAGTAATGACTCATCCCTAATTAACCCCACCACCACCACCAATGAACCACCCCGTGTTGATCACCCCCAATGAATCCCACCCATCCGCAGCTTCCCCACCTTCGACACGATGGTCCACCCCGTGCCGCTCAACCTCTTCGACCCCTTCGGCGCGAGCAAGAGCATGACCGCGGAGAAGAGGGCCGAGCGCCTCAACATGGAGGTGAACAACGGGCGCCTCGCACAGATTGGCATCATGTCCTTCCTCGCCGCCTCGGTTGTGCCCGGGTCCGTTCCCGCGCTCTCGCAAGGCGGGCAGTTCGGTGTCATCCCTTACGCGGGCAACGTCATGGCGCCCTTCGAGGCCAATTTCCACTTTTGATTCCAGAGGCCGCCACCGCGCGCGCGTAGGTCGTAGCGCGCCATTCCCCAGGGACTAGGTGCATCTCTGGCTTGGGGAGGAGGCTAACTGATGTGCACATATTACGGATACAGGATATTCATATTGGTTATTGCGGATAGATTTAGATATTCATATTAAGGAACCGGTATTGAATATCAATATTAAATATTAATATTAATATATTTATATAGGCTATATTAAATATTTCAGTATATATAATAATATTAATATATGATTATGATATAGATATAAAGATATCGATGTATATGATATATGATTTTGATATTTATATTATATATATATAAATAAATATTATATATGAACAGGAACACATAATCATAACTTATTATA
>CEQJ01065235.1_pt1 | contig 13167 bp, 5 predicted proteins | sample 531001 | NCBI WGS metagenome assembly CEQJ01 (sample SAMEA2621198, study PRJEB7988) | marine metagenome | biome: marine biome (ENVO:00000447); feature: surface water layer (ENVO:00002042); material: "saline water (ENVO:00002010), including plankton (ENVO:xxxxxxxx)" | depth 5 m | reverse complement strand
CGCACTCGCCCCCGCTTGCGTCGGCGCCTCGAGCCAGGACGAGCTGATCGCAGCCGTGGCCGCGGCGCAGCCCAAGACGGTCGTCGTGCTCTCGGTGCCGGGTGCTGTGCTCACCCCTTGGCGGGCGCAAGTGCCCGCCATCCTGACCAACTTTATGCCGGGCCAAGCGGTCGGACACGCGGTCGCCGATGTTCTCTTTGGTGTGGTGAGCCCCGCGGCGCGGCTTCCGCTCACCTGGCCGAACCGTGAGAACGAGACGGCGCTCTCGTCCGAGCAGTGGCCCGGCGTCAAGCCGCATGGTGCCGGCTTTCGTCATGCTAATTATACCGAGGGGGCGCTCATTGGGTACCGCTACTACGATCAGCACCGGATCACGCCGGCCTTTGCATTCGGCCACGGGCTCGGATACGCCGCCTTCCGTTACGCAAACCTCGAGGTGAGCCGAAGCGGTGTGAGCTTCGCACTGAGCAATGAGGGGACGCGCATCGCCGCCGAGGTGCCACAGCTCTACCTTGGCTTCCCGCCTGAGGTGGGCGAGCCGCCCAAGCTGCTGCGCGGATTTCGAAAGGTTGAGTTGCGGCCGCACGAGACGAGACGCATACACTTCGAGTTGTGCGCCAGTGCTCTCAGCGTGTGGAGTGTTGAAGCGCACAAATGGGTAGAGGTCGACGGAGGTTTTGACGTGATGATCGGTGCCTCGAGCCAGGATATTCGACTCAGGGGGGGCATCCCTCCGAAATCTCACGCCAAGAACGCAGCGGCCACCTAGAATATTTGCGAGGATTTTGCATCATACTATAAGTAAAAAAAACCAGTTATTATTGTATAGGAACCTATTAATATCTATTTATATTACAACTAGAACTACAAGTTCGAAGTTGAAGTTGCCGCTGACAATACGAGTATTCGAACATCAACATGATTCGAGTATATCCAAATCAAGTTAGACTGGCGCGCATGTTATCCGAATACTGTAATGGGAAGCTCATCATATCAACTGAACGTGCTTTTACCAGTAGTTGTCAGTTTGGTAGATCGGATCCTCAACCATCAACCTCAGCGGCGCCTCTTGGCAAGTTGTTGCTCGAATGCATTTCCGAGCTTTGAGGTGGCGAACATTCCGAGGGCGCAGCCAATCAAGCCGATGATCGCGGAGGTCATCTGGTATGCCATCGCAACGGGCCGAGTCAAGAGCAGCTCTGGGAACATCAGAGGCGTGAGAGCAGTGACGCCGATCAAGAGGACGAGAGCCTTGCAGATCCGATCGTACTTGGCGTTCTGCCGGACTGGGAGGGTGGGAATCATGCCGAGGAGAGCGCTGCCGTTGAGAGCAGCCCACAGCATCACTAACGTGTACGCAATGTGCGCGGCAACATGCGTGTCTGGCAGTGCTGGCTCAAGCACTCCCGCAACTCCAGCAGCTGCAAAGGCGCCGAGTGCTACTGCGGAGGCCGTCTGCAGTTTCCATGCGAAGCCAAGTTTCGGACGCGCACTGGCAATCAGCTTGTAGTGCTCATCCACTCGCTGGCGGAACTTGCCCTCGTCCTTGAGGTTGGAGCCGCCTACACGTGCGCCACCAGACGAGGACATTTTTCTGTCTCAGCCGAAAAATCGCAGGTATAAAAATGGTTAGGGTGGAGCGCCTCCACATGGGGGGTCCAGAGTCATGTAGCGTTGAACCTTGGTCGTGATAGTCAGGCCTCTGGTTTCGCGAAAGAGCCATCTGGGGAGACCCGAGAGTGCTCTCCGCCTGAGCGCCGAGCGTGCTGAACTCATGAGCGCAGCCGCCGTGCAGAAGGATCTGGAGCGGCTGCGCAACGCTGCAAGCTCCGGCGTCTCTTATGCGAGCCCCTTCCGTACTGCCGTGCGCAACATTGTGGCGGCCTGCCGCAACAGCCCAGCAGCTCTGGCCTCCTACTGCCGCGCTGGCGTGCTCGGTCATCTGGCCACAGCCATGCAGCAGGTACGCCACCATCACACAGCCGACGCTGCCGCTGTGGCTTATTCTCTGCCGCTCACTCTGCTGCTGACCCCCCTCACTGTGTCCTCGAGCAGCGTGCCTAGCTCCTGCTTGCCAGCACGTGCCCTGCTGACTGACCCCGCGGCCACCTCTCCTCCTCAGCTCATCTCGAATACGCAAATGAGCAACGCGGTGCTCGAGGTGGCGCTCTGCCTCTCGCAGCAGCTCCTTGTCGAGCAGCCCAAGGATAAGGATGGCGAGAGCTCTTCTTATATTGTCGGCGAATCGGTGCGCGCCCGCACCCGCACACGCACGCCAGTGCCCCACCTGGGGGTTGAGAAAGAGGGTGAGAAGGGTTCGCAGACGAGACGACTCCCCACACTGTGTTGCCCACGCGCCTAGGTGATGGCGCGGCGAGTCGACGGAGACTTTGGTGAGGGAGTCGTCCTCGACACGCTGGACAATGGCGCGCATCTGATCACTTGGAATGAGGAGGACTCGGCTGCAAAGCTCGACGCCTCGGAGCTCATGCCCTTCGGCTCTGGGATGGGGAGTGGCTCTGAGCGGCGGCAGCGCGTTGCGCCTGCATTCATCCTCAACAATTTCTTGATGAAGACCGCCATCCCTTCAAACGACCTCAGCCGCGTGCAGATGGTCGTACGCGACGGCGCCGATGTGAACTGCACCGATGGCGAGGGCAACTCGCCGCTGATCCTTGCTGTCACCAACGCGGCGAGCGTGGCCCTCGTGCAGTTTCTCGTGAGCCGTGGTGCCCACGTCAACTTTGTCGGCGCCACGGGCAGCGCGCTGCAGGTGGCCAGCACACAGAACAATGTGGAAATGGTGCGTTGCCTGCTCGCGCACGGAGCCAATGCAGGCATCGTCGACCTCAAGGTGTGTGCCAAGGAATGCGCCAAGCTGCTCAAGGAGACGCTCACCGAGGCTGAAATGGCGCAAGGGGAGTCCTCGAACACGCCCTTGGACGAAGCCGAGCGCTCCAAGTACAGCGAGAAGTGCTTCGTCAAGCTACTGCCGCCAATGCTCGCGGCGCTCGGCAACGCCCAGTCGCCCAAGGTGCACAAGCGCGTGCTCATGGTCGTCAACTATGTCGTGCAGCGCGCCACGGAGTCGAAGCTCTCGGCGCTCTCGGCGCTCCAGCTCGGCGCTCTCATCGGCTCGCTGCGCGTCCTCCTCTCCTCGGCACAGACGCTCGAGCAGTTCTCGGCGTTGCGAATGTTGGTCGCCGCGCTGCGTGCATGGCCGCTCGTCGGCTCCGTTGCGCGCCGCCACGGCCTCGAGGCGCAGCTCGACAAGCTTTCGAAGCTTGCGAGTGAGCCAGTGCAAGAGATCGAGGAGCCGCCGCCCCCCGCCGAGAGCCTCGACGGCTCTCAGGACTCCGACTCCATGCCGATGCTCATGGGCGGCTCTGCTGGTGTAGGCGGCCAGAGCGCACGGGCACGATCTGTGAGCCTCAAGCCGGCGGACGTTGCGGCGCTCGCAAGCCACGCTCTCGAGCTGCTGCGCGCGGCGCCTGTCACGGCCGACGAGCAGACGCCGCTTCGCTCGCTCGCGCAACTGCCCGCTCTCGCTCAGCAATCCTTCGGCGGCGCCATGAAGGAGCTCGCAGCGCTGCTCGTGGGTGAGCAGGCACCGAGTGCCCACGAACTTCAGCAAAGCGGCACGCTCTCGTGGCTCCTCTCCGAGCTCGGCCGCTCTGACGCCTCCGAGCTGCGTCTCCGCTGGGCCGACTTTGAGCGCGCCTTTGGCACGCAGCCTGGCGCCGCGGGCGGCGCCGCGCTCGCACAGCTCCTACAGCTCCTGCACAATTCGCTCATTGCCTCGGAGCAGCTGCCCGTGCACTCATACGCGAACGCCAACGAGGGTGCGCACTCGCTCAAGTCTCTCGCGGAGCCGCTCACGATCTGCTTGCATCCCCTACAGAAGCCCGAAGGCACTGCCGATCAGATCCCGCCGCCGCACCAGCTGAGCATCGACAGCCTCGTGCGCGTGGAGCAGCTCAAGCAGCAATTGCTTCGTACGAGCCACATTGCCTCGCCCTTGTATGAGGCCTTCTGCACGCGGCTGCTCGGCTGTGTCGTGGAGGAGAGGCCCATCAGCAAGCCCGACGAGCCCTTCCGCCGCGCCACGGTGACGCATATGCGCACAGCAACGCCGCTCAAGCTGCTGCTGCACACGCTACGCTACGATGACGGGCGCTCGGCCGAGGTGTTGATGATCGCACGCAGCTATCGCCTCGTCGGCCGTGTACCCAAGGAGCAGCTCTGCGAGGCTGGCAAAGCCACGTCGACTGCAAATGCCGATGCTGTCTGCGACCCCGATGCGCGCATCCACACCGTGAACATCACGTGCCCAGAAGGGCTTCCCGTCGAGTTCTTTCTCGAGAACGTTCTCTCCGAGGTGCGACGAGCGCTCCGCCAGGCGGATCCTGGCTTTGCACCGATGACGCGTTCGGTCAACGACGACTTTGGCTGGCGCGACCGTGGCTGGGATCGCGGCGGCTCGCACTTCGAGCGGACGATCACGGAGAAGCTGCGCGCAAACGGCGTCGCCGCGGTGGCGCGCCGACAAACCAAGCACGAGGCGGAGACCCTCGTCAACCGGCTGCAGAACAATGTCATGGTCGGGATGGAAACAGAGCGCGAGTCCACTACTGGCGAGTCGACAACCGGCGGCAGCGATGCCGAGAGTGAGGGCGGAGACCGGTTGCCATTGCTTTCTCGAGTGCAAGGGCTCGTCGCCGCGGATCCCAACGCCGGCGGCGCAGCCCAGTGGCTTGGTGCCACTGTCGTCGAGACCGGTGCTGGCGGCATCTCGCTCGTCTTCGATCTCGGCGGCTTTGAGGCCAGCGTGCCAGCGTACCGTGTGCGACCTGTACCGCAGCCGGAGAGCAATAAGCGGCTCAACCCGTTGGCGGCCATCTTCATGACCTTCGAGCAGTTCCTCTCCAACGCCGAGGAGCGACGAGCCGAAGCCGAGCACTCGTCTCGCGAAACGATGCCCGCCAACCTGCGCCGTAGCTTCTCTGCTTTCAACATGGGTCGCGGGCACAATGTGGGCCGAGTCTCCGCGGCGGCGCTTGATGGCGATGGCAATGATGAGAGCGAGGCTGCCGACGCCCAACCCATGGAGCTCGCCGGTGAAGGGAGCCAGCCTGGAGATCTGCCACCATCGCCTACGCAGCTGAGCGCCACCGACACCGAGCGCCAGGCGGCGCCCTTCGACATTGCGTCCATGAAGCTGCAAGTTCGGCTGGGGCTCGTCGAGGAGTCGAAGAGGCCTACCGAGCCAGGCGTCTGCTTCGACGAGGCGGATACGCTCCTCTTCTGCTTGCAACAGCTTCGGGAGACGTCAGCCATGGGACGGGCGCTCGTTCCGCGCGAGCTTGGCTTCCATCCCGGCGTCTCTTGCGACCGCTCGGGGCAGAACCCCATCATTGGCAACCGGTACAAGCTGCGCAATGAAAACTACGACGTGTGTGAGGCCGAGTACCTTCTTATGGAGCCATCCGAACGCGCCAAGTACTCCAAGATTGAGCCGCCGTGCTTCCGCAAGCCAAAGGGGTGCGGCCCTGCGGTTTGGCACCTCTGGTACTCCATCGAGGTCGAGGGTGAGGGCGCCTCCGACCCGGAGAGTCATGGACGCCGCGAGTCGATGGCGAGCACCATCAGCAGCACCATCAGCAGCCCGCCGCCCCAACTGACACCGGCGGAGCGGCGCTTGAGCTCAACGCTGAGCGGCGGCTCGAGTGGACGAGGTAGCCTCTCTGGCGCCAGCACGCTCCCTTGGAGCGTCGCCGACGTGGAGGAGGGGTTAGTTTCGGGGCGGCTCGAGGCGGCGGCTGTGGTGCGGGAGCTGCATCGCGCGTCCTCTTGCGTTGAGGAGACCAGGCTCTCTGAGCAGGCGAGCACGCTTCTTACTTGCATCAAAGCTGACGACTGCGGGAATCCGCCGCGCGCGGCGCCATTCACTACCGTCATGCTCATGTCCGCATATCGGGAGGTGGCCGATGCGCCGCGTGCGGTCGCCCTGCACTCGGCGCCGCTCCCTTCACCGCACGCCCTCGCTTCACTTGAAGAGGAGCTTGAGCGCCGCGGTATGGGTAGGGAAGAGTGTGGAGACTTCAGCCAAGCTCTGATGGTGCTCTGGCTGCTTTCGCAACGCATGTCGGGCGCCAATGATGCGCGGGCTGAAATGGCGTTAGGGCACCTCTCCGAAGCAGGACGTGAGGAGAGCCCAGCCTCAGCAAGCACCTCCGGGGCGAGCAGTGCCGCGCAGGGGGCCTCTACAATGGACGCTTCGTCAACCACTGCCCTAGCATCGTTGCAGTCATTGCTCGTTTCGCCGCGTCTCTCGGCCAAGCTGCAGCAGCAACTCGCGGATGCGCTCGCCGTGTCGAGCGGCGCGTTGCCGCAATGGTGCCAGCTACTACTCCGCCGTTTCCCCGAGCTCTTCTCGCCCGAGAGCCGCGCGCAGTGGTTCCGATCGTCGGCGTTTGGCGTCTCGAGGGGTTTGCACTGGAGCCAAGAGGAGCAGGTCGCCGCAATGCGTAGTGCCTACGCCGAGGAGCTCGCGGCGCTCGAGCGGAAGCGTCTCGAAGCGGAGGTGAGCAACGACCAGCAGAGCCTTGCCGAGGCGCTCGAGGAGCTCTCCGAGATCGAGGACCGCGTGGGCCGTGACCGGCTTGGGGCGCTCAAGAGCGACATTGCGCGTGTGCCGAGGGATCAGCTGCTGCCGGCGGCCGAGCGGCTCATGGCGTTGCATGCCACCTCGCGCGCGTTGCTTGAAGTGCAGTTCGAGGGGGAGAGCGGCTTCGGTACGGGTGTTACCCAAAACTTCTACTCTGCCGTTGCCAACGAGCTGCTCAAAGCCAACGTGCAGGCTGCTCTGCCGATCTGGATGGCAGAGACTGCAGGCGCCGCCGAAGATGGTTTCATCCAGTATCCGACCGGCGCTCTCTTCCCGATGCCGCTCTCGTCGAGTGCGCCGGCCTCCCATTGCACAGCCGTTTGCGAACGCTTCCGCTTCCTCGGCCGTCTGATGGCCAAGGCGTGCCGCGATAACTTTATCGTGCCGCTGCCGCTTTCGCGAGACTTCCTCCATTTGGTTCGCGGCGGCTCGCTCTCGTACGCCTCCTTGCCCCCACTCGGCTCCACGGGTGGTGTCGCTAGCGGATACGCTGCCGTTGCCTTGCGCCTCGCTGCGGTCGACAAACAGGCCGCCAGTGAGGCGCAGCGGCGCAAGCTCTACGAGCAAGTTGCGGACGAGGAGTTTGCAAGCTCGCATATGCGCATGAGTTCGCGGCTCTCTTTGCGGGAATGGCTCGCTGCCGGAGACTGCTGTTTTGTCTGCCCCGTGACGGGCCACAAACTCTGCCAGGGAGGCGAGCAGCGCGAGCTCTCGGTGCATAACCTGCCCGAGTACATGCATCTGCTCTCGCAATTCTGGCTCTGCGACGGCGTTGCGGCGCAGGCGGAGGCCTTCCGTGCGGGATTAGAAGAGGTCTTCCCGCCGTCGATGCTCGAACCCTTCAGTCTCCATGAGCTACAGACCCTGCTTTGCGGAACGATGCGCATTGAGTGGACTGAGGCAGAGCTGCAACGACACATTCACCCCACGGGAGGGTACACCAAACATTCTAAGGTGTATCAGCTGCTGCTCGATGAGCTGCAGCGTATGGGCAATGCCGAGCGCCGACACTTCCTCAACTTTGTCACCGCTTGTCCCCACTTGCCTCCGGTTGGGCTCTCGATGCTCGAGATCGAGGTGCTCCCGCAAACCTCCGGCTCGCAGCTACCCACCGCCCAAACATGCGGCAACAAGTTGTACTTGCCTGATTACACGGAAGCGGCCATGCTGAATGCGGGGCTCGCCGAGGCCTTTGCCAATGCGGACTTTGGCGGGCTTCACGAGGGACTCGGCAGGGCTAGTTGATAGGGACAGCTCGATTAGAAGAGCACCCCCACGCCCTTCGTCGGGCACGCGCGATGTGCCACCTGGTGATACCCAGAGCTTTGAATTCAGAGTGATGCACAATATATGTCTCGCCTCACGCATGAGTGGAGCTCGCCTGACCACGCCACCCGTCCCGAGACTCTGTCCCGGTACGATTTTTCGTGCTGCCGCCGTACCTCGAGTGTTTGGAACTGGGCCTACTCTCCGGGCCACTAGTGCTCCAAAGCAAGTTTGGCGTGAAGATCATGAATACGCATACGGTCACAGTTAAAGTTACATTGAGATGAATCTATTCATGATGATGATGTGAGTCGAATCATGCACTCGATGCTGATGCTTTTTAGCGTTGAAGTAGCAAGTAGAAGTACTTATTAGTTTAATATATATATTATTAAACGATATCGATCCATAATATTAACCTTTTAAGCTTAACCAAATAAGCAGTGTTGGCTCTTTGCTGTCACCTCTGAGGAGACCCGTTGACTCACCTAATCGACGATTGACCTAGCGTCCGCTCGAACGCCGGGCACGGATGAAGCCAAGCCTACTGCTTTGTCCAGTAGTACTACTACTATCGCTTTTGAGATGTCGAGCGGCTCGCCAGGTCAACAACATGCCAACAGTGACTAAAGCACCTGCAGCAGTCCCCGCGCCGGCGCCTACAAGGTCGAGTGGGGCCCAATCCCGTTGGTGCGACCCATGCATCTGCAATCCGCTGTGCGCCGCTTGTGCTCCCTTTATGATGTGAGAACCTTGTAGCACGAGCAGCTGGTCAGCTGATGGCACTAGTCGCGGGATCGGCGGCAGGGAGAACTCGAAATCACCGAGCTGTGGGAGCTCCGGAAGCTGCAGCTGCTCTTCAGCGCGCTCGAGCCATTCGCACCCTGGCTCGGCGCTTCTAGTCTCGACCGCAGCTGCCGAGGCTGACCGGCCCAACATCCGCTCGAGCCGTCCACCGAGATGCAGCGAGAGCGCTCCGATGCAGCTGCCCAGCTGCTCTTGTGAAGGGCTAGGCAATGACAGCATCCAGCAGCTAAGCTGTCTCCGCCACTCTGCGAACCACGCCTCTTCGCTCGTCGCCAAGCCGGCCACCGCCCCCGCTTGCACCGGCAACTCGCTTGCACGTCTCCCAAAGATCTTGCGCAACGTTTTCGACTTGAGACGCGCCTTGCGCCCCCCCTGAGCGTCCGCTTCGTCCGTAGCATCTGCGCCAGCCGTGCTGTCTTCAGCAGCTCCGTCACCTTCCCAACCGCATTCCGGCGCTTCAAAACTGTCAGTCCATGCCGCATCGCCCTCTGACTTTGTATGCGCACTGTCGTCTGCCGAATCCTTCGAGGCATCTCCCCCGTTTGCCATTGTCACCGCGCGATCCACGTCTTCGGCGGAGAAGCCGCCAGATGGGCCTCGTGGAGGGATGCGTGGAGGCGATTTCGATAGACTCGAGGTGATGCCAAGACGTGCGAGAGCATCGACCCTTTTTTGAGCCTCTCTGTCATCGGCTGCCTCCGCGGCTAATTGCTCCGATGCGGCCTCGGCATCTGCGGCCGATTTCTCCGCCCTCTCCCTCTCTGCTTGCATACCTAGCGCAGCGAATGCCCTTGCATCGGAGGCCGATTTGGCAGCGCCTAAAGCACACCGCCTCACGTCACTGCCCGCGCCGAGGGAGCCCTTGGTTTCAATCTCCTTGACTCGAAAGTCGTGTACGACGTGCAAGCAGCCCATGTCGCTACCGCAGTAGAGGTTGTGCAGGTTGCAGTAGTTGGCAGAGCTGTCGAAGAAGGAGGTGCTCTGCCTCTCCGAACAGCCACGGATGGCGCAGAAGAGGTAGTTCTGCGAGACCCCAAGCTGATCGTGCCATAGCTGAAGCTCTTGCGGGTTCACTCCAGAGACAGGGGTCAGGATTATCCGCAGATGATCGGTGACTTTCCTGTTTCTCGAGACGCGCTTGAAAGAAAGTTTGTGTTCGCCCTTTTTCTCCGTGGGCGCCAATCCCGCGTCGACCACCGTGTATGTGCCGTTGTTCTGTGGGTCCTGCCACCGTCCATATTGACCACCGACCCGCGCGAGGATTTCGGCACGCACATCAGAGCACGAAGCCCGTGTGGCTACCCCAAGGCTGAAGGAGGCGTGGGGCCAGGCGGGCGAACCAGGGCATGGGTCCTCCAGTGGAGCGATCGGCCTCCACGTGCCCGTGGGGACCATCGACATCCTCTCCTACCCGCACAGAGCTTGCGTGTTCGCCGGGCCACCAACCGTAAAAAGTCGACGGGGTACAGTGGGGCGATTCTGTTTTAGTCCTTAATTTAAGTCCTTACTATTACGCGATAATCGCGGCTCGGACCCCATGCTCGTTCGAGTGTTCGTGCTCTGCCTGGAGGCAGCGTCGGCGCTGCGGGCGGTGCGGTGGGTAGCACCGCAGCATGTGTGCGCACCGCAGAGTAGGCGACCGCATCCGTCGATGTGCATTCCCGATGAACCTATGGTCTATGCGATACCAGACGAGCCAATGGTTTTCGCTCTGCCCGACGATCCGAGTGGCGACGCGCCGCCAGCGCCTGGCGACCCTGAGCTAGTGTGGCTCAGACCGGAAGCGCGCGACGACGAGGCTCGCAGCCTCGGCGAGTCCATTGGACGCGGCGACGTGGTGCTGCGTGTGCCCAACGTGGCGGATTCGTCGGAGCTCGGTGAGCTCCTGCAGGCCGGTCTTGACGCCTGTGATCAGAATGCGGCGCCGAAGAGCAAGAACCGTTTCAGTGTCTCGGACCCGGTCGCTTTCGGCCATGACGTTGTGCTCCGCTGCGAAGAGATCCTGTTGCGCATCCTAGATTGGATCGACGATGCGGAGCCATCCGTGTATGAGGCACTCTTCAAGCCATCTGCAGAATGGGCGTCGCGCCAGCCGCTGACTGCGCAAGGGCTTCCGCGGACGGTGTCGCCATCGCTGAGCCTTGATGAGACGTGCCCAAGCCTGCGAGAGCTCTACATGGCGGGAGAGCTCGAGTGGTCCGAGGGAGAGCCTGCGATTAATGTGTACACTGCGGACGGCCGCTTTGGGGCGCACAAGGATCACATGGCGTTGACGGTGCTCATCCCACTCTCGTCGCCTGCTGACTTTACTGGCGGGGGCACCGGCTTTTGGGCCAAGGGCCAGGGAGGGATCCCGGGCTTTGAGATCATAGACGAGAATAAGGGCGCCGCTATACCAGATGGTCCGCCCGAAAAAGTCCTCCGGCCGTCACTCGGCACCGCGCTCGTCTTTGGCGGCGACCTCGTGCACGCGGGCATGCCAGTGGAGTCGGGCGTGCGTTCGGTCTTCGTGGCCAGCTTTAGTACGCGCACCGCAGCCTCGCCGGAAGACCGCGTGCATGGGCTGCAATTCGATCCATCAGCGAGTGCTCTGCGACAATACTAACCCTACTCGTGTTACACGCGTTGACGTACACGTTCACGTTGGACGTTGAATTATTTTTATTTGCATATTTTTTAATATCAATATGATTAATGATAGAACCTATATTAATATTTTTGCAAATAAATTCTGAAAAATCCCAAACCGCGTGCACATATACTTATCTACGTCCCACTGGCCCCTAAGCGTGACATCAGAGGTCGGAGCAGAGAGGCGCGACATCACTGCCAATCCGATTGATGAGAGCTCGCTTGGCCACATTGGTAGCGGCCGAGAAGCGCTCCCTCGGCCACGCACGCTCCACCTGCTGGCGCATTGCCGCCAGCAGCGCAAGCGCCCCCTCTCGATACGCCTCGACGAGCGCATCGCACTCCCATCTCGAGAGCACGCGCACCTCTATGAGCACAGCGGCGAGCGAGGCGTCGACCTCGCCAAACTGGGTGACGACGCGCTGCCCCAAGGTGTGCTCGACGAAGCGCTCTATTGCTGAGAGCACCTGGAAGCACGCGTCGGTCACACATCCCTCGGTGTTACGCAGGATGAGCAGCGCCGGCTGCTGAGCCCTCGTCGCCGAGACGAGCATTCGCTCGATTGATTCAACTGACAACCCGGGCTCGGTGCTCTGGAGTGCGGGCGAGAGCTCGAGGGTGTACGAGGGCGCCGCAAGCGCGCGTGCGGCCGCGAAGACTGCATCGGACGGCGAGGCACTGCCATCGGCCGTCGAGTTGGGCTTCGAGTTGGGCATCGAATTGGGGTTCGAATCGGAGGCTCCGCCTGTGAGCAGCAAGAGCTTGGTGCTGCTCCATCGATGCGTGGCTCTCCGCTCAGCCGCGCTCGCCCCGGTGCCGGCGCGCACGCCTTCGCTCCAGCTCGTGCCCCATGCATCGAGCTCCGAGGCGGCCATGGAACCTAACGTGCCCACCGCGCCCGTCGAGAGCGCCGAGGTCACAATTGACGAAAAGGCCGGCAGCGCCGCGCTGAGCTCCGCGGCACGTGCGGCGCGTGCGGCACCGGCGTCGGCGCGCGATGCCGCGCCGAATGCGAGTCGACCGTGGGCGCTCCTGCATGCGAGGAGGAGAAGTGTGCCACCTCCCGCCCAACTCAGCGCCCGCGGCGTCTCCAGGCGCTCAAGGACCAGTGCAAACAACGGCGCCAATGCAATGTAAGCGGCCGGCATTAGCGGCCCGCTGAGGAGGGACCTTGCCCTGGTCCCCCATCCCCCTCCCCAAGGTCGGAGGTGGCGATGCACGCATGTGGAGGAAGCAGGACCGAACCTGCTGCAGCCACCCTCTTCGCGGGCAAAGGGGGCGTCGATTTGTGAAAAGGGTGGAGAGGGTTCCAATGGGGGAGGGTCGGCAGCGGCAACCGCGGCGAGTTCGACGCCGCCGCAGAGGCATACGAGGGCGCCGAGGGCGAGGATCCAGACGGTGCGTGCGGGTGGAGGTGCACGCGGAGCCTTCACGGCCGGAGACGCTGTCGCCGAACCTCCCGAATCAGCCGCGGAATATGATGCAGATGAAATGGCGGCAAGAGAACAAGCGTCGGCAGAACGAACTTGGTGCGAACAAGCTGTAGCACCCGAGGCTCGATTGGATGCGAGGTGGGAGATCTCGAGTTGGAGGCTATCGAGTGTGTGCCAGTTGAGCGCGGACGCCTCGCCCGGTCCCAGACCACGCAACAGCTCGAGAAGATCTCGTGCCCCACGATTGATGGCGTCAGCTGCCGCTCCGCTGCTGCTGGCTCTGCTGTCAGCGGTCGCCCGAGGTTTGGTGGCGGGCCGCGCCTTGGCCGCCGTGGTGGCGGCCAGTGCCGCTCGGGTAGGCGA
>CEQJ01000622.1_pt1 | contig 13494 bp, 7 predicted proteins | sample 531001 | NCBI WGS metagenome assembly CEQJ01 (sample SAMEA2621198, study PRJEB7988) | marine metagenome | biome: marine biome (ENVO:00000447); feature: surface water layer (ENVO:00002042); material: "saline water (ENVO:00002010), including plankton (ENVO:xxxxxxxx)" | depth 5 m | reverse complement strand
CCAATCCAGCGCGAGTCGCAACCATCCTTTCCGATGACTGTATGTACAGTACAGTACGTAAACTAAAAAAAGCTTTTTCTGATGAGTTAACCGGATTTCGATCCCAAGCGCATGCCGATGGCCTCGGCCGAGACTCTGATTGATGAGGCCTTCATCCTCTCGCGGCTGCGCGCGCTGCTGCCTGAAGCTGACGTCGAGGTGCCGGCCTCCAGCTCTCCAGACGAGGACGAGGCGCAGCGCGAGGCTTCCGACGGCGCTATGATCGAAGCGGGCTGCGCCATCTGGGATCTCTCGACCAACCCTGACATTGGCCACTTCATGGTCGCGCACGAGCTGCTGCCTCTGCTGTTCCGTCTTGTCGCAGAGCACGGCCGTCGCAGCGGCCGCCTCATCGAGGTCTCCGTCGGCACGCTCGCCAACCTCGCCGGCGAGCCTGCCCTCTGTGCAGCGATCGCACAGCGTCCAGAGGCCGCCACCTTGCTCTGCACTCTCCTGCTCGCGAGCCGAGACTCGAGCGTGCTCGTGGAGCTCTGCCGACTCTTCACTGGGCTCGCATGCACCGGCCGCCGCGCACGCCTCGATGCACTCGCGCCGTGGCTCCATATGCTCTCAAGCCCGCAGGTACTCGAACAGATCTCTCACGTTCTCGTGAACACGAAACGTATTGAGCTCGTGCAGCGTTCGGCGGAGCTGCTCTCTGCCCTGATCCAGATTGTCGACCAGCCTGATCAGCGGCCTGCTCACCCGCCTGATCATCAGCCCGGTCATCAGCCTGGTCATCAGCCTGGTCATCAGCCTGATCATCAGCCTGGTCATCAGCCTGATCATCAACCTGATCATCAGCCTGATCATCAGCCTTCGCGTCACATGGATGATCACGGCGCCGGCGGCCATGCCGCCGACGGCCATGCCGCCGACGGTACCCCTGACCGACCGGTCGCGCTCACCTTGCTGGATGCCCAGTGCGCATCGGCGGTGGGGGAGCTGATTGAGCAGCACTGGCGTGCGGGAGGCGACGCGCTCCTCGCCTTGTTGCAGCTTGAGGAGGCCTTACTCCACTCGCTCTATTCACACCCAACTCTGTGCTCGCCTCAATCGGTATTGGCCACCGCCGAGGCTGACGCCGACGCCACCAACGCCGCCGCCAACGGCACCGCCAACTCCAACGACAACGGCACCGCCAACTCCAACGCCACCGCCACCGCCGCCGCGGAGACTGCGGTTATGTCAAGGGCGGTCCCCTCAAAGCCCTCGTCTTCCTGTCCGCGGCTGGCAACCGCGCTCGAGCACGTCGGACTGCCTATCGAAACTGGAACACTTTGGCGATCCCTCATGGCTCTCGTCGCGGATACCCCAGATCTCTCGAGCGGGGCGGTGGTGTGCTCGCTCATGGCGTGGCTGGAGAGCGAGGGCTGCACCGAGCAATTCAGCAGAGACCCGACACTCGTCGCTGCATTGCTGCGGCTGCTGCCAAGGCTACAGGCGGCATTGACAAACAAAAACTGGTCAGTTGGCAGAGGAGACGTTGGGGGCGGCTGTCGAGAAGGCAGAAGAAGAGGTGGGGAGGAGACAGCAGCACGTGTCGAGGCTGGGCTGGCGTCAGAGGATGATGACGCCGCGGTCCTTGTTGAGGGAGTGCAGGCTGTTTGGTGGTTGCTCCACAGCTGCTGCAGCCGACTAGACGGTATGCAAATCTTGATGGACTCAGAGAAGCCGCCAAACATGGGCATCTTTGAGATCTTGATGCAGAGGGTGGGTGTGCTGCAGCGTGGTGGCCGATGGGCTTCGACCAAGCTGCGGCTCGAGCTGGCGCCCATCGTGCTGCGTACTCTCGAGGCGCTCCATTCTGCTGCTGATGTGGTGAGCACAGCCTCTCCTGACCACTGCGAGGGCGCGGTGCTCAATGGACACAATCTGCTCTCCACGTTCCTCTCTAGACAAGGCGGCGCTGGCGGCGACCAAGGGCACGACGAGGCTGCCGAGGAGTGGGGCTCACCATGCGGCGATTCGTCAAACTCGCACTTGGATGGGGATTGCGAAGAGGGCACCTCGTGGGACGATCCCACTGGTTTTGATGCCGGAGGTGTGACGTGGGAGAGTGACTAGATTCGTGTGACTAAGACTCCGTTTGTACGTGATCTCGTGTGACTAGATTGGGGTGTGGCAGGTACAGGTGACTTTCTTCGTAGTACCCTTACATTATCACATGTAGGTTGTACCCGTCATACTGCATCGATTCAGCTCATTTTTACGTCAAAAATCGGCTTCCATTTGCTCGCTCAATTCGCCGGTGAAGCTCTCCGCTCGGCTCGAGCGTAGACATGTTCGAGTGCAGTGCACGCAATGCTGCTTTGCCCATCTCGAGTGTAGCAACGGAGGAGGGCGCGTCGGTACGATCTCTGGGAGCGGGGGCTTGCGCGCAATGTCGCAGCGAGCCCACGAGTGCTTCAACGCCGTCGCTCGCCTTGGCCAACGCCTCAAGCCCAGCTTGGCTACCCAGAGCGAGGGCACTCAAAGTAGCGCAACCATTGCATTGTACAGAGCTACTACCGTCGTGTCGCTTGAGCACGGCGGCGAGCATCGCCACGCCGTTGGCCGAGAGCACCGTCATTTGGCTAGTACTGCTCGTTGCCTTCGCGGATATGGCCGCTCCAGGGGAGTCTTGTGCAGTTGCGCCCACGCAAAGCAACCGCAGGGCGAGCATTGCATGCTCCTGCAGCTGCTCCTTTTTTATATGAGTTCGCATTGCAAAGAGAAGAGCTTTCACGCCTCCCGTGCGCACCACCACCGACGCCGAGGCAACCGAGGCTGACTCATGCTGCAAGTAGCTTGCCAACGCTCTGCAGCCCTCGCACTGCACTTCAAAGTGCGAGCGGTGTGCCTTGAGAAGCGAGATGAGCGGACCGAGTGCCGCGGGCGATATGATGGGTTCGGAGGTTTCGGGAGCTACAGCGGCATCGCATGCGACGCCAATTCGAGCGGGTGTCTGAGCGACAAGGAGAGTGCCCAGAAGCGCTGCGCGCTCCAGATGTAGCGCGGCCTCCGCCTCGATCTGAGACTCGCTCTTTGGCTCGAATTGAGCAGCCTCGACCGACTCCGATGCTGACGCGGCCTCAGCAATATGGAACACACAGCCGTCGTGGAGCCAGTGGACGAGATGGTGCAGCGCGGCGCCAAGTGACGCGGCAGCTTCTTCACGAGAAAGACTTGCGAGCTGGGCTGTTCGCAGTTCGATCTCCCCGTCATTATCGCCGTTTTCAAGTCGACAGTCACCAACTCGAGTGCACTCACCGGCGGGAGTGAGCGCTGCGGAGCCGATTAAGAGTCGGATCAGCGCGCAGCAGTCGGCAGCGATTGTCGCTCCCGCAGCCGGAGGCCACGCGGCAGTCAGGGCTAGTACGTGCGGCAGGGCGGCGAGCAAGGCTGCTGCGGCGAGAGGGCTTCGCGAGAGTGAGCGCATTGCGCCAAGCACATCCGCAAGGGCGCTCAAGTTGCCGAGCTCCATGTCGGACGATAGCGCCGGTTGGTCGTTGAGCTGTGCACTAGACTCAAGCAGGCGGAGCAGAGGTTCTCGTACCGCGACGATGAGCGCCAGCTGATGCTCTCGAGCTGTCTCGACATCGACGGTTGATGCCTCCCTGCAGAGCCAAACGCGCTTCTGTAGCACGCGTGCAAGAAGCTCGCAGCCGGAGCGAAGCGCCGCCGAAGGCAATCTGTCGTTCATCAGCACTGTGAGCACAGCTGAGAGTAGACTCGAGAGGGCAAGAGGTCCAACAGGTGAGGATGAGAGCAAGCCGGGGCCGTTGCTATTCTTGCTGCCGGGTTGCTCCGCACCAACGTGTTCGGCGTCGGCAATGATTGCTTCGAGTCCCTCTCGAGATTCGGAAAGGGCGGCAAGCAGTGCCATGGCAGCACTCGTCACTGTGTCACCCAGAGCCACGCAGCTACCGAGCATTTGGGTGAGGCGGCGAAGCACCCCGAGACGCAACAGGTGCAAAGTGGAAGCCCGCCCCGCCGAGATCCGTCCGGCGAGCTCGATGCACGCGAGTGTAAGCATGGCTCCGTGAGCATCAAAACGGAGCAGCATCCCCATCAACTGCGCCTCATCCCAGCAAGAGAGCGAGATAGCTAGCTCTGTAGATGTAGCGGCCGTCGAGAGTAGAGAGCATGAGTGTAGGGATAACCAAGTGAGGGCACAGCTCGCATGATGATGCACCGAGCTTGAGCCGGTGGCCTCCGGTGGCACCGCCCCTTCTGCCACCGTGCTTGACTCAGTGCCGACCGCCTTGAGAGCGATCACCCGGCGGAGCAGCGCCGCTGCCTCTTCTTGCACGGGTGTGCGCGTCCGTGCTTCCTCAGGGCTTCGGCCCTCATCACACGTCTGCTCATCGCATTGATCGACGCAAGCCACGCGTACCCGCGCCTGCGCGAGCGCGTGCAGCGCTGCACACGCAGCTTCGAGCGCTTCGCCGCGGACTCGAAAGCCTCTCACGATACCCGTGCGGTCGGTTTCGTGCTCGACAATCTCTCGGTGCAGTAGCGGGAAGAGCGATCCCTCTATCGGCAGCAGTGAGACTTGGAGTGGATATGCCGTGATGATCCTGTCGAGCAGCCTGAGAGCTCCAACCTGTAACGGCACACAACCCTCATGGCGACACAGCATAGAGCCGAGGAGTGAGACGACCCCCCGTGTAGGGAAGGATCCCGCCACCGCGCTAGCACCTCTGGTGGTTGTGGCGAGAGCCGAGTTGACGGCAGTTTCATCGAAAGGGCGCGCCAGCTCAAGCAGAGCAGAGAGGCGCGTGCACCCTTCAAGCTGCAGCTTTGCATGATGCGCGCTGGTGCGTAGCATCTCGAGGAGCTCTTCTGCGGCCAGAGCATCGACTCGGCGAGATTCGTCGGACGATGCTTTGAGCGCATCCTCTGCACCATGTGAGAGGAGCCTGTCTCTAGTCGCTGACGAACGAAGCGCAAGGTTGCACAGCACGAGGCTCACCTGTCGCTGCGAGGCGGCGGATTGTGAGTCGAGGCTGAGGGCGCCTTCTTCGAAGAGATCGACGAGGTTGCGTATCTGCGACGATTCGAGCATGGCCTCTTGCATGGTGCATGCGGGGCTCAATTGGGCGAGTGCTGAGCAGAGCAGCGTCGCCTGGCGCCCGCCTCGCATGCCAATTGTAGGCAGCGCTCTCAGAAGCACAGGGCCTGCTCCTGCATCGAGAAGCTGCCGGCGGCGCCGCTCGCAGTCTCTAGCCATTCGTAAGAGCACTTCTAAGGCCATCTCCATCGACGCAACCGCCAATGGTGCCCTCCCTCCGCCGCAGACGAGCGCAGCGACCGCGCGCTGCTGCTGCTGCTGCTCCCACACGAGAGCAGCGGCAGCAGCGCTCTCGACGATCGCTGTACTCTGAGCGTCTGCATGCCATTCGATGACTCTCGGATCGTCGGTGATTTGCTCTGCAGCACCACCTGCGGCGGACACATTTGTGATGACAGGCGACGCATCGTGTGATGCATTGCCCCCCGTAGCGCTCCCACCCACCTCCTGCTTGCTGAGCCACTCGAGAGCAAAGCGAGCCTCGAGCAGTTCCTGTGCGACCCCCGCAGAGTCAGCCGTCTCAACTTGCTCTGCCATTGCTGCCGCGCTTTCTTGCGCCGCCGCCACCTCTGCCGCTGTTTCCTTATACAGGGTCGACTCCTCGTAAAGGCACCGAAGCGCTGCCACGCGCAATGCCTCCATCTCTCGAAGCGCCTCGCCCTCTGGTGCCTCACCCTCCGTCTGCGCTTCTACAGCGCTGATCAGCCTTGAAGCCGCTTTGAGGCGTCTCAACTCAGCGCGGCTAGCGTGACGGAGCCCCTCTGTCGATGCCCCCCATGAGAGCACGCCGATCGCACGGAGCGATAGCATCGGCGTCAGTGGTGGGTCTACACTGAGCATCTCGAGCGAAGCCAAGAGGAGCCCGCCATCTAGCAGCGCTCGCTGCACGTCAACCTCAGACGAGAGCGCCAACGCGAGAAGCGGGCGGAAACAGGCGCACCGCCAAGCCATCTGCGGCTGAGGCGCCGCGGGAGGACTTTGGGCGAAGAGTTGCGAGAACATTGTTTTGAGCGCGCCCTCACGGCAGAGCGCGTGCACGAAGCAGCGTTCGCCACTTGCCGCGAGCACCCGCAGCGCCTCGCACGCCACCTCTCGCAGCGGCGGCGGCTCAGTGCTCACAAAGCGAACAAGCAGTTCGACCGCGCGCGTCCCCTCGTCAAGAAGCATCCTCTGCGTGCACGCAGCGATGATTGGGCAGCCGCCTCGGCTGGGGGCTCCGTTTGCGACGGCAGCGCGTGCGAATCCCAGCAGCGCCTCGGCGCAGTGCCTCCGAGTACGGAGGTCGGAGCGGCTGTTGAAAGCCGCCGTCGTCGCTACTCGGAGCAACCCCGAATCTCGAAGTTCGAGGCAGATGGCGCGGTTGGTTGAGGGTGGGAGAGTGGCGAGTAGCGCACATCCTGCGGACTGGAGCGCCCACACTTCTGAGTGGACACGCATCGCCAGTGATACCTGTGGGAGCGCTTTGGCAGAGAGGAGATCTGCAGCGGAGAAGGAGGCCATCGCTTGGACGCAGTCGACTGCTATCGGCTCAGCCTCTGCGCCAAGCACGACTCCGTCGGCTGTGGCAGTGGTCATTCGCTGGACGAGCGCGCCCGCGTCCGTGGGCGCCTCAGATGCAATCGGAGCGAGCGCATCGCCCGCGGCATGCGAGGTCTGCAGGGCGTCTGCCGAGATGAATGCGCCGCCCCAAGTGCCGCTGTCTGCCTTGCGCAATGTCACCTGAAGGCCGTCCCAGATGTCGGCGGATGGGGAATCGCTGGTGCGACACACGAGCTGGAAGGAGCATTCATGCAGCTCCACGCGTCCACGCAGGATGCCGTCGACCAGCGGCGTCGGAAAGAAGAGAGGGCGCACGAGGAGCTGCGGGCGTTCTGCGACGAGCGCTGCACCGCCCGAGGTCTCGATCGCATTGATCCAGGCGTCCTCGTTCGCGGCAGCGTCTCGCAGCGACACTTGGAGTTGCGATCGCTTGATGCCGCGCGGAAGCGCAACGAGTAATTCCATCTCATGCTCCGTCTCCGACCAGGAGACCGACATCTTTGCGAGGCCGTTTCGCTCGCGCCGGACTGTCGGCGCGCCACAAAACTTGCGAGTTTACTAATTACTATGAACCTAATAAGGTGTGTCAGTACCTTAGTACCTCTAGTGGAAGGTTCCGAACCAAACTCCACTCACCTCACCACGGCCGACAGGCAACTCCACGATGTCGCTAACGTCACTCCTCCGACCAGAGTCGGACAAGAGTGAGGCCCGCCTCTCCCTTCTGGCGATGTGTGTCGGCGGCGTCGTCGTCCACCTCCTCGCCATCTTGCTCTTCGTGGGCATCTGGAGCGCGCTCAAGCTTGACATCTCGCCGACGGCGCCCATCGCGTGGGCCACCTTCGCGCTGCACCCTCTGCTGATGACCCTCGCATTCGGCCTCCTCGGGCCCATCGCCATTACCAGCTGGCGGCTCTACTCCTCCCTCGGGATGCCCCGGCCTTGGGTCAAACGTTGCCATACGGCGCTGACCACTCTCGCTGTGCTCTGTGGCTGGCTCGGGGTGGCCGACATGTGGATTGTGCACTCACGGGGCGCGGCAGCACAGCGTGCCAAGGGATGGGCTGTCCACTTCCAGTCTCTCCACTCATGGGTCGGATTCGCCGCGCTCTTAGCCTTCACATTCCAATGGGCGGCCGGTCTCTCGCTCTTTGTAAATCCGGCCGCTCCCGCCGAGCTCAAACGGCGGCTGATGCCTACGCACGCACTCGTGGGGAGTGTTGCACTCTTTGGCACTCTCGGCTCCGTCGCCACTGGATGCCTCTCCCTCGTCTACAGGGGGGATAATGTCCAGCGGAAGGGAGTCTTGTTTAATACGGCTGGATTAATCGTCTTCTTTCTTTCTGCCGCTCTTGGCGTCGTCTTGGCTGCGGGCAGCAGGGCGAAGCGCAGGCCAGACGCAGTGCAAGGGATCGCGCCCGATGAGGGCGAAGCCAGAGAACCGTGCGGGATTGTCGCGGGCGGGGGAGAGGGCGGTGCCTCGCAGTGATTCGACCCCTATCCACTAGCCGACGAGAACGTGTCCGTTTTCCGTTAGTGTTGTGCTGCACTCCGCACCACTGTACGTGTCCATATCAGCAATTACCAATGCATGGAATTACTCGAGCGTTACTGTTGATCTATTACGAGTTTAAGATGACGTATACCACGAATAATGTACATGATGCGAGAGCTGTAACACGTTCACGTTGGACGTTGGACGTTCATGATATATATATATAATCAAAATGTACCTGCGTTTTCTTTATCATTATGATTATCTATATTTAGATTAAAGATCGAGAATCGCTCGCTGATGAGTTTCAGTTCAATAACAGCACGTGCTAGAATAGAAAAGACAGGTCACGGCGTCCCTTGGTCCAACCAAGTGACCTTTGCATTTGGCTCCACTCCCTTGAAGCCAAGTCGCTCCATGTTTTCGAGGTAGTCGTCAGGGAGCGGCGCACTGAAGCGAATGCCGCGTCCAAGCTGCGTCGGGTGCTGTATCTGCAACGTGTGCGCGTGAAGGAGCAGACGGCTACTGAAAGCACGGGCGCCGCTCGCGCCGCCATACTCAAGGCCGTATTGCCCATCTCCAGCGAGCGGATGGCCAGCATACTCTGCATGGACGCGTATCTGATGCATTCTGCCGCTCACCGGACGCGCTTCGCAGAGCGCTCCTGCCTGCGCGCGTTGGATCACTTCAAAATGCGTGAGTGACAACTTGCCCTGCACCTGAGTTTGCTCGAGAGTTTGCTCGAGCCCCGCCCCAGCCCTCTCGCTGGCGCCTCCCAGCGGCGGCACCACTTGGGAGAGCTTGGAGTCGATGATAGAGCGTCCTATGGGGACATCGACGCTGAAGGCATCGTCGGCCGGATCGCCTAAGAGCACAGCGAGGTAGCTCTTGCTCAGCTTCCTCTGTTGGAATTGCTTGTGGAGCGAGCGTGTGGCGACGAGCGTCTTCCCGAGGAGAACGACGCCAGACGTTGGCTGGTCGAGCCGGTGGACCACGTAGGGAGAGCGGCCGTTGAGGTAGCCGACGACACGGTTCACCATGGCGCCCCCTTCGAAGCGATGTCTCGGGATCATAGAGACCCCGGAGGGTTTATTCACCACGAGGAGGTCCTCGTCCTCGTAGAGAATGTCGAGGGGCTCGTCATCCGCGACGAGAGCAATCGACTTGGAATACTTGCGTGTGAAAAGCTGCCCAGTCTCATCCCTCGCTGCATCGCCGTCGGCAGGAGCTCGCGCCCTCGCTCTGCCCTCTCCGCCAACGGCTCCGCCACCGCCCTCAGGATCGCTCTCCTCCCTTTGCAACGCCCCGAGCCGTGCCAGCGCCTCGGATGCCTCGGCAGCCCCCTCGACGCCCTCTGTAGCACTGCGCGCTGCCAGCTCCTTGACGTCATTGAAGAGCTCATGAAGGTAAGGGCCATTGATCGCCCACTCACACCCAGGCTGTTCTGCGCGTCGCAATGCGGAGCCAGCCTCCGCTGTGAGCTGTCCCCAGTCTCCCCTCTCAGCGCACATGAGCAGCAGGCGCAGCTGGAAGTCCCCGTCGAACCTGCCAGCCGCCTCGAGCAAGCCGAGCACCTCCCTCCCGAGGGAAGGTCTCCCGGTGCTCAGAGCAGCAGCATACACAGCAGTGCTGACCACCGCACTCCGCTCTGCGGAAAGCGAGGCAGCGGCTTCCCGAGCCAATTCGAGCGCCTGAGCCTCGAGGGCCTCAGCGGCGGCCACGTCCGTAGTCGTAGCGATCCGGTCTAGAATGAGCGTCGCGTATTGTGCATAGCACTGCTCGTCGGGGGGGAGGCCGCTCGCGAAGAGTGCCGCCCACGCGGAGCGTGCCGCAGGGAGCTCCCCTGAGCGCCTCGCTGCCTGCAGCCACGCCGAGTAGTGGCTCACGTTTGCAGATCGTCCCATAGGCCAAGGTCCCTCGATGATGCGCGCAGCGACCTCTGAAAGACCCGCCTCAGCGCACACACTCATTGCAAGCTCTCCAAGCCAGAGATTCGCTCCAAAGTGGCTCGTTGGGATCTGCTCCACAAGCTCTCCCGCCTCCTTCCAACGACGGTCGCGCGTGCATGCTCGGAGTGCAGCGAGCGTGTGACCACTCTGCGGCTCAATCCCGAGAGACTTCATCTCTTCGAGAGCATTGAGAGCCTCCACCCATCTGCCGCTGCCACCGAACATGTGCATCACGTGCTGGAAGGTGAAGAGGTCGGGCTGGATGGGAGGAATTGATGCTGCCGCAGCAGACACGAGCTGATCGAGTGGAATCGAATCTGGAGAAGAGTTCGCTCCGAGAGCGCTCAGCGTCGGGACGGTACTGTCTAGTGCACTGTCCGGTGGCTTGTCCGGTGGACTGTCCAATGGACTTTCCGATGGACTGCCCCGGCGCATTGCGTCCCAAATGGGTAAGGCGCTTTCACAGTCCTTGGCGAGTCGGAAGAGGTGAAGAACCTCGTTGCATGCAGCCGTGTCTGCGCTCTCGCCCATGCGCGCCAGCAGCTGCAGCGCCTCCCTCTTGCGCTTGTGCTTTCGACACGAGCTTAAGCAAGAGTGCCATGCGCTGGGCGGCAGCTGACGGCCTTTGCGCGCCTCGAGCTGTTCGAGTGTTTCGAGCGCGGCCCTCCAACGCCCTTTACGACTCATCGCAGCCAGCAAGACGAGCAGCCGCTCACGCTCCTCGTCGTCATGGGCCTCCAAGATGCCGCCGTGTTCGGCTGCTGCTGCTCCTTTCACAGCAGAGAGCACGAGGGGTCGGGAGCGGCTGGAGGTGAGGAGCAGAGGGATCGACTCTTGCGGAAGCAACCGCTGCGATGGCACTGCATGCGGAAGCACTCCTATTCGCGGCAGGCCCGTGAGCGCGCGCAACACAAGGAAGAGCATGGACTGTTTTCCAGCGAGCACAAAATGTGTTTGCACGAGTGTTAAAGTTAACACTTGTTTTCTTTTACGAATAGGCGGCCTGAAAGCGAACAGCCCGCCGCTGGCAACATGACCGGGGCTGCGAGCCCGGTCGGTACACTGCATCAGCTCCCTGCAACGAAGCTCGCTAAGGATGGATCGCCCATGGTCACTAAGTTGAACAAGAAGGAGCTCAAACTCTGCCTCGATGAGCGGGGTCTAGACTACAGCGCTGATGCATCGAATTCGGCCCTCAAGGAGATTCTGCTCGCTGATGTCAAGGCCAGGCCCGTCTTCGTGCCTGCTGGCGAGAACATCACGGCCAATGCGTTGAATGCTCCCACATCGTCTCCACCCACGCCATCCGCGCCTGCTCCGGAGCCGACACCTGCCCCAAAGTCGGCGCCAGCCACTGCGCCGGCGCCGCCGCCGGCTCCCTCTCCTGCTCCGACGCCTCCTGCTCCGACGCCAGCGCCGATCTCAGAGCCTGCGGCTGCCTCCGAGTCATCAAAAGTCCCGGAATCCGCTCCCGCTTCGATCCCGGCGTCTGTTCCTGCTGCGAAGCCGGCGCCTGAGACGAAACCAGCGCCTGCCATCACCGAGCCAGCGCCTGTGACGAAACTTGCGCCTGTTATCACAGAGCCAGCGCCTGTGACGAATCCCGCACCTGCCTCAGCATCTGTGGCTGCCGCGGCGCCGGCACCGGCGCCTGAACTTGCATCGTCAGCTCCGACTTCACCCGTCGAGACCGCTGACATGAAGCGAGAGGTTTCTTCTGCGGCGGCAGCGGCGGCAGAGAATGGCATCGACGGTCGTGTATCTGAGATGTCCACGGTGGCATCAATCTCTTTGTGGGATCGCATCAACCAGGGTTTCGCTCATTGCCTCGGAGGATGATGTCTACCAGGGGTTGTGCGTTCACTCACGTGCCCCACCTATTTGTCCTTGCGGATGCTCTGCAGTCGGAATGAAGAATGAACCCTCCATGGCATCGGTCCTATTGAGCATGAGTAAGGGCAGCCATCAAAATTTGTATATGGCACACACACGATCAACACGAGAACTACAGACAGATCGACTGGTTCCTGGTTGAATATCCTTGCATTTGTTTTGGGCCCTACTTCCATGAAGAGCTCGTTTCACTATACAACAAAAACACACCAGGCAAAACACGTTTTTTTTTCATTCGCATCAACGAATTAGAATAGGTACATAACGAATCACTCATTGTCATTCACATCCAAGTTTTTTTTCATCGCGTGTCAAGTTTCAGTTTGACGAAGTGGTAAACGCCAGAAGTCGTCGTGGACGCGACGCTACACTGAGGGGTGGCGTCGCGTGGAGGTTGCCATCAGGGGTGGCGTCGCGTGGAGGTGGCCATGGGGAAGAGGTCGCGCGGGCGCAAGAGCGCAAAGGGCTGGGAAGAGGAACATGAGAGCAGAGCGGAGCTCTTGATGTGCCCGAGCGCTACTCGCACTCTCTTTGGCGCCCCCGTGCTGCCGCCAGAGGACAGCGGCGAGGCAGCTGCCGACACGGTGATAGGCAGCTCCGACACGGTTACAGGCACAACGCTGCAAACCGTGGTGACTCTCTTCATGGAGGACGAGGTTTCGCCGACGTTGCTCGCTTTCAAGCCGGTGCGACCCGTGCAGCGCCGCCTCGCCACCCTCAGCCATTCGCTGCTGCAGAGCCCTCCCATTTCCCAGCCTGTGATAGGCATGCGTGAGCAGTACCGCTGGTGATGCTACGGCCATTGCGCTCACACACGCCAAGTTGACCCTGTTGCTGCTGTGCTTCGCAGGTGCTCACTGCGGCTGAGTGCGCAGCCTGGATCCATTGGGGCGAGTCGATAGGCTTTGAGGCCGAGAAGCACTCGCAGACAGCTTATATTGCCCACCGCGACAATGGAAGGATTGCCTTCCACAGCGACTCGGTCGCTGCTGCCATGTTCGAGCGGATCCGCCCGTTCTTTCCTGAGCGCATCTCCGGGCGGATACCGCACGGATGCAATCCCAACATCAGGCTCTACCGGTATGAACCAGGGCAGCGCTTCGGAAAACACATCGACCAGGTGCGAGAGATGAGCGAGAGGAGAGGTTTGATTCGCGAGAGGTTTCGATTTGCCCGTGAGAGAGTGTCTGAGAGAATGTCTGAGAGAGTGTCTGTGAGAGAGTCTGAGAGAGTGTGCGAGAGAGTGTGCGAGAGAGTGTGCGAGAGAGTGTGTGAGAGAGTGTGCGAGAGAGTGTGCGAGAGAGTGTGTGAGAGAGGCAATGTGTGAGGGCATTGTCCACTCAGGACACACGACTGGTGGTCAGAAAGCTCACGCGTCTGCACCTTGTGTGTCCTAGGCGAACCGCCTCGCAGATGGAGGTCTCACTGAGTTCACCGTGCTCATCTACCTGAATGATGACGGTCTCGAGGGCGGTGAGTGCCATTTGCCTTTTGTGTGTGGCGAATCTCTCCCCCAGCTGAGA
>CEQJ01001896.1_pt1 | contig 13596 bp, 10 predicted proteins | sample 531001 | NCBI WGS metagenome assembly CEQJ01 (sample SAMEA2621198, study PRJEB7988) | marine metagenome | biome: marine biome (ENVO:00000447); feature: surface water layer (ENVO:00002042); material: "saline water (ENVO:00002010), including plankton (ENVO:xxxxxxxx)" | depth 5 m | reverse complement strand
AAAAAAAACATCCCCTCATCAGGCTCTTTCCGATCCGCTTAATACAGGTCGCCCCCTTGGAATGTCGGAGGCGGAGGGCGAGGAGGCGGCGCAGCGCAAGTGGCGCGACGCCTCGACTCGTCTCGCCACGGAGACGCACCCCCTTGCCTCCTCAGCCCAGGTGGCTGAGCTCGCCGACCTTGTACAGAAGGCGAAGCGGCGCAAGAGCGATCTGCGCGCTGATGAGGCGGCAGACGCGCTTTCCTCGTGCTCATGTGAATCGTTGTGTCTAACCAGTTGGGAGCAGAGCGCGGCGCTGCGCCCGTCCGAAGAGGAATCGGCAGAGTCGGCGCCACGCCCCGCGTGCGTCGCCAAGGGTGAGGAGAGGCGACCATTGGTACAGCGCGCGGCGGCGGGTGCAGACTATATCTCCAGCATGCCAACCCGGCTGACCTCTGATATGGTTCGCGACGTTCCGTCACGGGGAAGCTAGGGATCAACCTTAAGCTCGTACGCGCACGCGAACTTGACGGACACGCCGGCAGATTGCTCGGCAGAGAACAGGGCGCCATACTGGCGCCGCATTGACACATTTATTCACAAAACATACAGCAGAGCCGCCGCAACTACCCAACGATGCGCCCATTGAGCGTTGCGAGGCCCGTTTCGAGGACTTCCTCTTCTTATCAATGTCCGGAAGCATGGGGTTGGCCTTCCTCTGCACTGTGCGCATCATATCAACACAGTGCGGTTGTATATTTCCAAAATTTGTAGGTATGTAGTCATAGTGATAGTTGATAGTCGTTTGGATGAAAATCTGGTACTGTGAGTACTGTGGTAGTTTCCCTTGGCTCCCGCCAGGCATGTGGCATGTGGACTTGTCGAGTCGTGCATCGTGTATATACATAAGTTAAAAACTGTATATATTAATATTCAATATAGTTTAAGTTTTAGTTATATTATATAATTATAGTAATAGTAGTAGCATGATGATATACTAAATAGTAGTACAAGTACTACTGATATTCTTGAGCGCTGATGCTCCAATTCCTCATGGCTATGCTGAGCTCTGCGGTGTGAGTTCACCGCAGTCGGAGATGATGACAGGGCGGCAGAGGCTATGCATCTGCTGCGGATCGATCGGGAGCGAGTGCAGCTTATTGATGATATCCATCCCTTTGATGACTCTGCCGAAGACAACATGGCGGTTGTCGAGGTGACGAATCGCACTGCCCCCAAGCACAGCAGGAAGCTGCTTGGTTGTGACGAAGAACTCAGAAGCGTTGCGGTTGGGCACGTGCGCGAGAGCCTCGGCCGCCGCGTCTCGCATCGGCGGTGTCCCCGCCATGCTGAGGAGTCCTGGTTCTGTGTGGCCGAACTCAAATGATTCGTCCTCAAAGTAGCCCCCCCAGATGGACTCTCCCTCAGCACCTGCGTCGGCACTTGCGTCGGCACCACCGTTGGCATCTCCATCGCTACCGTTGTGAGACGCAAGGCGTCCCCCCTGCACCAGGAGACCCTGCCACTCCTCGAAAAGGCGACCGCTCCCATCGGAGCTCTCCGCTTGCTTTTTGGGTGGCTTGTCAGAGGTTCTGACGGCGCGGTGAAAGCTTGAGCCTTTATAATGGAGTCGGCGCCCGGTACGCTCTGAGGAGCCGTGCTCTCCGGTGCACAGCGCCCGGAAGTTGTCACACGTCTTGGGCAGCCGATCGGCGAAGAGCTCAAAGACGACTCTTCCCTCTAACCTCCCATTGATGGTCAGTGCCATCCAGACCTGAGGCAACCCAGATTGCTTCTTCTGACGCACGTTGAGTTCCTTGTAGAGGAGCCTGCCTTCGGCAGTCATCTTTCGCATCATCGTGCGCTCAGCGACACGTGCACTCGCCTTGGTCTGCCTGCACCGCTCCAGCTCACGCGCCACCGCACCGTTTCGCGGCTGCAAAGTGGCAGCCTCTCTTAGATCAGTACGAGCCGAGTCGAAATCGTGCAATTCAACGTACGCGCGACCGCGGCGGAAAAGTGCCTTGGCATAGAGCTCCTTCTCGGTGCCGAGCGGGTCACTCATTCGTCCAAGTGCTGATGTGGCCGCTCCGACCGCCGCACGCCACTCGTCACACTTGAGCGCACATAGCGATGCGTTGAGCCACGCTGAAACGTAGAGCCGCCGCGCCTCCTCCAGGTCCGCCTCGGGCGCACAGAGCTCACGAAAGTCGCCGCCGTCCTCTTCACTGCAGCCCATTAGCGGCTCCACCAGGAGCGAGAGCGCCGCGTCGCGGTACAACCGCTGTGCCCGAGCCCACTCACCTGCAGCGAATGCGACCGCCCCCTCCTGCTTCTGGCTACGCGCGAGAGAAAGTCGCTCAGCAGCACTCAACTCGGCGCGCGCACGCACAGGCTCTCGCCACGAGATGAGCTCGACCTCAAATATTACACCATTCGGAGGGCTCTCGCCTTCGCCCCCATCGCCAGCGTACGCATACTCAGCGCGGCACTCGAACCGCGCCGCCTCGCGCCGGCACATTGTAGGAAGTCCCTTCTCTAGCGCTCGGACGAGTTGCCACTCACCGAGTATGAAGTCGCCAACACGGCTCTCAATGAGTGTGCCCGATGCGGCGCTGCGACTCGTGTAGCGTACCTTGACCAGGCTTGGCAGCGGTGGCGTGCCTGACCCAGGATCGCCAGCCTTTGTGACTGTTTTGAGCAGACCACCGTCGCCACATACATCGAATGGTTCCGGGTGTTGCGCACTCGGGTGAGTGGCGTCTGGCATCGCCCGGTTCAAATCGTTGCAGTCTGTGCGCGCACACGCTCCGAGAGCACTCACGTCGCCACGGCGATCGAGCTCGTCACCATGCATCGGCGCCATGAAAAGTGGTCCGCGCAAGTTTGGCTGTGTTGACGATATTAAAAACACGCCTATTTTTTGCTAAAGGGGGTGCACTGTGTGACACCATCGGACATCTCATAAAAATTGGAAATCCCAAATTGACTAAGAACTGATGATCTAGATCTGTGCACCAGGTGCCAAAATACCAGAGGCTACCTCTATAGCCCATTACCGGGCCAGCAAGCGCATATGACGGGGACGAGGAGATCACACATGGATTCTGGCAACGGCAATTGCAAAGGATTGCAAAGACTCGACCAGACTACGACGCAAACAGCCAAACACGCAACAACCAACATTATCACATTGTACGAATATGCGGCTTGGGTGACTCGTCTTTGAAGTGAGGCACCGCAAGTCAGCATGTGCCGCTTCTACTGCTTGACCTTGGCGGCGAATGAGTCGAGCTTCCAGCCAATCGAAACGATCGCAAAGGTAATGTAGACGATCGGAAAGGGCATGTCGAGCAGATTTTCAGGAGGGCTGCCGGTCCACGGGTGGCTAAACTGGACCGCCCCGAGCGAGGCAGTCCACAGCAGGTAGACGATGGCCGTGGTCTTCTTCACCTTCGAGTCGCCGAGCTTGGTCGCAGCGATCGCCATGATGCACAAGGCAATCTGAGTAAAGCCAAGGATGGCGAGACAGTGGAAGATGACCGGGTGCAATCCGGGGTGCCTCCTGCCTCCAAAGATGGTGGTTTCGTCGAGCTTGCCACCGCCGATGGCGATGAGGCCACCGTCAGCAGAGAAGATCTGCTGCAGAAGCAGCGGCAACAGAAGCAGGGTTGAAAGGCCTATGGAATAGCAGAGGGCGTCCTTGACCATGGTTCTCGCAAAAATCGTTTCACGTTTGGATGAGGGATCTGTGAGAATGATGAGTCATGATGCAAGAAAAAAACAGACTTTTTGGGAGGAGCCCCTATACCTACGTTCCGTAAAGGTTGACCCGCCGCCGACCCCGACTTTCAACACATGTCGCTCGACGAGCGCTTCAAGGAATGCTCGCGCTTCGCGAACTCATTGCCACAGGATCTGCTCACCAACTCGCAGAAGCTCCGCCTCTATGCATTCTACAAGCATGCGCAGCTCGGCCCGGCACCGGCGGAGGCGCCGTCGAAGCTCAACATGGTGGCACACGCTAAGGTGTGCATCTCAGCCTGCCCCGACGTGACTTGTGACTGGAGGTTCGCTGACGCTGTCCTCAGCTTCTCTGACGGTGTCTTGTCGCTCTGTGCAGTGGGCCGCATGGAACGATGTCAGGTCGCTCACCAACGTCCAGGCCATGGAGAGCTACTGCGTGATCATGGAGGGCCTCATGTCCCTCTCACGCCAAGCGGAGCTAGAAGAGACGTCGCTGGAAATGGTCACAGCCGACCCCGAGCTGGCAGCGTCAGTCGAGGGCGTTGTTCCCGATGCGCACCGACCGCCGCCGCCGCCGCCGCCAGCGTGCGCTGCTTCAAGCAGTGTCGCGTCTTCAGCCCAAGCCACTGCCAAGCAGCCGGAACTCCAGCCTTTGCGGGAGCGCGGGGCAGCCGAAAGCAGCCGAGGCGTCAAGGCGGCGGAACCTCCTATTGAGGATGAAGCCGAGCCTCCTGTTTTCTGCCAACGCTGGGAGACCACCTCTCTCACAGTCGCTGCGGGAGAGAGCCTCAGCGTGCCGCTTGTGGTCGACGAGCCCTCGCTGTGCAAGTATAACCTGATGGTGGTCTCTCCTGATGGGAGTACGGCCTCAAGCATAGGCTTCTCTCTCAGCACCAGCCCCAGTGACCCTACCGCCTCTGCGCCACCACTCGTTGACGAGATGGGCTCCTCCACAACGGGCAGCCTCGAGCTCTCTCTTGAGCCTCCGCACATGCTGTATGTCACGCTCGACAACACTGCCGCCTATGTGACCGACGTTGACGTCTCCGCCACGGTCACCCTGGAGCCCCTCTCGCAACTTGCAGTCCTTGCCCAATTCCGTCAAGTCGCTGCTGCCCGTGCTGAGCTCCGTGGAGTTCTATCCCAAATCGAGGCCGCAGAGGCGGTGTCCAGTGCGGCGCAGTCCGAGGAAGCGGCGCTCAAGGACCTTTATGAGGCACAGATGGCGCAAGTTGATGCGACCCGTGAGCAGCTCTCAGAGCAGCAAGCGGTATTGGAACGTTGTGAGCGACGCAAGCAAGAGCTGCGTGTCAAAGCGGCGGCCATGGAAACACGCCTTGCTCAAATCCAAACGAATGCCTAAACTTTTGTAGATAGGAACCCTATGCCTCACCGCCTAAAAAATATGATAATGGCCATTTTTGGACATATCATGTATCCGTATGTCTATGTGTATGCAGCTGCTCGTCTTGAAGAATAGTGCAGCTTAGATCGTGATCGTGCGATTTTATTTTTTTAGATGAGTATTTTTGGTCTAAGGTTTAGGTTAAGGTATTTCTATTTGTATGGACTCATTGGTCATTATCACATTAGGCTATTCGCTTCCTTAGAATAATAACAAACTGAAACTCAAACTCAAACTTTATGATTTGATAATACTCAATACTCTCACTCTGGAGTACCGTTGAACAGGTGTTGCTCCTTTTGGGAACCGGAGTCGACAATAATAAATATATAATAATAAGAATAATTATATTGTTATCTTTATCTTTATATCTAATATTTATCTTAATCTTATATAATATTAATATAATTAAAATTATAATTTATAATATTAGATATAATATTAAAATTAAAATATAGGATATCATTGAATAAAAATTAAAATATATGATCTTCATGCGGTTCATCTTCCCTTCAAGATCATCTTGAATTCTTACTGTAGCAGTACTTCTACTTGATAAGTCTAAGTGCCTAGAGCCAGAGCCCCTCCTAACCTGACTAAATATAGTATACAGTATACTTGGCGAGGGAGTAATGGAACTAAGTACATATGCGTACTCGCCATTTGAATACACGAACTTGAACTAGAACTACATCGTGGCCGTTGGCTGACAGCGAGTCAACGAACTCTTGACCTTGTGCGATCCAAGATCTTCTCTCATGCATCTCTGGTGACAACCTCACCTGGGTACAACTAGTGTCCAGTAGTTGTCATCTTGCCACGTGATCTTGCCGTTTGCAAACTTCCCGTAGAGCATTTTAGGTCCCCCCTTTGGAGAAAAGTCGACCACGAAGCTGACGACGCCACTGCGTCCCCTACGCCCTTCGACAGCCTGTTCTCTCGCGAGCACGAGCCCTCGCAACGACCAAAAGTCGACGCCGTTGTCGGTGCCAATGAGAACGATACCTTCCTTCTTCGAGGCGCCAAGAAAGTCGGCCCATTCCTCGCTGAGCCCAGGCCCTTCGCTGAGTTTCTCCTGCAAATGGTAGAAGTGTTTGCGCTCAGACTTGGAGACTTTTGATCGGTCAGGGGCGGCACAGGGGCAGTGAGTGTAGGGGCAGTGCAGGGGCGGTGCGAGGGAGGATGTAAGGAGAGGGTGGATCTAATGGCGCAGTGACTGCTCTTCAGCATCGAATTTCGTCCGCAATCTAGATTCGGAACTTCTTAGAGGTTTGATGAAAGCATCAGGAGAGCCATTCGAATTGCGCATCGGCCGACACGCCGCGGGGGCCATCGGGATCCCGGGGCGGGCGGGTGGGAGATGCGGTGAGGGCGGCGTGCACCTCATTGATGAATCGATATCCCGCCCACGTGCCGGCGATGAAATGCTTCCTATCCGTGAAGACGCCCTCTAGCCGCTTTGGGAGCGGCGCGCTCCCCAGCAGAGGCCTCATCTTAGATAAGAGTCCCGGTCGGAGCGTCCAGACGTCGCGCTCCCCCATGCCGCGCGCGACCCCATACCAGCGGATGGCCTGATCAGTCCAAATCCCCCGACGATACTCGGGGCCGCCGATCGGGGTGAAGTCGACCAGTACCTCCTCATCTCCCAGAAATGAGCCGCGGAGAGAATAGAACGAGCTGCCGTCGTCTGTGCCCAAAACGGTGATGCCGTTGCCCGGCGCAGCTCCGGCAGGTCCTCCGAGGACACGCAGACCCTTCCAGGAACCCCTCACCTCGAAACTCTCGTCATAGAAGACGCCCGTGAGCGTGTTGGGCTGGCGGGGGCCCAGTTTGGGTTTGCCATCAAGGGACATGTCAGTCGCGTTGGTCTCACTGCTGTCGCTGGACGCGGCGACCGCCGGTTCCTTACCGGTGCGCATTGCGTCACGCATTCGCTGCCAGAACTTGCGTTGCAACGCCACAGTCCTCCCACGCCCCGCCTGCTCCTTGCTGCCAGAGCTCACAGATGCATATCCGGCTGCGGCACCGAGCAGGCAGCAGCCGAGCAGCAGAGCTGCAACGCGGCATGGACCGGGCCGCCAGTGGCAGCCGTGGGTCCATGACGCTGATCTCACCGCTGACGGCACCATCGGCCTGCTAGGACGCTCGGCGCCGCTGGACACCGCAGCAGCGGGCAGCATGGAAACTCAAACTGAATTTTGGACGGGGCGGAAGTTTACCCGCCGAGGATGGTGTACGGAGGATGGTGTAGTCAGAGAGAGTCACAACCGGAAAGTTTACAGTACATAAGTCTAAGTTACAGTACAAGTAGATGCAGCGAGGACAAGAGGGGCTAAGGTACTGTCTGTACGTATCTACGGCTAATTTGATCAATTTTGAGTGGGCCTCCGAGTGGTACCCTGGGGGCGGCGAGCAGCCGGCGAGAGGGGCGAACCAGCGAGATCGCAGACGTGCGATCAGCCCCGCTCGGCTCGCTCAGCAATCAGCATCGCACAAGGGGCAAGGGGGAGCATTTGAAAACTCTCGCCCATCCTCCCGACTTTCGAGGTCAATGCTACAGCTTGGTGGATATGCGATGGTCAATGTGAATGTTTTGTACAGTAAGTAAGAGTTTTCTCATCAGAGTTACAGTTAGAGTAATTCACATTAATAAATTTAATACTACTATCACTATCACTATGATTATTTTTATTATCAATTATCATTATGTTATAATAATAATAATATATATTCAATATTCGCTAAAATCGGGGGGAGCTACCAATTGTAGTTGTGTCATTACCCTATTCCTATACAACAATCAACAAGTATACGACGAGTCGTTCCCACCTAGATCCTACGCAGCTTCTCTGAAAACAGAGTGCTGTATACAGCAGTTCAGTATTTCACACGCAGTGCAACTGCAGAATCCACAAGCCCCGGGCCTGCTCTCTATTGACGACGACGCCTTTAATCTAGGATCCGGCCAAACGCTGTCTCAACGGCCGCCACGCCCACGCCCACGCCCACGCCCGCCGTACACTTTCTTCAACCTCTCGTCGAAAGCACCCATCAGCACTGGCCGCTTGGACCTATGGCGAGAATTGCTGTGTTACGAATGGGGAAAATGGGGTGTGACAAATGGGCATAATGGGAGTGTGAGACTCACGCGTCCGGGTACAACTCTGCGAGCTCCCTGAAGAATGGGGCGCCCGGCTCGCCAAAGATGGAGAAATAACCGCTCACAAACGCCGGTGCGAGCATCTCGCCTTTCTGGAAAGCCACATTCAGATCGCGCAGCCGAAGGAGCGATCCGGCCGTGCCTTGCTGCCGCTCCAGTTCGGCAAGGTTTGCCATCAGCGCCCTGTTGCGCTGGATGACTTCCTCGGGAACACTGGTCGCTCCTATCTTCTGAGAAGGTGCTCTGTGAGATGGTGCCCCTCCCTGGGCCCTGGCGGGAGCCGCACCCAGCGTCGGAAAATCACTCACCGTCGCCTTAAACTCCGGTGGGGGCACTGGCGCCATGGATGCTGCGCCAGCGCCAATCGGCGGCGGTGGCGCCGCAACGATCGCCGCTGCAGAGCTGCCGCCTCGGCTCCACTGGCCAGAAACCTGGGGCGTCCGCGCAGACCCGCCGAGGGAGGGAAACGCAGCGGGTCCCGGCACATTGGGCGCAGCGGGCGCCGCCACCTCTTCAGCTGGCTGGCTATAGCTGGCGACCACCCTCGAACCGGCGGCGCCTGCCCAGCGAGCCGCGGCTGGAGACGCGGAGAGAGATGCGCTGTTTGCCCTGGAGGAGCTCGACCCCGAGCCGAGAGAGGGGAACCCTGAGCCCCCAAGAGAAGGGAAATCCTCGGCCAGGTTGATGGCGCTCCCACTACCCGAGCGCATCGCCGGGTGCAACCCCGCGTGCCTCCCCGATGAGCCCGTGACGACCCAACTGGCCGTCTGCGGCGCGGCCGCTGCCACCGCCTCCTCGCTTGGATATGCTGCGAGCCCAGCTTGCGAGAGCGTCGGAAAGTCTGCGGGTGATTCGATCTCGGCACCGCCGAGCGGGACCGTCTCCACGAATGAGCCGTCGTCCGCTTGCTGCGCTCCTCCTCGCCCCTCGGTGCGAACGCTGGCGCGTGCGGCCTCGCGCCCACCCCTACCAATGTAGAGGCTCTCGAGGAGGCGCGCCGCCTCTTGCTGCAGCTGTCGCACCTGGTTTTCTGGCGACGCTGACTGCTTGTAATCCGCCTTGTGGTTAAAGGAATACTCGACGATAGGCTTGCCAAGATGGTACTTGCGCAGATGAGCGTCGAGTCGCTGACAATCCTCCTTTGTCAGCTCGCGACGCGAGATCGGGTGCGAAAAGTTCCCGCTCGACACCAGGTAGGTAGACAGGAGCCGGCCGTCGAACCAAGACGCATGCACGCCTTCGTCGTCAGCTGACAGCTCGAAGGGCTCGACGCGCAGCTTACGCAGCGGTTCGAGGGAGATCGGGTCGCAGTCCGTCAGCTTGCGCCACCAGAAGGGCTTCGAACGGTCCAGCCTCAGTGTCTCGGTATCGGGGAGCGAATTCTCCATGGCTCTAGAGCAGAAGCGCGCCGTGGAAACTTATGGCCAACTTAATTTTCCCAACTGTTACTGTCGGTTTACAGTGGATGGGCAGCTTCTCAGCTTGTTACTCTGTACCTGTAGAATATTGTCGCGTTGCTATTATTGCAGGCGAGTCGCAGGCTGTCATGACAATATAATAATATTCGAGTCTCGACGCTGAATTGTGCTCGATGGATTTGTATTTTGTCATGCACGCCGCTATTGGTTGGAGCATTGAAGAGCGTGTGAGTCATCTGAGTGAGGCTGCCCGAGTCGCATGCTCCATGCTGGCGTCGAGGCTACTCAAGGGGCTCCCTCCACAAACCTGTCGAAGCCACCGAGTAGCCCATCCTCATTATAGGTGAGCTTGTGCAGCACGAGCTGGCTCAGCGCCGACGTGCTGCGCACCTCCATGAAGACCGTGCATGTCTTTCCGCACACGTGCATCTTGCCAGTGCTGATCTGCCCCTTGGAGGCCTGGAGGAGGAGCGGCTGCGCGAGCTGCGCGGCGCTCGCAGTGCACAGCTTCTGCAGCTCCTCCATCGTGCCACTCTTGAGCGCCGCGTAAAACTTGTCGACGAGCTCAGGCAGCTCGGCTTCGACTTGGATCGAGTTACCGGAGAGGGAGCGTTTGCGCTTGAGGCTGGGCTCTCGCAGGAGCTCGGCCACATCCTGGCCGACGGCGAGGTCCGCCGGCTGCTGCCCGGAGTTGGCCACCAGCTGCCGGTCGGCACCCTTGTTGAGGAGCTCCTGAACGCACGCGACCGCGCCGCGCCGCGCAGCGTGGTGGAGCGCGCTGAAGCCTCCCCAGTCGACGGCGTCGACGTGCACGGTGCCAACGCCGAGCAGAAGCTCGAGGCAGCGCTGCGAGGCGCGGTCGGCCGCATAGTGCAGCGGCGTGCGCTTGTCGCGGTCGGGCGCGTCGGGGCTAGCGCCTGCGTCGAGTAGAGCCTTAGCGCTCTCCGGTGCGTCCAACGAGCACGCCCAATGCATGGGTGTCTGCTCAACGTAGTCGGTGCAGTTGACGTCGGCCCCAGCCTTGATGAGCGCATCCACGCACGCCAGCGCGTTCTTGCCGCACGCCCAGTGGAGCGCCGTCCGCTTCTCGTTGTCCTGCGCGTTCACTTGGGAAGCCGACACGGGGATAAGCATTCGCTGGAGCATCGCGAGGGTCTCGGCGCTGTTTTCGAGGCCGCCGCCGTACTGCATGACGAGGTGGAGTGCGGTGCGGCGCTCGTCGTCCGCGATCGTCGCGCTCGCGTTGTGGTCCAGAAGCAGATTCACAACTTCCGGGTGCCCGCGCGTGATGGCGATCATGAGGGGCGTCTGCGACTCTCCGTTCTGTGCATCCATGTCTGCACCCTTCTCGATGGCGATGGCGGCGAGCTCCTTGCTGCCGTGGAAGGCCATCCAGTGGAGCGGCGTCGTCTCCGTCTTGTTGGTCGTCGTCAGCGGCGCCCCCCGGTCGATGAGCAGCTTGGCTGCACGGAGCGCAGCATTCTCGCAGGCGACGAGCAGCGGGCTGCGCAGCTGGCCATCCTCGGCCTTCAGGTCGGCGCCGTGCTTGAGCAGCACGTTGATGCAGGCCGTGTCGTCCAGCTCGCAGGCCATGTGCAGGGGAGATTGCTCGCCCTGCGCACACGAGCGCACAGAGGCTCAGCATATGGCAGGGGCAGGGGCGCATCGTGGGCAGAGCCGCAAGGGGCGGACAAGGCAGCAAGCAGGGAAGCAGGCAGATCGGATGGCACGCACTCCGCCAACAGCGTTCACATCGGCACCATCTTTGATCAGTTTCTCCAGCTTCTTGGTGTCCCGAGCGCGAAGCGCGGTGAAGATCGACATCACACACAGCAGGAAGGCCTACTTGTAGTTCAGTCAATCCTCCGACGCTTTTGGTATGTGTGGTGCGGCGCAAATTAGGTTGGTTATAAGGGAGAACTTGCTCCCTCGCCAGCATCTTTTGTGCGCACTCTCGGCGGGCCACATGACCGGGCGCACCGGGCGCATCTCCGCCCTCACGTGCGTGGTGGCCATCGTGTCATTCGGTGGCATGGCAACAGCGGACGCGGCGGGCGAATATGCGGTCATCTTCGACGCCGGCTCCACCGGCACTCGCATCCACATCTACAAGCGAGCGCTCGACGATGCGGCGAGCATTCCGACCTTCCGTACCAAGAATAGCTGGAGCCTAAAGGTGAAGCCTGGGATCTCGAGCTACTCGGACAATCCGGCCGGGAGCGGTGCGTCCATCCTCCCGCTCCTCAAGCTCGCGCAGCGTGTCATCCCAGACAACAAGAAGGCCTCTGCCATGGTGATGCTCGGTGCGACCGCCGGCATGCGTCTCTTGCCGCCGCAAGTGCAGGCGCAGATTCACGATGCTCTGTACGCGTCTGTGAGGGACAATTCGGGTTTGGTCCCACGTCGCCAAGACTTCTCCACCATCAGTGGCATCGATGAGGGAGTCTACGGCTGGCTGAGCGTCAACATGCTACTCTCAAAGGCCAAGCGGCTCTCCGATTCGGATCTTGGCTCAATCGCAGTGCTGGACCTCGGCGGCGCATCGACGCAGATCACGCTCCCCTCGCCAACTGTCGTCGTCCCATCCGATTCCCAAGTCGAGAAACGCACCCTCCTCGCCGGCCGCGCACGCACAGTCTACTCTCATTCATACATTGGCTTCGGCAACCAAGAGGCGATGATGGCTCTCACGCCGTCCGAGGCGGCAGCATGCCTCGCCCGCGACGCGCGGGCTAGTGGCGCATGGACGCTCACCACAGACCCTCTCCTTGGGAACCGCGCGGAACTCAACGGCACCGGAGTCGTCGAAGACTGTGTAAGGGGTATACGCCGCACCCTCTCCAGCTTCGCCATTTCGCACTCGAACCACTCAAAGATGGTGGCGCCGCATCCGGCGCTAGGCACACGGCGCGTCTTTGGCATGTCGCTCTTCTTCTACGCGACCCATTTCGCTCATACTGCAGGGTACCTGGGCTCCCCACCGCACCATACCTTCATGACATCTGCTGAGACATCTGCGGAGACATCTGCGGAGACATCTGCTGAGCCCTCACTTGTGTATACTCCAAGAGAGCTTAAGGCTGCCGCCAACCTTCTTTGCGCTGAGCCTCACGCGGCACTCTTCAAGCGCCTCTCGGGCAAGGATCCGTTCACACCCGATGGCGCCATCGCCTGGCGGTGCCACGACCTGCTCTACGTGGTGTATCTCTTGCTAGACGGCTACGGCTTCTCTGAAGATACAAAGGTGGAATTCATCGGTGAGATCAACGGTACCGAGGTTGACTGGACGATCGGCGCACTCTACGCAAGGCTAGTCAAAGAGGGTCGCATCGGCCACGGCTCCGCTCAGGGGGATCAGATGGATACCCTCTCGCCGCTCGCTGCAAGCGAGGTGGCTCCTGTGAGCTCAGGCAAACTGATCGCGCTGCTATTCCTCGTTGGCGCTTGCCTGTATCTGATCAGATTGCTCCGGCGCCCTCGGAGGCGGCTTGACATGCGACTGTCGGGCAAGCGGAGCTCGTCGGATGATGACCGAGATGACGAGGTCGCGGGGGATCTTGAGGCAATCTTTGAGAAGTGAGGCAGGGGCAATCTATGAGATTCTTAATCAAACGAAGGCGGAGGTTCGAGTCCTTCAATAGATGTATTCTATTGCAACTTCTGAACGACTATGCTCGCGCAGCTTCCAACGCACGACTGTACCTGCTGGTCGCTTCTTCTTGTATGCATGTATATCATGTATTAAAAAACAATAGCCCTGTGAGAATAGGACACCTTTTTTTAGCCCTGTGATAATAGGACACAAATGTTTACATATGTAGCCCTGTGAGAATCAGAATACATGTACCGTAAGGTATCAATTTTAATCTATTTAGCTTAAATTGATT
>CEQJ01069395.1_pt1 | contig 14190 bp, 10 predicted proteins | sample 531001 | NCBI WGS metagenome assembly CEQJ01 (sample SAMEA2621198, study PRJEB7988) | marine metagenome | biome: marine biome (ENVO:00000447); feature: surface water layer (ENVO:00002042); material: "saline water (ENVO:00002010), including plankton (ENVO:xxxxxxxx)" | depth 5 m | reverse complement strand
TGCACCACCACACGATGCCCGCCCGAGGCGGGCACACGACCCTCAACGAGGAGGACCACAGTGCGTTCACTCACCAAACGTCGCATGCTGGCGACGGTCTCGGCGGCCGGAATCGCGGGCCTCGCGCTCGCGGGCTGCACGGCGACGACCGACAGCGGCACGGGCGACACCGACTGCTCGGCCTACGAGCAGTACGGCACGTTCGACGGCGAGTCCGTCGAGCTCTACACGACGATTCAGGGCGTCGAGCTCGACCAGCTGGTCGAGAGCATTGTCGACTTTGAGACCTGCACCGGCATCACGGTCGACACGGTCGGCACCCAGGAGGCGGAGACGCAGATCAACGTGCGCGCCGCCGCCGGTGACGCCCCCGAGCTCATGATCATTCCGCAGCCCGGCCTCCTGCAGCGCCTGGTCGGCGACGGCTACGTGCTGCCGGCCGCCTCCACCGTCGAAGACAACGTCGACGAGTTCTGGTCGGAGAGCTGGAAGGGCTACGGCACCGTCGACGGCACCTTCTACGCGGCGCCGTTGATGGCGAGCGTCAAGGGCTGGATCTGGTACTCGCCGACCGACTTCGAGGCCAACGGCTACGAGGTTCCCACCACCTGGGACGAGCTGATGGCCCTCACCGAGGACATGTCCGCCAACAACACGGCGACCTACAAGCCGTGGTGCGTGGGCTTCGGATCCGGTGACGCCACCGGCTGGCCGGGCACCGACTGGGTGGAGGACCTCGTCCTGCGCACCGCCGGCCCTGAGGCCTACAACGAGTGGGTCGCGGGCGACCTGAAGTTCGACTCGCCCGAGATCCGCGAAGCCTTCGACCTTGTCGGCGACATCATCCTCAACCCGGACTACGTCAACGGCGGATTCGGCGGCGTGGAGTCGATCGTGTCGACCACCTTCAACGACGGTGGTCTGCCGATCCTTGACGGCAACTGCTCGCTCCACCACCAGGCCTCGTTCTATGAGGCGCAGTGGCCGGAGGGCACGACCGTTGCTCCCGACGGTGACATCTGGGCGTTCATCACGCCGAAGACCGACCCCACCGCGGGCGACTCGGTCACCGGTGGTGGCGAGTTCGTCGCCAAGTTCGTCGAGGGCGAAGCCGTCGACGCGCTGCAGACCTACCTCTCCAGCGACACCTGGGCGAACAACCGCGTGGCTCTCGGCGGCGTGATCAGCGCCAACAAGGGCCTCGACGCCTCGCTCGCGGGCTCCGCGCTCGGCCGTGCGTCGATCGAGATCCTGCAGGGCGAAGACACCGTGTTCGCCTTCGACGCCTCGGACCTGATGCCGGCCGCGGTCGGGACCAGCTCGTTCTGGACCGGCATGGTCGATTGGGTGGTCGGAACGAAGAGCACCGATGAGGTGCTGACATTCATCGACAGCACATTCCCGTAGGTCGGGACTGAGCAGTTGAACCGTGGTCGGCCCACCGGGCTTCTTGCTCGGTGGGCCGACTGCTCGGTAGCGTTCACATACCAAAGGGAGGAACTGGCGTGTCAACGATGATGATGCCGGGGATGTTGGCCGGAGCCGTGCCGTTCGCCGCCCGGGGCGACTTCTGGGGCTCGGTCTGGGAGAAGTTCGGAGTCTTCGCGATCGGCCTCACGGCCTTCGCCGCGGTCGTCGGTCTCGTGCTGTTCCTGGCCGATCGGGCGCCGAAACGGGGGCGTGACTTCCTGCAGCTGCTGGCCTTCGTCGCCCCCGCGCTGATCCTCCTGGGGGTGGGACTCGTCTATCCGGCGGTGCGCACCACCTACCTCGCCTTCACGAACCGCACGGGCGAATTCATCGGCATCGACAACTTCGTCTGGATGTTCACGCAGCCGGACATCCTCACCACTCTCGGCAACACGCTCCTCTGGGTCGCGCTGGTGCCGACCGTCTCCACGGCCGTCGGCCTGGCCTACGCGGTGTTCATCGACAAGTCGCGCGGCGAGAAGGTGCTCAAGTCGCTGGTGTTCATGCCGATGGCGATCTCGTTCGTCGGCGCCGGCATCATCTGGCGCTTCGTCTACGAGTACCGCGCCACCGGCTTCGAGCAGATCGGCCTGCTCAACCAGGTGCTCGTCTGGCTCGGCCTCGAACCCCAGCAGTTCCTGATCAACTCGCCGTGGAACAACCTGTTCCTCATCGTCGTGATGGTCTGGATCCAGACCGGATTCGCGATGGTGCTGCTCTCAGCCGCGATCAAGGGCGTGCCGATCGAGCGACTCGAGGCGGCTCGCCTCGACGGCGCGAACGCCTGGCAGCAGTTCACCAACGTCACCGTCCCCGAGATTCGGGGAAGCCTGGTCGTGGTCGTCACCACGATCACCATCGCCACCCTCAAGGTCTTCGACATCGTCCGCACGATGACCGGTGGAAACTTCGACACCAGCGTCATCGCCAACGAGATGTACACGCAGGCCTTCAACCGCGGCGAGTTCGGTCAGGGCTCGGCACTCGCGCTGGTCCTGTTCATCATGGTTCTGCCGATTGTGATCTACAACGTGAGAGTCATGCGCAAGCAGAAGGAGATCCGATGAGCGGCGTGGCAGCCACCGTGGGTGTGGCAGAACGGGACCCCTCGGGCAACGGACCCAAGCTGAAGCGGGTCAAGCAGAGGCTGACCTCGCGCGGCGCGACCGCCGCCGCGATCCTCATCGCGGTCGTCTGGACCATCCCCACCTTCGGGCTCTTCGTCAACTCGTTCCGCCCGGCCGTCGACATCCGCACCAGCGGCTGGTGGACGATCTTCACCAACCCGAGCTTCAGCCTCGAGAACTACGCCGACGTGCTGTTCTCGGGCGGCGCCTCCTCGGCGAACCTCGGCTCGTACTTCATCAACTCGATCATCGTCGCGGTGCCGAGCGCGCTGTTCCCGATCGTGCTCGCCTCGATGGCCGCCTACGCCTTCGCCTGGATCAAGTTCCCCGGCAGCAACGCCGTGTTCATCCTGGTGTTCGCGCTCCAGATCGTGCCGCTGCAGATGGCGCTCATCCCGCTGCTGCAGATCTTCTCCCAGGTGCTCGGCATCAGTGGAACCTTCCCCGCCGTGTGGATCGCGCACACGATCTTCGGCCTGCCGCTGTGCATCTTCCTGCTGCACAACTTCATCTCCGAGATCCCCGGCGACGTGATCGAGGCCGCGCGCGTCGACGGCGCCAACCACACGCAGATGTTCTTCCGGATCATCCTGCCGCTGTCGGTGCCGGCGCTCGCGAGCATCGCGATCTTCCAGTTCCTCTGGGTCTGGAACGACCTGCTCGTCGCGCTCGTGTTCTCCGGAGGCACGGTCGACGTGGCGCCGCTGACACAGCGACTCGCCGAGCTGGTCGGCAACTTCGGTCGCAACACCCAGCTGCTGCCGGCGGGTGCGTTCCTCGCGCTCATCGTGCCGCTGATCGTGTTCTTCTCGCTGCAGCGCTACTTCGTGCGCGGACTGCTCGCGGGATCCACGAAGGGCTGATCGGGCGGGATTCACCTCGGAGCCGATGCCGGGTGGCGAGAATCAGGGTCTCGCCACCCGGCATTTCCCGTGCTGCGCGGCATAGGCTCACAGGGTGAGCATGGGCGGACGCGGCGGTGGCGGCGTCGGCCAGTACGGCAAGCTCCGCGGCCGGGTGAGTGGAGCGGATGCCGACGCGCAGCGCGCCGCGAACGCGACGGCCCCGCGCATCCCGAACCTGCTGCCGCGCATCGGCGAGCTGTTCCGCCCGTATCGGCGACCGCTCACCGTCACCATCGCGCTCGTGCTGGTCAGCGCCGCGATCAGCGTGCTGCCGCCGCTGCTGACCCAGCAGGCTTTTGACCGCGGCCTGTTCCCGCCCGAAGGGACCCCGAACGTCCCCGTGCTCGTCGAGCTCGTCGCGCTGATGGTGCTGCTCTGGCTGGCCTCCGCCGGCATCGGCGTCGGCCAGGCCTACCTGACGGCGAAGGTCGGCAACAGCGTCATGGGCGAGCTGCGCGTGCGCCTCTTCTCGCACCTGCAGTCGATGGAGCTCGGCTTCTTCACGCGCACCAAGACCGGCGTGATCCAGTCGCGCCTGCAGAACGACGTCGGCGGCGTCGCCGGGGTGCTCAGCAACACCATTCAGAGCGTGATCGGCAACACCGTCACCGTGATCGCCGCGCTCGTGGCGATGATCGTGCTGAGCTGGCAGATGACGATCGTCGCCGTCATCCTGCTGCCGGTGCTCGTGATCGCGCAGCGCAAGGTCGGCCAGGTGCGCGCCCGCATCGCCACCAAGACGCAGGAGTCACTGTCCGAGATGACGGCCATCACGCAGGAGACGCTGAGCGTCTCCGGGGTGCTGCTGGCCAAGAGCTTCTCGCGCCAGGAGTGGGAGGTCGACCGCTACCGCGACGAGAACCGCAACCAGATCCGGCTGCAGGTGCAGCAGGCGATGAGCGGCCTTTGGTTCTTCGCCATCGTCAACGTGTTCCTCTCGGTGATCCCGGCGATCATCTACCTGGTCGCGGCGTGGCTGATCTTCCAGGATGTGTCGGTCACCGCCGGAACGGTGGTCGCGTTCACCACCGTTCAGGCGCGCCTCAGCTGGCCGCTGCTCGGGCTCATGCGGGTGGCGCTCGACCTGCAGACCTCGCAAGCGCTGTTCGCCCGCATCTTCGAATACCTCGACCTCACCCCGACGATCACCGACCGCCCGGACGCATACGCGGTCGACCTTGAGCAGCTGGGGGTCGTCGAGTTCGACGACGTCACGTTCCGCTATCCGGACGCCGGAGACGACACCCCGCCGACGCTCGACCGGGTGTCGTTCCGCATCGAACCCGGCCAGTACGCGGCCTTCGTCGGACCGTCCGGCGCCGGCAAGACGACCGTCTCATACCTGATCCCGCGCCTGCATGACGTGAGCTCGGGGCGGGTGCTGTTCGCGGGCGATGACGTGCGCGACCTGAAGCAGGTGGAGCTGCTGGACGCGATCGGCATCGTCAGCCAGGAGACGTACCTCTTCCACGCCTCCATCGCCGAGAACCTCCGCTACGCCCGGCCGGGCGCGAGCGATGCCGAGCTGGAGTCCGCGGCGCGGGCCGCCAACATCCACGACACGATCTCCCGCTTCCCCGACGGCTACGACACGATCGTCGGCGAGCGTGGGTACCGCCTCTCCGGCGGCGAGAAGCAGCGCGTCGCCATCGCGCGCGTGTTGCTGAAGGACCCGGCGGTGCTCGTGCTCGACGAGGCCACCAGCGCGCTCGACGCGGTCTCGGAGCGCGTCGTGCAGACCGCGCTCGACGACGCGGCGCGCGGCCGCACCACCATCGCGATCGCCCACCGGCTCTCGACCGTCGTGCACGCCGACGTCATCTTCGTCGTCGACGGCGGGCGCATCGTCGAACGCGGCACCCACGCCGAGCTGCTCGAGGTCGGCGGGGTGTACGCCCGGCTGTTCGAGCGGCAGCGGCTCGGCGGCGCATCCGGCTCCTACTCCGGTTCAGACTCAGACTCAGACTCAGGCTCGGATTCCGCCTCGGACGAACGCCGGTAACACGGGGTGCGGCGGAAGTAGGCTCGTGGCATGCATTACGCCGCAACCGTCCTGGACCTGGTCGGGAACACGCCGCTCGTCAAGCTCAACTCGGTCACCGAGGGGATCCAGGCGACTGTGCTCGCCAAAATCGAATACCTCAACCCGGGCGGCTCGTCCAAGGACCGCATCGCCACGCGGATCATCGACGCGGCCGAGCGCGAGGGCAAGCTCGCCCCCGGTGGCACGATCGTCGAGCCGACGAGCGGCAACACCGGCATCGGCCTCGCCCTCGTCGCCCAGCAGCGCGGCTACAAGTGCGTTTTCGTCTGCCCCGACAAGGTGAGCGAAGACAAGCGCAACGTGCTGAAGGCGTACGGCGCCGAGGTCGTGGTGTGCCCGACCAACGTCGCGCCCGAGGACCCCCGCTCGTACTACAACGTCAGCGACCGGCTCGCGCGTGAACTCCCCGGCGCCTTCAAGCCCGACCAGTACTCGAACCCCAACGGGCCGCTCAGCCACTACGAGTCGACCGGCCCCGAGATCTGGCGCGACACGGAGGGCGGGATCACCCACTTCGTGGCGGGCGTCGGCACCGGCGGCACCATCTCGGGTGTGGCCAAGTACCTCAAGGAGCAGAACCCCGGCGTGCGCATCATCGGCGCCGACCCGGAGGGCTCGGTCTACTCCGGCGGCACCGGGCAGCCGTACCTGGTCGAAGGCGTGGGCGAGGACTTCTGGCCGACCGCCTACGACGCGAGCCTCGTTGACGAGATCATCGCCTCCAGCGACGCCGAGAGCTTCGAGTTCACCCGGCGTCTGGCCCGCGAGGAAGGGCTGCTGGTCGGCGGATCGAGCGGTCTCGCGATCGCGAGCGGACTCAAGGCGGCCCGCGACCTCGGACCGGACGACGTGATGGTGATCCTGCTTCCCGACGGCGGCCGCGGCTACCTGGGCAAGGTGTTCAGCGACACCTGGATGGATCGGCACGGCTTCGGTGCCGCAGGTTCCGAGCGCACCGTCGCCGACGTGCTCGGCCCGGTCGACGCGGCAGCGCTCCCGCACGTGCGCCCCGGCAGCACGGTCGCCGAGGCGGTCGCGGCGCTGCGCGCGGCCGACGCCTCCGCGCTGCCCGTCCTCAAGGCCGACACCCCCGTTGTGCTCGGCGAGGTCGCCGGCACGGTCACCGAGCGCGCCCTCGCGGATGCCCTCCTCGCCGGCGACGTGACCCCGGCCGATCCGATCGACGACCTCCTCGGCGACGTGCTCCCGCTCGTCGGCCTGGCCCAGCCGCTCGACGTGGCACGCGACGCGCTCGCGGACACCGGCGCCGCGCTCGTGCTCGAGCAGGGCAAGCCCGTCGCCCTCCTGACTCGCGGTGCGCTCGTGCGCGCCCTCGCCTCCTGATCAAGAAAAGAACCCCATGAACTCCGAGAACGACTTCACCACTCGCGCCATCCACGCCGGTCAGGACTTCGACCCGACGACCGGCGCCGTCATCCCGCCGATCTACTTCACGACCACGTTCGTGCAGGACGGCATCGGCGGCTTCCGCGGCGGCTACGAGTACACCCGCGGCGGCAACCCGACCCGCACCGCGCTCGAGACCCTGCTCGCCTCGCTCGAGGGCGGCGACCGCGCCTACAGCTTCGCCTCCGGTCTCGCCGCCGAGGACACCCTGTTGCGGGCCGCGCTGCAGCCCGGCGATCACATCCTGATGGGCAACGACGTGTACGGCGGCACGCACCGACTGGTGAGCCGCGTGCACGTGCCGTGGGGCGTGTCGCTGTCGACCGTCGAGATGGGCGACCTGGATGCCGTCGAGAAGGCGCTGCGCCCCGACGCCACCAAGGTGGTCTGGCTCGAGACCCCGAGCAACCCGCTGATGAAGATCACCGACATCGCCGCGGTCGCCGAGCTCGCGCACCGCATCGGCGCGATCGTCGTCGTCGACAACACCTTCGCCTCGCCCTACCTGCAGCAGCCGCTGTCGTTCGGCGCCGACGTCGTCGTGCACTCCACGACCAAGTACCTCGGCGGTCACAGCGACGTGCTCGGCGGGGCGGTGGTGCTGAAGAACGAGACGCTCGTGCGGGGTGAGTCGCTCGCCGACCAGGTGGGCTTCCTGCAGTTCGGCGTCGGCGCCGTCTCCGGTCCGATGGATGCCTGGCTCACGATGCGCGGCATCAAGACCCTCGGGGTGCGCATGGACCGGCACTCCTCGAATGCGCAGCGCATCGCGGAGGCCCTGGTCGGCCACGAGAAGCTGGAACGCGTCTACTATCCGGGCCTGCCAGAGCACCCCGGCCACGAGCTCGCGGCGACGCAGATGCGCAGCTTCGGCGGCATGATCTCGGTCGCCGTGCGCGGCGGGGGTGAGGCCGCGCGGCGCTTCGCCGAGTCGATGGAGCTGTTCCAGTTGGCGGAGTCGCTCGGCGGCGTCGAGTCGCTCGTCTGCTACCCGAGCGAGATGACCCACGCCTCCGTCAAGGGCACCCAGCTCGAGGTTCCCGAGAACGTGGTGCGCCTCTCGGTCGGCATCGAGTCCCCCCACGACCTCCTCGCCGACGTCCTCTCCGCCCTCACCTGCCTCTAGGGTCGGGGCGGCAGGGATGCATCCCTGCCGCCGGCGCGTGAGGTGCGCGGCACGCGGTTGAGGCGCGGGTCACGCGGTTGCGTGGGTGCGCGGCGGGCGGGTGCGGACGCAGGGAGCGCGCGCGTGCTGCTGGGGCCCGCGGGACGGACTCGCCCGTGTCACGCTCACTAGGCATAATGGGCGGGACTTGGTGTGAACGTACACACGGTGGAGCGTGGAGGGCAGTCCGATGAAAACTCAGCAGGTCCGCGCCCCGAACATCCGCGACGTCGCTCGTGTCGCAGGGGTCTCCTACCAGACGGTCTCGCGTGTGCTCAATCAGAGCGAGAGCATCCGTCCGGGGACCCGCGAGCGGGTGCTCGAGGCGATTGACGAACTCGGCTACCGTCCGAACCCGGCGGCTCGCGCGCTCGTGACCAGCCGCTCGCGCACGATCGGGGTGCTGTCGTCGCAGTCCGCACACTACGGGCCCGCAACGAGCATCGCCGCAATCGAATCGGCGGCCCGCGCTGCAGGCTACCGGCTGAGCATCACGAGCACGGCATCGAATGCTTACGCTTCGATCAAGGCGGGGATCGACTACCTGATGAGCCAGGCGGTCGAAGCGCTCGTCGTGGTCGCGCCACAGGCGCACGTATTCGAGGCGATTCAGGACCTGTCAGTCAGCGTGCCGATCGTCACTCTCGAGTCCACCGGCCGCGATGTTCGCGGGAGCCTCTCCGTCGACCAGGTCGCGGGCGCGCGGCTGGCGACGCAGCATCTGGTCGAACTCGGCCATCGGGAGATCGTGCACATCACCGGCCCGCAGGATTGGATCGAGGCTCTCGCTCGAACGCGGGGCTACCGGGAGGCGCTTTCGGCTGCCGGGCTCCAGGTGAGAGCTCCCGTGGTCGGAGACTGGAGTGCAGAGTCCGGCTATCGCGCCGGGCTAGAGCTTCTTGGGGCGCGCGACGTCACCGCGGTATTCGCGGGAAACGACCAGATGGCGCTGGGGCTCTTGCATGCCGCGCGGGAACTCGGCGTTGACGTACCCAACGAACTGAGCGTCATCGGGTTCGACGACATCCCGGAAGCAGCGCACTTCGCTCCACCGCTGACGACGATCCGCCAGAACTTCGTAGAGATCGGGCGGCGTGCGGTGGCAATCATCCTCGCCGAGTTGCGCGGGGACATGGAAGTCGACCACCAGATGGTCCCCCCGGAGCTCATTCTGCGCGAGTCGACGAGCGCCGTTCGGTCAACGCACACCTGACCGAAAGCTTCGACGCGCTCCGGGGAAAGCTGACCTCATTGCCGATGTGATCGTTTCGCCGATAGGGTGAATCCAACAGTGTGAACGATCACATTAGATGCAATGAGACCCGACGCGACGGAGTCAGATTCGTGAGAGCAGCGACCGCCCTGCGGGCCAAACGTGACGATCAGTACACGATCGGTGTCGACTTCGGCACCCTCTCCGGCCGCGCCGTTGTCGTCCGCGTCACAGACGGCGCTGAGCTCGGAGCCGGCGTGCACGAGTACCGCCACGCCGTCATGGACACCGCTCTCGTCGCCACCGGCGCGGCACTTCCGCCCGAGTGGGCGCTGCAGGTTCCGAACGACTATCGCGACGTGCTCCAGATCGCCGTGCCGGCCGCCATCGCGGATGCGGGCATCGACCCCGCCCAGGTGATCGGCATCGCGACCGACTTCACCGCATCCACGCCGATGCCGGTGCTCGCCAACGGAACGCCGCTGTGCGAACTGCGCGAGTTCGTCGACCGGCCGCACGCCTATGTGAAACTTTGGAAGCACCACGCCGCGCAGCCGCAAGCCGACCGCATCAACGCGCTCGCCGCCGAGCGGGACGAGGGCTGGCTGCCGCGCTACGGCGGCTTCATCTCGAGCGAGTGGGAGTTCGCGAAGGCGCTGCAGCTGCTCGAGGAGGACCCGGAAGTCTACGAACGCATGGACCGCTGGGTCGAGGCGGCCGACTGGATCGTGTGGGAGCTCTCCGGCCGCTACCTGCGCAACGCCTGCACCGCCGGCTACAAAGGCATCTTTCAAGATGACTCCTCGCCGAGCCAGGACTTCCTCCGTGCGCTCAACCCGGCATTCGCCGACTTCGCGACCGACAAGCTCGACGCTGAGATCGGCGTCCTGGGCGGGCGGGCGGGCGGACTGACCGCCGAGGCCGCTGATTGGACGGGCCTTCCACAAGGGATCGCAGTCGCCGTCGGCAACGTCGACGCGCACGTCACCGCGCCGGCCGCGCGCGCCGTTGGCCCCGGCCAGATGGTGGCGATCATGGGCACCAGCACTTGCCACGTCATGAACAGCGAGCGCCTGGTCGAAGTCCCGGGCATGTGCGGCGCGGTCGACGGCGGCATCGTCGACGGGCTGTGGGGCTACGAGGCTGGGCAGTCGGGGGTCGGCGACATCTTCGCCTGGTACGTCAACAACCACGTTTCGGTGTCGGCACAGGAGGACGCCGCCGCGGCGGGCCAGAGTGTGCACCAGCACCTCACCGACCTCGCGTTCACCGAGCCGGTCGGCGCGCACGGTCTGCTCGCCCTTGACTGGCACAGCGGCAACCGTTCCGTGCTCGTCAACACCGAGCTCTCGGGGCTCATCCTCGGGCTCACGCTGACGACCCGACCCGAACAGGTCTACCGAGCGCTGCTCGAGGCCACCGCGTTCGGCACCCGCCAGATCGTGGAAACGTTCGCCGCCTCCGGGGTTCCCGTCACCGAGTTCATCGTCGCCGGCGGTCTGCTCAAGAACCCCCACCTGATGCAGACCTACAGCGATGTGCTGCGGATGCCGATCTCGACGATCGCGAGCGAGCAGGGCCCCGCACTCGGCAGCGCCATCCACGCGGCGGTCGCCGCCGGCGTGTACGACGACATCCGTGCCGCGAGTGACGCGATGGGCAAGCTGGAACGCGACGTGTACACGCCGAATGCCGCCTCGGCGGATGCGTACGACGCCCTCTACGCGGAGTACCGCGAGTTGCACGACTGGTTCGGCCGCGGCGGAAACGACGTGATGAAGCGACTCAAGGCGCACCGACGCGAGGTGCTGTCATGAGCCGATTCGCACCCGAGATAGAGATTGCCATCGCCCGCATGCGCGACGAGGTCACCCAGCTGCACCGCGAGTTGACGCGTTACGGCCTGGTGATCTGGACCGGCGGCAACGTGAGCGGTCGGGTCCCCGGCGTCGAGCTGTTCGTCATCAAGCCGAGCGGCGTCAGCTACGACGACCTGGCTCCGGAGAACATGATCCTGTGCGACCTTGCCGGCGAGGTCGTCGGCTCGACGCCGGGAAGCGATCGAAGCCCTTCCAGCGACACCGCGGCGCACGCCTACGTCTACCGCGAGATGCCCGAGGTCGGCGGCATCGTGCACACGCATTCGACCTACGCCACGGCGTGGGCGGCGCGCGGCGAGCCGATCCCGTGCGTCATCACGGGGATGGCCGATGAGTTCGGCGGCGAGATCCCGGTCGGCCCGTTCGCGATCATCGGCGACGATTCGATCGGCCGCGGAATCGTCGAGACGCTGCGGGGACACCGCTCGCGCGCGGTGCTGATGCAGAATCACGGCCCGTTCACGATCGGCAAGAATGCCCGCGACGCCGTCAAGGCGGCCGTGATGTGCGAGGACGTCGCCCGCACGATCCACCTCGCGCGCCAGCTCGGCGACCCACTGCCGATCCCGCAGCACCGGATCGACGCGCTCTTCGACCGCTATCAGAACGTGTACGGCCAGGCCCCCCAGGGAGAACTCCAGTGACCGCCCGCAGCATCGTCCCCGACCTCCAGAGCTTCGAGGTGTGGTTCCTCATCGGAAGCCAGCACCTCTACGGCCCCGAGACGCTCGCCCAGGTGGCCGAGCAGTCGCAGCAGGTGGCGCGCGCCCTGGACGGCGCCGCCGAGGTGCCGGTCACGGTTGTCTGGAAGCCGGTGCTCACCGACAGCGAGGGCATCAAGCGCCTGATCCTGGAGGCGAACGCCGCCGAGAACGTCGTCGGCCTGGTGGCTTGGATGCACACCTTCAGCCCCGCCAAGATGTGGATCGCCGGACTCGACGCGTTGCAGAAGCCGCTGCTGCACCTGCACACCCAGGCCAACGTCGACCTGCCGTGGGGCGAGATCGACTTCGACTTCATGAACCTCAACCAGGCGGCGCACGGCGACCGCGAGTTCGGCTACATCGAGACGCGCCTCGGCATCCCGCGCACCACGGTCGTCGGCCACGTCTCCGACCCGGCGGTCACCGCCCGCGTCGGCTCCTGGGCGCGCGCGGCCGCCGGCCGCTGGGCGACCCAGACGATGAGACTGGCCCGGTTCGGCGACAACATGCGCTTCGTCGCCGTCACCGAGGGCGACAAGACGGAGGCCGAGCTGCGCCTCGGCGTGCAGGTCAACACCTGGGGCGTCAACGACCTCGCGCAGGCGGTGGACGCGGCGACCGAGTCCGACGTCGACGAGCTGGTGGCGGAGTACCTCGACCTGTACCGCGTCGCCCCCGAGCTGCGGCCCGGCGCCGAGCGCCACACCTCGCTGCGCGACGGAGCCCGCATCGAGCTCGGCTTGCGCTCCTTCCTCGAGGCCGGCGGATTCTCCGCATTCACCACCTCCTTCGAGGATCTCGGCACGCTGCCGCAGCTGCCCGGTCTCGCCGTGCAGCGGCTCATGGCTGACGGCTACGGCTTCGGCGCAGAGGGCGACTGGAAGACCGCGGTGCTGGTGCGCACGGCTGCGGTCATGGGCGCCGGCCTTCCGGGCGGGGCGAGCCTGATGGAGGACTACACCTACCACCTGGAGCCCGGCAACGAGCTCATCCTGGGCGCCCACATGCTCGAGGTGAGCCCATCGCTGTCGAGCGAGACGGCGAGCCTCGAGGTGCACCCGCTCGGCATCGGCGGCAAGGACGACCCGGTGCGGCTCGTCTTCACCGCCGACGCCGGCCCGGCGATCGTGGTCGCGCTGAGCGACCAGCGCGACCGCTTCCGGCTGGTGGCGAACGTCGTCGAGAACGTGTCGCTGCCCGCCCCGATGCCAAGGCTGCCGGTGGGCCGGGCCGTCTGGCGACCTGCGCCGGACTTCCGCACGTCCGCCACGGCGTGGCTGATGGCGGGCGCGGCGCACCACACCGTCATGTCGACGCAGGTCGGCCTCGAGGTGTTCCAGGACTTTGCGCGAATGTCGAAGATCGAGCTATTGGCGATCACGGGTGATACCAGCCTCGATGGTTTCGAACGCGAACTGCGAGTGAACGCGAGCTACTTCCGGCTGGCGCAGGGGCTGTAGCCGTGTCCTCAAAACCCCGATGAAGCGGGCCACACCGGGCCGATCGTGGACAGAAGCCTCGCGCCCGCGACACGGCTCGGGATTGTGACTACGCGCGCGCAGCGTACTGCTCGCGGATGACCGCGTGCGGATCGGGCGCGGGATTCGCCGCGGTCGACACCGGCCACGCCGGACGCTCCCCGGACAGCGCCCACGCCGCCTGCACGGCCGCGCCGAGCGCGACGTACTCGGCCGGCTCCGGCACCACCACGGGGGCGTCGAACACCTGCGCCGCGATCGTCGCCACCGCCTCGTTCTGCGCCGCGCCGCCGATCAGCAGCACGCGTTCGGCTGCGATGCCGTGCACGCGCACGGCATCGAGCCCGTCCGCCAGGCCGCACAGCATGCCCTCGATCGCAGCCCGCGCCAGGTTCTCGCGGGTCGTGCTCGCCAGGGTCATGCCGAACAGGGTCGCGGTCGCGTCGGGCAGGTTCGGGGTGCGCTCGCCCTCGAAGTAGGGCTGCAGCACGAGTCCCGCGGCGCCCGGCTCGGCGTCCAGGGCGAGTCGCCCCAACTCGTCGTGGTCGACGCCGAGGAGCCGTGCCGTCGCGTCGAGGACGCGGGCCGCGTTGAGCGTGGCGACGAGCGGGAGGTAGGCGCCGGAGGCATCCGCAAATCCGGCGACCGCGCCGGTCTCGTCGCGCACCGGCTGCTCGTTCACCGCGAAGACGGTGCCGCTGGTGCCGATGGAGACGATGACGTCGCCGGGGCGCGCCCCGAGGCCCAGCGCCGCTCCCGCGTTGTCGCCCGCGCCGGGGCCGACGACGACCCCCGCC
>CEQJ01071864.1_pt1 | contig 14610 bp, 23 predicted proteins | sample 531001 | NCBI WGS metagenome assembly CEQJ01 (sample SAMEA2621198, study PRJEB7988) | marine metagenome | biome: marine biome (ENVO:00000447); feature: surface water layer (ENVO:00002042); material: "saline water (ENVO:00002010), including plankton (ENVO:xxxxxxxx)" | depth 5 m | reverse complement strand
ATCCCAATGTGTTTTATTTTTAGAGGCTTTTAAAAGCTCGGGTACCAACCGCAATTTGTGTTTTCAATATGCCAGCGTATCACAGGGTGCCAAATTTACATACGTTGCACAATCCCCCGCATCGGCCACAACATACCGAGTACACCAACCCAACGTTGTTGTTTACAATGGTGTGTATGTACTTAGTTTTATAAGGGATGTAAACACAATTGGCGTAACCCAATTTACGGATGCGTATGATAATTTATTTAACTCGTTAGTGTTTGCAAATGTAACCGATATATTGGGCGTGGATTTTGCTAGAAACTCATCGGGTGTATTATTAGAGGATGGCAACAAATACATGCACATGGATGTGGATGGGCGCATTTACATTTACGCACGTATGTTGCAAAATGATGTTGTATCGTGTGCATATTCTGATAGTGCAGGTGTTGAGGCCATCGAATACGGGCGCACATGGCAATTTATGGGCCCCGATCCCGCCGTGGCAACACCCGAAATGCAACACGCTATTGTATTTAATCCCGGTGCATGTGGTGAGTTGGCAAACATCGCCACCACGTTTTACAATGGGCAACAATTGGTGTTGTGCAATTGGGATAACAACGGTACAAATGCGTTTGCCGATAGTGTATTGGCATTATCGTTTGGCATGTGGGCCACCCAAATAAACCCACGTTTGGCCGCATATCCTGACGATAGCCAATGGGCACACAATACCCAAGATTGGGCACCCGTTGATCTACCAACACAGGGTGGCCAATGGGCGTTAACATCCACCGGTGCCCCCACAATAACATTGGATGCCGATCGATTGGATATCGCATGTGCGGGTGGTGTATCGGCAAACTATGCACGGGGGATTGTTGACAAATCAAAGGGCGTAACATTGCACGTTGCATTGGATCAACAAACGGGTGGTGGTGCCTCAGAAGGCAATTACATTGGTGTAGCAATTAATACAACCACATCGGGCACATTGGGGTACCATGTACGGGTGTACATTACACCCACGGCGTTGTATTTGTATGATATGTTGGGCACAAACCAATTGGCAAGTGTAACCGGGTTGACATCCGAGGGGCGCGCGTTGTATTTGCATGTGGATAATGCCACGGGTGTTTGCAAATTGTATTATGCCAGTATTAACGGGCCCCGCCAATATGCCACATTGGTTGGCACCGCATCGGTGGCGGGTGTATCCACACAACAATTTACATGGGGATCAACAACAACAACCATTGGTACAACATGTAGTTGGGCATATGTTAGTTATTCCGAGGGCAACGAAATGGGTGTGGGTGTTGATACAACATTGAACGGTAAACAATACCCGGCCATTGGATTTTATGCGGCGTTGGATGATGGGCTATACATTACCACACAGGATGGCCCCGCACGCAACACCGATAAATGGAAGGTGTTACCCGAGTTTGATACACCAATCAACCGTGTATTGTATACGTTGCACCCATCACGCGGCGTTACATGGCGATCCGATGCCGTGGCCAATGCCGATACCGATTTAATACCCACCGCAAACATATCGTGGGCGATTGATTCGGATAATTTGGGTGTTGATGTACGAAGCCGCAACGGCGTTGTGGGTATATATTTGAGCAATATCAATTTTAAAGATATGCAAATAGAATTGTACCAATCGGGTGCGTGGGTAACACACAGTACCATTAATAATCAATCGGGTAGTGATTTTAATTATGCGCGATTGGGTAACACAGTACGGGTAACCAGTACCCCCGCGGATCGCCCCTTTTACCATTACAACGAGTGTGCCGGGTGGTACATCCTTTTGAAGGATGGCGAAAACGAGGTATTACGCAAAATTCGCACCAATTCCGAAGGTGTATTAGATAGTGCAACAAACACTAAAACGGTTGTGTTTACCATTGAGGGTGCCAAAAGTACCGATCCAACATCGGGCACCGTTGCACAGTTAATACCAAACGCATGCACCATTTTGTTGCATCGCGTAACGGATTTGGCGGCGGTAAAAATTAGAATTACCACTCAACAAACTAACGAGGGGTATTTTAAAATTGGCCATATGGTAATGGGCCCGGTTGTGATACCCGCCACCCAATATGGCCGTGGCCGTACAATCAATTGGGAAGCAAACACCGACACGGTAACAGGGCCAAACGGCGTGCAATATGCCAATGTACGTGGCAATGGTGGGCGCACGATTCGTGTTGGTTGGGTGGATGGCGTTGATATTACCGAATTGTGCAACGACACCCCCACACCGGATTTTTACACAACCGAGGCGGGCAGTTTACCCGAAGCGGCGATCGGATCCGCACCAACCACAATGGTTGGGATTGTTCAGCAAATGCAGGGCGAAAACAACGCCGTTGTGTATTTGCCTGTGATTGATACCACGGGTGTTGCCAATCACGATGTAATAAACCGGTACCACGATCATTGCATGGTTACATTGGGCTCGGATGTACAGATCGAAAACGTGTTGGGTGATGAGAGTACAAACGAGGTATTGCGCGTTGGTACCGTTGTAATGCGTGAGGTTAGATAAATGTACCCCGATCAATTGTTGGGCGGTTTGCCTGTATTCTATGTTGATTTTGTTTACAATTCGATACATTACCGGATTGCACAAAATGCCATAACCGCCAAACAGGATGGCACCGAATATCAATACACCGATGGGTTATTACAATTTGATTTTGTGGAGGCGGCCAATGTTGGTGGCGATGTTGAAACCAATACAGTTGGATGCCAATTAGCCATGCCCGGGGTGGATGTAATTGAATTAGCCAACAAAGGGTTGGGCATGGATGGGTTGCAATGCGAATTTGGGTATTATGTTTGGCAAAATGGTGAGGTTGGCCAAACGTACGATAACCGCATTGTGTTGTACCGTGGTGAGATACAACAACCCCAATTTGGCGATCCAGATGAGCCAAACAATTTTGTTGCGTTTACCATTGAGGCCCAACCATGGGCACAAAACCAATTGTTATTGCAAACCCCAACCATTGATCAACGTTTCCCAGATCGGCATATCCCAACGGCGGATGGGAAGGCGTATCCCATTGTATTTGGCCAACCGGGTTATGCCCAATCTGGCCAACATATAAAAAATCTATATGCCACACCCGCGTATTGCATAAAAGAGTACAATGTAACCGATAACGAAGCGCATTTTTTGGTTGCGGGCCATGATATTGTTGGCACGGGTACGGTTACAATTATTGACGAAAACGGCCAAACCGTTACCAAAACACCCGTTGCCGCCGTTGATACATTTGGCAACACATATAATTACATTGTGTTAGATAATGCCGACCACATCGCAATGCCAGGGCGCACGGTGCATGGTACAAGCCGCGAATGGTGGGTATATTGGAATACCCCCGCGTACCCCAATCAATTTGGTGGTGGTTCGTTAACCCGTGGTGGCGATGTGTTGCAATGGGCAATGTTGAGATCGGGGCAACGTGTTGATATTGGTGCGTTTGCAAACATGAGTGCGTTGTTGAATTGTTATCAATTTAGTGGTTACATAAATGATCCGGCCATGTATGCGTGGCAATGGTTACAAGGTAACATTTTACCGTTGTTGCCAATCGGCATACGGATGGGGCCAAATGGTTTGCGGCCGGTATTGGATCAAATTTCTTTTATTGACTCATTACACGCCACCGCACAATGGCACATTGGCCGCGATTTGGAGATCCAACAAATCACAGCTGTAACACAAACAACGGGCAACGATGATATTGTAAACGATGCCAAAATAAAATATGCGTTTAACGGGTTTGGATCCAATTTAACGAGTGTTGCCCGATGCCGGCACATAAAACAGGGCGAAAACGAATTACAAACGGATTTGGCCAAAACCAGTGTAAACCGGTATGGCGTTAAACAAACGGTGTTGGAATCAAATTACATATACGATGGCATCACGGCACATTTGATTGCACAGGGCGTTGTTAAATCCAATGCGTTGCCACGCTTCGAGGTTACAGTACTTGCAAACATGCAATGGGGATACGTACAAATTGGTGATATAATCAGTGTAACCGCAACCCGGTTGGGACTCGATGCGCACAATGTAATGGTTGTGGGTAAACGATGGGCGCAAACGGTGTGGGAATTTACGATCCAATATCAGATTAACCCCAGCTTGGCATAACAATGATTGTTTTTATCGATCGGCAACACGCAGGTAAACCAAACAAGTTGGCCGATCGGGGTGCCGCCGTTGATATTGATGGGGATGCAACACCCGAGCGCGAGGCCATCATTACGGGCCAATTATCTATTGAGTTAGAAAAAGTGCTCATGTTATTGGGTGTTGATGTTATGCCCATATCCGATGGCACATACACCGAACGGCACGCCCGGGTAAACGAGTATGCGGCAATGTACCCCAACCGTAAAACGGTTTATTTGGCCATGCATTTAAACGCGGGCGGCGGGGATTATGCCGCCTTCTTTTATCATCATGCATCCACACAGGGCCACGAATTGGCAAAACAATTGGCATTAGAAATGCGTGCGGCGGGATTTGTAAAAAGTGCCAAACCAATCGAATGTAATCCGAGTAACTGGACAAAAAACGCATTTTACACAATCCGAGGGGTTGGCCGCCCGGTTGCCATTTGCTGCGAGCCGTTGTTTATGGATCAACCCGAACACGCACAACATTTAACATACGAGGGCATACAAGGGTTGGCAATGTGCATGGCCAACGCCATTGTAAAGTGGGGATCTAATGACTAACGAAGCAATGTTACAAATTGCCACGGGCCCGGTTGCGGCATTGGCGTTGTGTTTAATGTTTATTTTTGTGTTGGGCCGTTGGTTGGCCGCGCATTTGCCTGTGTGGGTGGATCGACATCTGAAACAAATTGATCGTATGGTGGATAGCCACAATGAAGATCGCCAAATGTATAAAGAGAGCTTAAACGAGGTAAACAAAACATTGGTAACGTTGCATGGTGATATTGGTGAATTGCAAGTGGATGTTAAAGCGATGCGAGAAGATATCCACCGCGAACGATTGATCGATACTCGATTACGAGATCCACGCATTAACCAATAAATTTGCGTATGGCATCGGGTGGTAACAAATCGAAGGGCACCCGCACAAATACCGTAAAATCGCCCGTGTGGTTGTTTACAATGAATTGGGGCAAATTTGGCATGTTATGGGCAATGATTTGGGCCAACATATGGGTTTGGCACACGGCAACGTACGTGCGGTTGTTGTGGGTGTGTGCCTCAATGGTGTATTTTGGCATGGGCTCGTTATTGGCCCACAACACCAACAATTTGGTTAATTCCATGCGTATCTCGGGGTGCCGGGTATTGTACCAACGCAATGCAAAATGTTGTTTTGGTGTGCCATCCCATATGCGTGCGGCAATGGGCGTTGCACCCACCATGTAATCGATACCGTGTTTAGTATCCTGTATGGTACCTTGCATGCATTGCCACGTATCGGGCCAACCGTTTTGCACCAATAATGGTATTACGTATTGCGCAAAACGATTGTGGCCCCGATCAATATTTTTTTGTACATGATCCATGGACACAACATAGCACACAACGCCGTTGGATGCGGGCCCATTTTGTACAAGTTATCCACAGGGTTATCCACATATGTAAAATAAATTTCATTTTGTTGTTGTATATTTATGTATATTGTGTATACTTAAGTATACCCAATGAAGGGTTATAACAACAAACCAACCGAGGCAAAACAATGAACACATTAGGACATAAACAAATTATTTATTCAGATGCAGATCATAACCAAACATCCACACACAATGGCCGTGTATTGGTAATTACCTACGTAACGGGCAACATGGAATGGATGCCATATAATATCGAGGCGTTAAAACACATTTCGGCATGCCATGATCTCGTTGAGGATATGCAAATTTTGGCTTTAGGTGAAACCAATGTAGATCGGTTTTATACAAATGCACAAATTTTGGTTGTAACCATGCACATTGCCACAATATGGTTGCCAATGGTTACAAGTACATTGGATTGGGTAACGGACAATTTTGAAAAAATCGAAGATATGCAAATCGTAGAAGGTGTACAATGATTGAAATTTTTAGAACAGATACAGAGGGTAAACCCTACTATGAAGGTGATTCAATCGTATACATTATGGTTGCTCAAATTCTCCACATTCGAAAATGCGGTGAGTGTAATGCTTTAATTACAGAAATTGTAACGATGGCACCTAACGGATATAATCAACTTTACTACACAATTACTTTGTTTGAACAGATCAAAAGTGATGTGCATAATGCACTCAAAAATGGGGGTGTATAATGAACAAACAACACGCACAACAATTGGGCACCGCCATTGGGTGGTGTGCCGTTGCCATTGGGGCCGCCATGGTATTGCCACCATTCGTTAAACTGTGTGTGTACACACTGTGTACGTTGTGGGGTGTGGCATGATCAACAGCAACAACAAAACGCACCGCATTTTGGTAAAAGAGTTTGGCCGCCGTAAAACAAAAGAGTTGTTGATCGGTGCAGGGTTTGCCAAACATTTGCACGCATCCGTTGATGCCTCATCATACACACGGCAACAATTGGCGGATGCCATCGGATGCAGTAAAGCCGCATTGGATAAATGGCTCAATGGTAGCCAATACCCGGCCGTGCATTATTTGTGGCGTATGTGTGTTACCATACACCCAAACCAAACAATTATGGCGTATGTTGGGTATACCATCAAAATATCATTAGAGAGGTAACACCATGTGGGATTGTGTACACACCGGGTTTATATTTGGCCCACCCGTTGCAATGGGGCGGCCTCGAATGACGAGGCAAGGGCGGGCTTACACCCCAGCCAAATCACGCGAATACATGCAACATGCGGTTGATCAAATACAAAACCAATATGGCGATGCCGAGAAATTGGCAAACCAACCGTTGCGTTTGCAATTGGTGTTTGTACACAAACGCCCCCAACGCATCAAATGTACCCAACGTGTACCCAAAACAACCAAACCCGATATCGACAACCTGATCAAAATGGTAATGGATGCGATAACCAAATCGGGCATTTGGTTGGATGATAATATCGTTACCGAGGTGGCGGCATCCGATTGGTACGCCAACGAATACGAACAACCCCACGTTATGTACAGTATTTACACCAAACAACCCCAAATTTAACCAAAATAATAACCATTGTGGGTTGTATTCCATCCGAGGCAAACAAATGGAAATAACAACATTTACCAACCTGTTTAATACAAACGGGGTGCGCCAAACGTGCACGCCCGCCATGTTGGCAAAAGCTCTAACCGCACCCATGGCAAACCGTGGTGCCAAAAAACATGTGCCGTTATGGTCGCCAACAACATTTGCGGGTACCCGTGCCAAATCCAATGCCGTAGATATATGGGCGTTGGTGTTTGATATGGATGATGGCGCGGCACCCTTCGATACGTGGCGCATGTTTACCGATTGGCAAGTAATCGCCCATACATCATTTAGCCACAAACCGTACCACCATAAATACCGAATTGTATTACCGTTGGCCAAATCAATACCCGCCGTGGATTGGTGCCGAGCTAGTACGGCGGCAAATCAATTTTGGGCACATGTGGTGGGCCGTGGTACCCCAGATCAATCCGCCATACATGATAACGCCCGGGCATACTATCGTTACAGTATTCCAAACGGTTGCGATCCCGAGGGGCACCCATTGCACCCCGCCCAATACCACCAAACGGCGGTGCATTTGGATGGCGATCCGTTGGTACTCAAATACGACCACATAAAGGAAGCGGCACCACGCCATGTGGCCCGTACAAAACCAACACAGTTACGCGGATCCAGTGTAAAAACGTACGATATGGCAATGATGGATATCGAGGTACGGCGCAATGTGGCAAATGCCGTTGGCGCATCCATACAGGGCAACACGGCCCGCAATATCGTTTGCCCATCCTGCGATAAACGTGAGGTGTATTTTTCAATCGATCCCACATCCATTGGTGCCGTTGTTTGGCCCAGGTGCAACAGGCAAGACAAATGTGGATGGTATGGCAAATTGGATCAACTGGTATAACCGAGGCAACAACATGAAACTATCAAAAAACTTTTGTTGGTACTCATTCCAAAAGGCAGTAATGCAGAGACGATTAAGTTTTTGCACGGATGGATGGATATACGACATTTTATACAGAAACGATGGATACAGGATTACCAATAAACGACCAGCAGATAAAACAGACATTGTAACAAAACAAGACGAACACAACGCAACCATGCCGGATGGTACGCCATTGTATTTTACTGATGGTTCGTATAAACCATTATCAAAAAAGGGTAACAAATGAAACGCAAACATTTTACCAAACCACCACATTTAACCACATTTGGCAATTGGTTATTTGCCGAATTGTTTACACGCAACATTACCATAAACGAAATGGCCCAAAAATTAGAGATATCGCGCACCACATTGGTTGGGTACATGCAACAACACCCAACACCCATACCCGGTTACCGTGTGTTGCAAATGTGCGCCATATTAACAACCAACATTATGGATTACCACAACATGGTACCCGAGGCCATGCGCGCCATGCCAAATTATTACACCATCTACAACCAACAACAACCACAGGATAAAACATGCCAACAATAAATTTACATTTGGGTGATTCGCTCGAAGCAATGCGCCAAATGCCCGATAATCATTACACAATTGCCATTGTGGATCCGCCGTACGGTATGGGGCACAAGGCATGGCAAGGCGGGTTGCCTGAGAGATACGGCACGCGTGTATTTTTCAACATGAAAGATAAAGCTCAACATTGGGACGTTGCACCCGATGCGGAATACTTTGATCAATTGATGCGCGTATCACAAAACCAAATCATATGGGGCGGTAATTATTTTCCGAGTATTTGGCAACATGGGGGCCGTTGTGTGATTGCATGGGATAAATGCCAACCGTGGCCGAATTTCTCGCAAATAGAATTGGCATGGACATCATACAACAAACCCGCAAAACTGTTTAAATTTGATAACCGTACAAAGGGCAAAATACACCCAACACAAAAGCCCATTGCATTGTATTTGTGGTTGTTAGATACGTTTGCCAAACCGGGCGATACCATACTGGATACCCATTTGGGATCGGGCTCGATTGCATGCGCCTGTTACGATGCCGGGTATGATCTCGATGCGTGGGAAATTGATCCCGAGTATCACGCCGCCGCCGCCGCACGATACAAAGAACATAGCCGACAAACCAAACTATTTTAACAACAACAACCGAGGTAAAAAAATGGACGTAGTAACCATCAAAGTAAAACCAACAGATAACAACCGATTTGCCGTGTACATTTACGTGGCGGGCCAATGGGAATTGGAAAAAACATACAAAGACCGTGCAACCGCAAACCGTGTGGCCATGTATTACAAACAAAACAACCGTGCAAAATATGCATTTGCAACCGTAGCATTACACCGCCGTAAATACCCAATTGTAAAATGAGCGAGGCAACATGAACCAACAAACATTTACAACGTGGTTAAATTCCACAATTCAGAATATGGATCTAACCCGGCGAGCATTTGCACAGCTCGCCAACGTTGGGTACCAAACATTGCACCCATGGCGTTTACGCGATTTTGATCCAAGTATGATTACATTTATCAGGGTGTGCCACGCCGTTGCCAAACTCACCAACCGCCCATTGTTTGTGGTAGTATGTGAAGCCATCCAAACAACAAAGGCATATAAACAATTAGGGGTAAACAATGACACAAATTAACGATATTATTGCGGCATCGGGCGTGGTGGTTGATAACACACATTGCCCACAATCGGGCCATTTGCCAACCTGGCATGTGTTGCGCAAATCACCGGCCAAATTCGATGCCGATGGAAATATCACCAAATTGCCCAACGCGATCAATTGCCGCCACAATTTGGCGTTGATACTCGAAGGCGATCCAAAATACGATACGTTGGCGTATTGTGAACATTCGGATCGGTTGTTGTTTCATGGCAACATGATCGAGCCCGCACAGTTGCAACAAATCGCGTTGGATCTCGAGCGTGATTATCGCCTAAAATGCAAGGATAACGAGTTAACCGGGGCTATTGTACGTGTTGCCAACATGCAAACCGTTGAACCAATCAAACAATGGTTAAATGCGTTGCCCACATGGGATGGCACACCACGCATTGGCGGCATGTTTACCAAACATTGGGGCGTTGAGACACCCCCAACGGATGCCGAAAAGGAATTTTTAGATATGTTGGCCAAACGTTGGGTGGTTTCATTGGTTGCCCGCATTATGCAACCTGGTTGCGATGTACACACGGTGTTAACATTGGTTGGGCCAAAAGGTATGGGCAAATCGCGTGGCCTGCGTGCGTTGGCAACAAAGGCGTGGTTTAGTGATTCTAACATCAACATTACCAATAAAAGCGCGTACGAACTGTTGCACCAATCGTTGGTGTGGGTTTGGGAATTGGCCGAAATGCACGCCTTACATGGACGCAGTGCCAACAATGCCAAAATGTTTTTAACCAGTGCGGCGGATCGATATCGGCCAACATGGGGCAAAACACCCGTATTACGCCAACGCCGTACGGTATTTGTTGCCACCACGAACGATTACCAATTTTTATCGGATGGGCCGGAGCGGCGGTTTTGGCCATTGCAAGTGGTAAACAAAATAAACGTGGATTGGATTGAGGCTAACCGGGCACAATTATTTGCCGAGGCGTTACACCTGTACGAGGCGGGCACCAAATGGTTTTTAACCGATGCCGAGGAGATCACACTGGAGCGCATGCAACAGGCGTTTATAATTTCCGATCCATGGGCTACGGCGGCGCAATCCGTATTGCAAAACACCAACCCCGAGGCGTTGCCCACAACCGATGCCATTATGGATGCGTTGGACATCCCACACGCACAACGCAATGTTGGGTATTCGCGCCGTATCTCGCAAATATGCCGCGATCTCGGATACAAGGTAAAACAAACGAAGGGTAAACGCATTTGGGTAAAACGTGGCGGTGGGCAATGATACGCGTTGGATCTTTATTTGCTGGCATTGGCGGGTTTGAGCTCGGTATCGAACGGGCAATACCAAATGCCCACACCATTTGGCAAGTTGAACAAAATACATATTGCCAATCAATTTTACGTAAACATTGGCCCAATGCCACAATTTACGATGATGTACGCACCGTTGGTGCACACAATTTACAATGCGTTGATATTATTATTGGCGGATATCCGTGCCAATCGACCAGTATAGCAGGTAAACAAAAGGGGTTACAGGATGAAAACAAATCGGGTTTATGGTGGCACATGCATCGAATTATTGGGGATCTTAAGCCACGGATCGTTATTATCGAAAACGTGGCAAATGCAATTCGAGTGGGCGGCCCCGAGGTTGTTGCAAGCCTTGCCACCCTCGGGTACAATTGTGAATGGTCAATTATATCGGGTGCACAATGCGGTGCACCCCATTTGCGCAAACGATGGTTTTGCGTTGCATATACCAACCCAATGCCAAACCGAACAGGGGCTATTACCAACGCCCACGGCAACGGGATCCGAACATCGGACACAATACAAACAGGGCGGGCGGCCATTAATGCACATGATATTAAAAGGGATGTTACCAACGCCCACGGCATCGGATGGGACAACCGGAGCGATATTAAGCGACAAAACACAGATCGTTTACACATCCAACGGGACACCACGCAAAATCAGCAACAACGGGGTAAACGGATCGTTGGGCCTAGCCCGCACGATAATGTTGTTACCAACGCCCACGGCATCGGATCACAAAAAAACGGGATCGCAATCGGATTACAATCGCAATACGCCACCACTATTGGCACAGGTGCAACCCAAACGTATTGGCAACGAACGGCTGCACCTAAATCCACAATTTGTGGAATGGATGATGGGATATCCCGAGGGTTGGATCCAGCCACCCGGCGATTGCACAAAGAACAATTAAAAGCGTTGGGCAATGCGATTATACCACAATGTAGCGAGTGGATCGGGCATCGCGTTTTGCAATCTGGTTTGTTGGATGATTTGATAAACCAGTAAATGCCCGCATGCAATTTGTGGGGCGTTGTTATTGGCTATATTGTACCAACACACATGGGGGTACAATATGGCCATTTGTTTTGTAGATACGGAAACAACCGGGCTCGATAAATCACGCCACGAAATAATCGAGATCGCAATACTGGTTTTAGAGGGTGGGCAATTGAAGGGGTACAACCAAAAGATTGCACCAACACACATTGCCACCGCGGATCCCGTTGCATTAAAGATCAACCGATATATACCTGAGGCATGGCAAAACGCACCAACATTTGCCGATGAGGCAAACACCATTGCGGATCTACTTTGTAATAACATTGTTGTTGGACATAATATCCAATTCGATATGGGCTTTATTGAGAGGCAATTAAAAGCATCCAACGTACCCATACCGAGATACCGCACCGTTGATACCTGTACGTTGGTACATGAGCATTTAATCCCGATTGGTTGCCCTGGCCATAGCATGGATAAAGTACGGGCATACTTGGGTTGGGTACGCCCATATGCCCATACGGCGTTTGTGGATGCCATGGATTGTTACCGATTGTACACATTATTGGTGCGGGCATCGGTATGGCAACGCTTTAAAATATGGGGCATGCACAAAGTACGGCCATACATTGAACGATACAAAGCAGATAAAAGCAGATAAAAGCAGATGAAAACAGATAGCCAAAACGGCTATACCATCCAACGGTGCGGCATCATACGCAGAAAATGCCAGATAAAACAGATATAATACAATTCTTTTTTTAAAAAAAATATATTTAGTTTAATAAAGATCAACACCAAAAAACGGCCCAATGTACAAAGTACACCGCACCGTTGCGTATTATAGGCGAAAATGCACCCGTTTTTATCTGCTTTTATCTGCTTTTATCTGCTTTGCAATGCGTTTTGCCCATCGTTGCGCAGGTGTACCACCCCACAATGCCCATGCAATTGCCATTTTGGATGTGCGATCCCGCCGTTTATCTGCATTGGCTTGTGAGTGGCGAGCAAACCATGCCACCATTAGTTTTATTTGTTCATCGCTAACCGATCCCGATGCCAACCGCCGTGCCGTTTTCATTCCAGTACCGGGCACACGTTTGTTGCCTTGATCTTTATATGCCGCACGTTTGGATTGTGGCAACGATCGGTTGTATTCCAACGCCCGATTGGCGATCAATTGTATATCGCGTGGTACCTTGAATTGTGCCATACATCCCCCAAAATGTGTTAAATTGTATATGCAAATAGTAACACAAACCGTTGGATATTGATGACACCCACCGAATACAAACAGTATGCAATATCGCGTAAAATACTATTGTTACGCCGTGAGGGTTACCCACAACGGCAGGCCACGGCAATTGCATTTCGTATGTGGAAGGATGGCGAGCTAAGCCAACCCAAACCCGGCGAAAAGAAACGCAAACGCGACATGCGCCGCCGCCGTTGGTTTGATCAACGTGCGCGCCTCAGGGCTAAACAATGAGGGGCACAATATATTTGGAACCGCGCGATACATTCGATGCGGCATTATGCAATGCCAACATGGTTTGGTATTCGTTTACACTGTTGATTAATCTATTAATGGATAAATACGATTTAAATTACATGGATGCCGTAGATTACTATTGTTTTAACATCGAATCTTTAACATTTAAGGGCCTAGTTATTATTGAGGATGAGGATTGATCATGTACAAAAATAAACCAATGAAACGCAAAACAACCAAACGTAAACCGGCTAAACGTAAACCAGCCAAACGGGGTGGGTATGGCCGCGCGTAAAGTACCAACAAAGTATACAAAGGGCCTAGGCAAATCCACACAGGATAAACGCAAAGCCGAGATACGCAAACGTGCAACGGGTAAAAAGGAATCTTTCAAGGCGTTGCCCGGTGATGCAAAAGCCAAAACCAAACCGAGTACATACACCAAACGGATCAAGGCCTCGGGATTGCGCCGTATAATTATCGAAGAGACACCAAAAGGCAAGGGCACACCAAACGAACGGTTTGTAAAAGCCACGGCACGCGTTACCGATATCCCACGGGGTATCATTCAAAAAGTATTCGATCGAGGGTTGGCGGCATGGGCCGTTGGACATAGACCAGGCGCAACCCAAACACAATGGGCACGGGCCCGTGTTTACTCGTTTGTAACGAAGGGCAAAACCACAACCACAGGCGATGCCGATTTATTCGCAAAAGCAAAAGAAGCATTAAAGCAAAAGGGCAAACGATGGCCATAAAAACCCAATACATTATTGCGCCGTACCAATCCGATCCCGATACATGGGTAATGCGCGTGGCATGGTTGCACAATAGATTGTTGGCACACATGGATAAAATGCCGTGTATCATTGTATCGCAACACGCAAACATTTTGGCGGGTTGTTTTGGTGATGATAACGATGAGGCGCAACGGCAACAGGGCATGCGATCAACATTGTTACACGTTGGTTATACCGCCATGGGATAT
>CEQJ01033102.1_pt1 | contig 15292 bp, 9 predicted proteins | sample 531001 | NCBI WGS metagenome assembly CEQJ01 (sample SAMEA2621198, study PRJEB7988) | marine metagenome | biome: marine biome (ENVO:00000447); feature: surface water layer (ENVO:00002042); material: "saline water (ENVO:00002010), including plankton (ENVO:xxxxxxxx)" | depth 5 m | reverse complement strand
TTTTGGTGAATTTTGAACGTAAGAAATAGTTTCTATATCTGCCACGTACCCATCAACACTAACCCCTTCTTTTATTTTATTCATATCTGTAGTTTTTAGGTTTTTATCTAGCGTAATGTGGTATATTTTTTTTACTCGCTGTTTGGGGTAGGTTAGTTTTTTGGATAGTTCGCCATCGTTGGTAAATAACAAAAGACCAGAAGTAATTCTATCTAGTTTACCGACAGGATAAAGCCGTTCTTTACAGGCTTTAGCAACGAGTTCGTATACATTTTTCTTTTTTGGGTCGTCAGTGCTTGTTAGGTAGTCTTTGGGTTTGTTTAATAGTAAATAACGTTTGGTTTCTGAGACTATGATTTCATTATTGAATTTAACGGTATCTGTTGGCATAACTCTAAAGCCCATCTCCACAACAATTTTACCATTGACTTGAACGAGTCCTGCTTTTATAAGATTATCAGCTTCTCTACGTGAACTTATTCCAGAATGTGCAATGAACTGATTCAGTCGCATTCCCGGCTTATCGCTTTTTACTGGCTTTTTAGAGATTCGCTTTGCAAAGGTCTTTTTAAATCCAGACTTTTTATTATCCACTTTATTAAATCCACCTTTGTGACCTTCTTTCTTATTTTTATTAAAATTCTTATTCTTTCTTTCCATCTGCCAAATTTGTGCAAAGTTAGCTAAATCAATTCTCAAAATACGTTTTCTAGTTACTCAATCTCATTAGTACTTTTTTTGCACTATTTTTATAATTTCGATCTTGTGTTTAATGTTTTTAATGGCTAAGAAGTGTTAAGCTATAGCTTCACCATGACGCCATCTTTCATGGATTTTGTTAATAGCACAAGCTAGAAATTCTGTCTACTTTAAGTTCAGCTATTACCCCTAATTTCAGTGTTCTATTGTCTCTTATGTGTCCAGCAGGAAAACCAAAACACAAAGGGTAATTATATTCAGAAACCGCATCTTTGATGATTGATTCAGCATCTTTGCCAAAAGGAACGGTATTGTCGTTCATTTTTGTCATTCCTCCGACAATTAGTCCTTTAAGATTATACAACTTACCACTTCTTTTGAGATTCATGATCATTCTATCAATATGGTATAAGTATTCGTCCAAATCCTCAATAAATAATATTTTTCCTTCAGTGTTAAGGTCAGAGGGACTGCCAATGAGGCTGTATAATATGGATAGATTACCTCCAACGACTTGTCCTTTTACCTCTCCAAATCTATTTAAAGGGTGGTGTTCTGTTTCTATTTTCAAATGTTTTCCGAGCAAAGCATCTTTTAAACTTTTTATTGACTCTGATGTGTTGTTAGAAAAACTTATTGGCATGGTGGAATGTAAAGTAGCAACATTAAGTTTGTGTATGTGTGAGTGTAAAACCGTAATATCACTAAACCCAGCTAACCATTTGGGATTTTTCTGAAATTGACTAAAATCAATATTATCTATTATGCGAACTGTTCCATAGCCCCCTCGAACGCATAGAATTGCTTTAATCTCTGGATTATTCAACATACTTTGTAAGTCTTTAGTGCGTTCATCATCGCTAGCAGAAAATTGATGGTGGCTATTAAAAAGGTGTTCACCTAATACTAAATCTAAGCCCCAGCTTTTTATACATTCTATTGCTGATTGTAATTCATTAAAACTTATTTTTCGTGCAGTAGAAATCAAAGCTATTTTATCACCTTCTTTTAAGTAATTTGGTATATGAAAACTAGTTTGTTTTTTGTTCATCGTTTGGGTATGCTACCTTTTAATATCTTTGCGAAGATAAATTTTTAGAACAAGTTAATGACAAAAAAAAGATACACGGTCACTTCTGCTTTGCCTTACGCCAATGGACCTTTACATATTGGGCACATTTCCGGGGCATATCTTCCTGCTGACGTTTATGTTCGTTACAGAAAATCAAAACAAGATGATGTATTGTTTATTTGTGGCTCTGACGAGCATGGTGCCGCTATTACTATAAGGGCCAAAAAAGAGGGGCTTAGCCCCCAAGAAATTGTTGATACTTATCACAAGCTTAATAAACAATCGTTTGCTGAATTTGGCATTAAGTTTGATATTTATCACCGAACTTCAGAACCAATACATCATCAAACCGCTCAAGAATTCTTTGAGTATTTATACAAAAAAGGGGTATTTACAGAAAGTGTATCTCAGCAATTTTTTGATGAAGAGCATCAGCAGTTTTTAGCCGACAGATATATTGTCGGCACCTGCCCAAAGTGTGGCAACGATAATGCGTATGGCGATCAATGTGAGAAATGTGGTTCTGCATTAAGTCCTGCTGAATTGATAAATCCAAAATCTACTCTGAGCGGCAACGAGCCAGTAATGAAAGAAACTAAGCATTGGTATCTACCAATGCAAGATCATGAAGACTGGCTAAGAGATTGGATAGAAAATGGTGTTTTAAATGGGAAACAACAGCATAACCCAAAGTATTGGCGTTCTCAGGTCATTGGTCAGTGCAAATCCTGGATTGATGGCGGCTTAAGAGAACGTGCAATGACTCGTGATTTAGATTGGGGTGTAAAAGTACCTATTGAAGGAACTGATGGTAAGGTTTTGTACGTGTGGTTGGATGCGCCCATTGGCTACATTTCAGCTACCAAACAATGGGCTATTGATAACAATAAAAATTGGCAGGATTATTGGCAAAATGATGCAGAACTTATTCATTTCATAGGCAAAGATAACATCGTTTTTCATGCTATTATTTTCCCAATTATTTTAAAGGCACACGGAAATTTTGTATTACCCACTAATGTTCCTGCTAATGAGTTTTTAAATTTGGAAGGACAAAAGCTATCTACTTCTAGAAATTGGGCTATTTGGCTACATGATTATTTGAAAGATTTCGAGGGTCATCAGGATGTGTTACGTTATGTATTATGTTCTACAGCCCCTGAATCAAAAGATACAGATTTTACATGGGCTGACTTTCAAATTAGAAATAACAGTGAGTTAGTAGGAATTTTTGGCAATTTTATAAATAGGGTGGTTGTTTTAACCAACAAATATTGGGACGGTTATGTTCCTGTTAAAGGTGATTTAACTTCACATGATGAAGAAGTGATAGAAGAGCTTTCTAAATACGCTGATAAAGTTGGGCAATTGATTGAAAAATATAAGATGAGAGATGCCTTATCCGAAGTAATGAATTTAGCACGATTAGGTAATAAATATTTAGCAGATACTAGGCCTTGGAAGTTGAAAAAAACAGATGAAAAAAGAACTCAAACGATTTTAAATATTGCTTTGCAGGTTACGGTTCATCTTTCAGTATTTTCTGAACCTTTTTTACCATTTACAGCTCAAAAATTGATTGATATGCTAAATATTGAGCAAGGTCGCTGGGATAAGATTGAAGAATTACAATCGGGTCATAAAATCAATGCAGCAAATTTGTTATTTATTAAGATCGAAGATGAAGTTATAGAGTATCAGTTATCAAAACTAAAAGCATAAATTATTATATTTGATAATATAATCTTAATCATGAAGTACGTATTACTTGTTCTTTTGTTTATTGGATCCTCTCAGCTTTTTTCACAATGTGATGGTCGATATGAAAATGTAATTTTTGATAAAATTTCAAAAATCTCTGTTGTATATTCTGAAACTTATGATTGGTCGCCATCTAATCCGGGTCTAGAAATGGATATTTATACTCCTTCAAATGATATAGTAAATAATAGACCATTACTGATTTTTGCTCACGGTGGAGTATATATTGAAGGCGATAAAAATAGCAATACAATGGTTACACTTTGTGAAGAATTTGCTAAAAGAGGTTATGTTACTGCTTCAATACGATACAGATTAACTAACCTACAAAGTTTATTAAGCTCTAATTCATATAATATTTTTTCTCAGACAGTTGTTAATTCTATCTCTGATATGAAGTCAGCAGTTCGTTATTTTAGAAAAGATGTAGCTGAGAACAATAATACTTTTGGAATTAACCCTGATTTAATTTTTGTAGGGGGTTATTCTGCTGGTGCAGTGACAGCAGCTCATTTGTCAGTTATAGATGAAGGTGAAGTCCCCGATGAATTTTTGCCTTTTTTTGATGAATCTGGTGGTATTGAAGGAAATAGTGGCAATTTTGGATTTTCATCAGAGGTTAGTGGTGCTATACTTTTAGCTGGGGCAATAAATACAACAAATTTTCTAGATGAGAATGATCCGCCTATTGTAAGTGTTCATTCAACAGATGATAATACTATTGACTATGAATGCGCTAGCCCATTAGGTAATTTAGGAATTTCTTTATTAGATCTTCCAGTTTTGTGTGGCTCGGGTAAAATTCATGATGAATTAGATAATATTGGTATTATAAACGATTTATATACTTTTTCTTTTGGAGGTCATTCAGCTCCAATCATTAATCTTGAGGGAACGGTAGTTCCATTTATTAGTGATTTTTTACATAACTTGATTTGTCAATCTTCAAATATTGATGTAGAAGAATTGCCATTGTTTTCAGTCTATCCAAATCCTTGTCAAAATTATATAAATATTGAAAACGTGAATAAAATAAAATCTGTGGTTGTAATAGATATGTTGTCTAATATTGTAACAGAATCAAAGCTTAAGCCTGGCGTAAATAAAATTAATATTAGTGAACTTTCTAGAGGTGTTTATTTTATTTATTCATCAGATAATATTTCATTAAAGCAGCTTTTTGTAAAAAACTAGCCAATAAGATAATTTAAAAAAAAGCCTAAATATTATAAAAATCAAGATTACGTAATTTAAAAGTAAACAAAAAGTATATTTTTAAAAAAAATATTCTTCGTCAATCTTCTAAGATATTGATTTTCATAGTTTAAGAAGTTTTAATTTGTACTAGAAATCATATAATTCATTCAATTGAAAATTTACTTCATTTTGAATCTCAATTTTTAATAATAAAATCAGATTAACACTATTTTGTTTATTTCTTTTTATACTATCTTGCATATATGTAGAAACATTGTTAATTTTTGTATCTTGCGAATCAAAATTTCAGATAATTTAAAACTTAAATATTTTGAAAATAATAGATAAGATAAGGTTTTTAGGTATTTTTCTAGTTTGCTTTTCCTCAGCTCTTCAATCAAATGCACAATGTAGCTCCTTTAACGTGATTGTTGTTCAAAACGATTTATGTAATAGTAATGGAATTGTCAATGTAGTCTATTCACACCCATACACAATAGAAGTTCAGTTTCCAAACTTTACAACAGCTACATATAATTCTACTCAAGATACAATCACTCTTACCGGACTCTTCGGAGGTAATTATACTGTAACTACACAAGATGCTAATAGTTGCTCGGAGTCAATTAGTTTAACTTCTAATTCAATTGCAACTACCGTATTTAGCCCTACCTTTTTTACAAACGGCTACAATGTCAATTGTTATGGAGATTGTAATGGTCAAATTTTTATAAATCTTACTAATCCTTCCGAATTATATACTATTGATTGGTATTTAGACTCAGTTTTTGGAGTACCTTTCTACAGCTCAACTACAGGAAGCTCAAATAGTAGCAGTCAGAATAATTTGTGTGCTGGTGAATATGTTTTTTTATTTACCGCTGAATCTGGATGTCAATCAACAAGGAATTATAATCTGAGAGAGCCGGATAGTTTATTTATTCAGGGAGTAGCTTCTGAGGTTGTTTGTAATTCTGGATCGTCTGGATCTGTTGAAATCGATGTGAATGGTGGTGTTGGCGAAACAATAAATAATTCTAATGGAAATGTTCTAGATACATTAGATTACTCTTTTAGTTGGACAAGCAATAATTCTTTTAGTTCTAATGATGAAGATATTTTTGGTCTTTCATCAGGAGATTATACTGTAACAGTTACAGATGCTAACGGTTGTGTTGCTCAAGAATTATTTAGTGTGGTCGATACTGTTGCTCCAATATCTTTAAGTTTGATAAATCAAGATAGTGTTACATGCTTTGGGCAGAATGATGGAGGACTAGAAGTTTCAGCATCAGGTGGTCGCGGCTCGTATGAATTTAGTATTGATAGTGTAGAATGGCAATCTTCTGGTCTTTTCGAAAATTTGATAGCTGGACCTCATCAAATATATGCTAGGGACACAAATGGATGTATAGGTGTAGAAACTTTTATTGTACTAACTTATCCTAAGATATTATTTGATGTATTAATACAAGATACTATTTTTTGTCAAGATTCTTTGGCAACTATTCATATTCAATCAAGTGGTGGTAGTGCTCCATATACATATGTATTAAACACTCCTCAAACTACTGGTTTGTTTGAAGACTTACCCGCTGCCGATTATACTATTTTTGTTGAGGACGCTCTTGGATGTGTTAGGGATACAACACTAAGTGTAATTGATGTTCCCTATCTGTCTGTTGATTTAGCTTCTTCAGATTTATCATGTTTTAATTCAGGAGACGGTTCTATAATTGTCGTTCCTTCAAACGGCTCATCTCCTTACGATATAACAATTGGTACTTTAGACACTTTAACTAACACTAATTTTGAGATTTTAGATCTTTTTACAGGTGATTATAATATTTCTGTTGTTGATGCCAAAGGATGTACATATGACACACTAGTTCAGCTAGTTGAGCCAGATGAAATTGTATTATCATTTGATGATGTTATTAACTCAACGTGTTTTGGTTCTAATAGCGGTATTATTGATATCACTACAACTGGTGGTGCTGGTGAATTAACATTTTCTTGGTTCAAAGAAAGCTTACCATTAACTATTGATACCAATAGTGCTACATCACTTTTACCAGGAAACTATGCGGTTTTTGCCACTGATGAAAATTCTTGTGTGTCTCAAACAATTGGTACAATAATTACTGAGCCTTCTATGTTGGAGCTTTCAATTGATTCCATTTCGAATCCATTATGTTTTGGTGGTTCAGATGGATATATTTCTGTTAGTTCCATTGGAGGCACATTGCCTTATTCTTACAGTTGGTCTGGAGATACGGCTATCATTAGTTCGGATTTTTTAAGTAATGTTTCAGATGGGGTATATAATGTTATTGTTACTGATAATAATAATTGTACCGATACCATTTTAAATATTACTCTGAACCAACCTAATCAAATGTCATTTATTAACCCAACTCCAATTGTTGATGTAGAATGTTTCGGAGATTCTACTGGTCAAATAAGTGTTGAAGTTACCGGAGGCCTGGGTCCTTTTAATTTTACTTCTTTACCAAACTTAGGCAATTTAAGCACTCCTACATCATCTATTTTCACGTTATCCGATTTGCCTTTTGGTCAATACCAATTCACAGTAATTGATAACAATGCCTGTGCATTTATTGATACATTTGAAATTCAACAGAACACAGAGATACAATCAATATTTTCAGGAATTACGCCGGAGACCTGTGATGATGATAATGGACAAGTTACTGTAACTGCCCAAGGAGGAGTTTCACCCTACACTTATAATTGGGTACAGTCTGGTCAATCGAGCCAAACTGCAATACAGCTTTCTGGTGGAGAAAATAAATTTGTTAATATAACTGACTTTAATGGTTGCGAAAAAGGTTTTGCTGTTTTTGTTCCTAAAATAAGCTCAGTTGAAATTACATCTGTTAATACCACTGATAATCTTTGCTCAGGCAGTGTTTTAGGTCAAATAGATGTTACAGTAGATGGAATTGCTTCACCTTTTAATTACTCTCTAAATGGAGTTAGTGATATTCTTTCAGCAGATACAATTGTATCATTTAGTAATTTAGCTTCAGGAAGCTATAATTTAACAGTAACAGATAATGATGGATGCAGTAATTCTTTTTCATCGATCACAATAAATGAGAGTAGTCAAATTAATATTAATGTAGACTCTCTTTCAACATCTATTCTAGAATGTAGTAGTGATAATACAGGGAAAATCTTCTTGAACATTGAAGGAGGTAATCCATTTCCAGGTAATTATTATTGGCTATTTGTAAACGATCCAGATTTTTCACAACAAATAACTTCTGATTCAATAACAGGCTTATCGGCAGGAACATACAATTTATCTGTTCAAGATGCTAATGGCTGTGTTCAATCTATATCTTATGAGATTTTTGAACCTGATCCAATTAGTGTTGTACAAGTTACAAGTCCTACATCTTGTAATGGTAGTAATGATGGTGAGGCTCTAATAATTATCTCAGGTGGAACTGCTAGCTACACTCTAAGTTCGAATACTTCATCTATAACATTCACTCCACTTTCCGTAGATACTTTTTTGATTTCTGGATTGTCTGAAGGTTTATATTTTTATGATATAATCGATGCGAATGGTTGTGATAAGTTAAATAATTCATTTTATATTTCACAACCTTCAGTTGTTGAAGTTATGAATATTTCATCAACTTTGGAAAGCTGTTTAGGTTCGGATGCTACTGCCTCTGTTTCAGTAACTGGTGGAACAACTCCTTACACTTACCTTTGGTCATATGACGTTGACTATCAACAGCCTGTTTTGTTAGAAGACAATACTTTAAACCCAACGGTTAATAATTCTAGTATTGAATTCCTTAATGAAGGCTATTACTATGTTCACATTTGGGATTTTAACTCTTGCTATACGGTTGATAGTATTTACATTTCAAAAGCAAATAATCCTACAATTTCATTGTTAGGAACTGTAGACAACTTATGTAATGGTGACGATAATGGTCAAATATCGTTGACGGCTACTGGAGGAACTCCATTCTACGAATACTCAATAAATGGAGGAGTCTCTTGGCAATACCTATCTACATTTAGTGATTTAGAGGAAGGTTTTTATAATGCTACTGTTCGAGATTCCTTAGGATGTAGCGATGAATTAGAAGATATTGAAATTATGGCACCTTTACCCATAAGTGTTAGCGTTGATACAGAAAATTTAAGTTGTGTTGGATCATCTGATGGCTCGGCATCAGTTGTATTAGTTTCTGGCGGAACGCCATCAACTTCTGGTTATTCTTATAGTTGGCAAAATGAGAATGGAGTAAATCTTTGGCCAGGAAATTTATCAGCCATTAACCCAACAGTTAATAACCTTTTACCCGGCTCTTATCAACTAGAAGTAGAAGATAATAATGGTTGTACAACTACATACTCTCCTGTTATTATAGATGAGCCACTAGATGTTACTGTAGATTTATCTATATTATCTAGCTATAATGGAATGGATATTTCTTGTTTCGGTTTTTCTGACGGTGTCATATTAGCAAATGCTGGTGGCGGATCAGGTTTATTTACCTTTGATTGGTACGTGTCAACACAATCAGATGAAATAAGAACTAATATTTCTGCTGGATTTGATACTCTATCATTAGTACCTCAAGGTAACTATTCAGTTGTAGTAACTGATTCTAAAGGTTGTACTAATCAAGCTGAAATTTCTATAACCCACCCCAATGCTATTGAAGTTTATTTCGAAGATGTTATAAATATTCGTTGTGAAGGTAACGCTGACGGCCAAGCTACTGCTACTTACTCTGGTGGATTAGGTTTTGGAAATTATTCTGTGGTATGGACAGACTCTCAAAATAACACTATTTCCCTCTTTGCTGAAGCAAGTAATCTAGTTGCAGGAAATTATGTTGCTACATACACTGACAATAATGGTTGTGTTGGTAGTAATAGTTTGACAATTGATTACTCTGAACTATTTAGTTTGACAAATATAAATGATACAACATCAGTTTCTTGTCTTGGAGCAATTGATGGGTCATTTAATTTCAATGTTGTTGGTGGCTGGTCGCCTTATACTTTTGATTGGAATGATCCTCTAAATCAACAATCAGCAACTGCTGTTGGTTTATCACCGGGAATATGGTATACAAATATAATAACTGACAGTGATGGATGTGTCCTAATTGATTCTGTTTATGTAACCGCTCCTGAAGATGTAGTAGAAATTACAACATATAGTATCGTTGATAACGATTGTTATGGTGAAACAAATGGAGCTATAGATATTGTAGTTTCTGGAGGAACACCAAATTATGATTTTCAATGGTCCGGTCCAAGTACGAATTCTACTAATGAAGATGTTTCAAATCTAGCAAAGGGTGTTTATAATATTACTATTACTGATGCATTTGGCTGTGAAACAACAGCTAGTTATGAAGTTGATGGTCCGGACAACCCTTTATTTATTAATTCGGTAATCACTTCTAATGTTAGTTGCAATGGACTATCAGATGGTTCAGCAAGTTTGAATAATCAAATTACTGGTGGGACCTCTCCATACATTAATATAGATTGGTATGGTGAAAATCCTAATGTTTTATCAGCAGGAAACTATAGTGTAGAGGTTACCGATAATAATGGCTGTAAATCATCAGCATCATACACTATATTTGAACCCACGGATTATTCTGTATCACTAGATGTTGTAAATGAATATTGTGAAGGACAAAATGCAAGCATAATTGTTCATGCAAGTGGAGCTACACCATTTAATGATGGATATTACAACTATGCTATAGAACCTATTTCTGGTATTTCTCCAACTTTAAATTATCAATCATCAGCGATAAATAATGCTAACATATCAGTTGATTTCCCAATAGACAATGATGTATCTGATACTTTATTTTTACTTACTATAACCGATAAAAACGGCTGTATTTATACTGAAGAAGTTGAAATTCATCCCGCTCGTTTATTTAACTATAACGCAACAATTGGAATTTGCCATGGTGATAGTATAGTTATTTATGCTAATAGCTTTGCTAACTACAGCAACTACTCATGGTCTATAAATCCATCGCAAGAAACAAATATAGATGAATCTAGTCTAGGTTTAGTAGTTACTAATTCATCAACTATTTTTGTGACAGTTAGTGATTATGCTTCAGCTTGTTCATTTACTGATGAACTTGACATAGTTGTTCTAAACCCTACTATTGTTTCTAACGAAGATTTTGGTATAATAAGAGGAGAAAGCGCAATACTTTCTATAATTGATGGTGAACCGCCTTATTTGTGGAGCACGACTGAAACTACAACTGATATAGTTGTTAGCCCTCTTATTACGACTAATTATATAGCTTATGCCTTAGATACTGTGACGGGTTGTATAGGTAATGATACAGTTCGAGTATTTGTGGGAATGAATGAAGGGTTCTCTCCAAATGGTGACGGATATAATGATACTTGGGAGATAAGCTATTTAAATCAATACGAATCATCTAAAATAGAAATATTTAACCGATGGGGTGCTTCATTGTGGTCATCATCTTATCCTAGTATCGAGAATTGGGATGGTAAATATAAAGGTAGTGATTTACCTGTTGGAACATACTACTATATTATAACATTTGACAGTAGTTTAAACAAAGAACCTTTAACTGGTCCTGTGACCATTGTAAGATAAAAGAATGAAAAAATTCATATTATATTTCGTTTTACTTGTAATGTGTAACGTGTCGTTAGCACAACAGCTGCCTCAATTTACAAGTTATCAGTTAAGCCCTTTTTTATACAATCCTGCTTTTGCTGGAGTTGATGGGACTACTCAATTAAATGCAGTTATTAGAAGCCAGTGGTCTGGTATTAGAGAGGCTCCTCAAACAGATGTCATTAGCGGTTACGGTTTATTACGAAACGAAAAAATGGGTCTTGGGGCTACAGCTTTCAAAGATGTTGCTGGAGCAGATAGCCGAAGAGGGATTACTTTGAGTTACGCCTATCATTTAAGAGTGAAAAATGATATGAGTTTATCTTTGGGTTTATCTGCGGGTTTTTTACAATACAGATTGGATCACACTATTATCAATCCTTATGATGATGGTGATCCTGTTTTTAACTCTCCTATTTTATCGTCGGTTGTTCCAACAGCTACTTTTGGAGCATATTTATATGCTGATAATTTTTATGCATCTGTTGCTTTGCCACAGCTTCTATCAAGCACCTTCACTTTAAAAGATGAGTACAATGACAATAGCTTGATTGAAGGAGGTTTAACAAATCATATTTTCGTTGGTAGTGGTTACATCAAAGATATCAATGATGCCTTTACAATAGAGCCATCTTTACTATTGATGTTGTCTTCTCCAGCACCAGCTAGTGTTGAGTTAATGACAAAGCTTACTTACAAGGACTTATTATGGACGGCTTTATCTTATCGCTTTAATGATGCTGTTTGTATGTATATTGGTATTGACATTGACAAACGTTTTTATGTTGCCTATGCACATGATTTTGTAGCTTCTGAACTATCAACAGTAACAAGTGGTACAAATGAATTTAAACTAGGCTTTAGATTTAATAAAGTTAAATAAAAAAAGCCCTCCAGTATTAATAGAGGACTTTTAAATTGTCTAACAAATAAGCTAACCAAAAACAAATGTTACGACAAGCAAATTTATGTCTTTTGTTTTCTTTTAGATTCATCCTATTTTTCTTTTGTTAACATCAAATTGTTAGTTGTGTCGTTTTATAACATAAAATAATACTATAAAAAATGGTCTTTGTAGCTTATTTTATGGCGCTAATTGTTGGAATTACACTAGGTATATTGGGAAGTGGCGGATCAATTTTGACAGTTCCCATATTAGTTTATGTAATTGGTATTAATCCAGTAAGTGCTACGGCTTATTCATTATTTGTTGTAGGAGTGTCTGCTCTTGTTGGTGCTCAAAGATTTTTTAAAAATGGTGAAATCAATTATAAAATAAGCCTGTACTTTGCTATTCCCTCATTATTTGGGGTGTTTGTTAGTAGAAAATGGATACTCCCTAATTTATCTGAATCACTGTATTTTTTTCATTTTTTTTCAATTCAAAAAGACACATTTATATTAGTCTTTTTTGCCTTAGTAATGCTTATTGCTGCTTTTTCGATGTTATATTCATGGAAACTAAATTTTAGAAATAATAATGATCGAGAAAACAACTTCGTTTTAATTGCTTTAGATGGTATAGTTGTAGGACTTGTAACAGGTTTTGTTGGTGCAGGAGGGGGGTTTCTAATAATACCAGCTTTGTTACTGCTTACAAATATTAGTATGAAAGAGGCAGTAGGAACATCTTTATTAATCATTGCTATCAAGTCAATTTTGGGCTTTACTACAGAATTAAATAATGCTATCGACTGGAATATATTATTAACTTTTACAGCATTCTCTATTGTAGGAATTTTAATTGGTTACTATTTCTCAAAGTTGCTAAATAGTCGTGTTTTAAAGAAATCATTTGGTATTTTTGTATTGTTCATGTCAATATTTATTCTTGCTAAAGAAATATTCTTTTAAAATAATCATATTCAAAAAAACTCATGAAAGTAGAACAATTATACACCAAATGTTTGTCAGAAGCGGCTTATTATATTGAGTCCAATGGAGAGGTTGCAATTATTGACCCTCTTAGAGATATTGATGTATACCTTAAGATGGCTAGTGAAAATAATGCTACCATCAAGTATATATTTGAAACACATTTTCATGCTGATTTTGTGTCTGGTCATTTTGATTTGGCTAAAAAAACTGGAGCTACAATTGTTTATGGTCCAAACGCTGATGCTAGCTTTGATTTTCACAAAGGCTTTGATGGTGAAGTTTTTAAGGTTGGTGATGTTTCAATAGAGTTACTCCATACTCCCGGTCATACTATGGAATCATCTTGCTTTTTGTTATCAGATGAAAATGGGAAAAAGCATAGTGTTTTTACTGGTGACACCTTGTTTGTTGGAGATGTAGGTAGACCGGACTTAGCTGTTAAATCAGTAGATATTACAAAAGAAGATTTAGCAGCTATGCTATTCGATTCTTTAAGGTCTAAGTTATTACCGCTTCCAGATCACATTATTGTTTTTCCAGCTCATGGAGCTGGTTCAGCTTGTGGTAAAAATATCGGTTCAGAAACTTTTTCTACCATAGCTGAGCAAAAGCAGTCTAACTATGCTTTGCAGAATATAACTAAAGAACAATTCATTGCTGAAGTAACCGATGGTTTGCTAGCACCACCCGCCTACTTTTTTACAGACGTAAAAATGAATAAGATAGGGTATGATGATTTAGACATGGTGATTACAAAAAATTTAAAACCTTTAATCTCTACAGAATTTTCCGAATTAAATAAAGATGATACTGTGATACTTGACAGTCGTTCTCCTCGAGATTTTTCGAAAGGATTTATTAAAGGCTCAATAAATATTGGCTTAAAAGGACAATTTGCCCCATGGGTAGGAGCTATTCTTAGTCCAGAATCTCCATTGTTATTAATAGTTGACAAAGGGTTTGAACGTGAAGCTATTACTCGCCTAGCTCGAGTAGGATATGAAAACGTTATTGGCTTTTTAGATGGAGGTATAGATTCATATGAAGGCAATCTTGAACTGATTACTAATAATTCTCCAAAAGAAGCAACGGATAAAATAAATAAAGGACATAAGCACATTCTTGATGTTAGAAAGCCTAGTGAACGTTCTAATGGCTACATCAGTCAATCAATACATATAAGATTACAAGAGTTGTCTCAAAAAACAGCTATACTTAATAAAGAAGATAATATTATGGTTTACTGTGCCGGTGGATATCGTTCAATGATTGCTTGTTCAATTTTAGCTGCTAATGGTTTTGAGAAAATTATTAATGTTGAAGGTGGTTATTCGAAATTATCGCAAAAAGAAGTACCTCTAACATTAGGTGAATCTTGCTCAAACTAAACGAAATGGAAAAAGTAAATTTAATAGATGTAAGAACCCCCACTGAGTTCAATGCTGGAAGTGTTCCAAGTGCTATAAATATTCCTCTAAATGAGGTAGTTAACAGACTTGATGAGCTTAAGGAATTACAACCTATTTTAGTCTTTTGTGCAGCTGGTATACGTTCACAAAAAGCAATAGACTTTTTAATAGCTAATGGTGTTAATCAGGTGGAAAATGGTGGCGGTTGGCTAGATGTAAATGCTAGATTTAATAACTTATAGTTTTTCGAATTTAAAACCTTGTGAACTAAAATAACTTAGTATTTTTGGCAACACCTCTTTAACAGTTTTTGCTGACTTCTCATTTTCATGTAAAACAATTATTGAACCTGATTTTGTATTTTTAATAATGTTATTATAACATTCTTCTGGAGAAGTTTTTTTGTCAAAGTCCCAGCTCAATATATCCCACATAATAATTTTATAATATTTTTTCAAATGATTTATTTGGGACGGTTTAATTCTACCATATGGAGGTCTAAATAAATTACTATTTAAGAGTTTGTTAGCCTTATCTATATCTTGATAATACCTACTGTTCTTTGTTTTCCAACCATCT
>CEQJ01060304.1_pt1 | contig 15456 bp, 16 predicted proteins | sample 531001 | NCBI WGS metagenome assembly CEQJ01 (sample SAMEA2621198, study PRJEB7988) | marine metagenome | biome: marine biome (ENVO:00000447); feature: surface water layer (ENVO:00002042); material: "saline water (ENVO:00002010), including plankton (ENVO:xxxxxxxx)" | depth 5 m | reverse complement strand
TGCTACTAACATGCAGCAAATACTAGAGCAGCAGAAAGTTTTACTAGATTTAAGATCACAGGTTGACAAAGCGACTACAATAACAGATACTATAGGAGACAAGCTAGACGTAATCCAAACAGAGATAGATGATATTTGGAAAGCGTATGATAGCATGGCTGAAAAACCTTTAGGATAAAAATGCAAAGAGATACAGTACCGTTATTTGCGACACCAGTGTTTGTGACAAAACAACCTGACGCTGAGTGGCACAATAAAGAATGGTTAGATAAAGCATTATCTTTACAGTACAGAAAAAACAAGGGTAACTGGGCTTCTGTAGAAACTAACGTTTTAGATTTGCCAGATTGGAAACTACTAAAAGATGTTGTTCAAACAGAGCTTGATTTAATTCTTAAAGATTTTTATAAGTTAGATTTAAGTAATATAAAACTAGTAGTTACACAATCTTGGCTTAATGTAAACAATGACTCTGAATATCACCCTATGCATACTCATACAAACAGTATGTTATCTGGGATAATATATTTAAATACAAGCGAAGAAGACGCTATTCGTTTTACAGATAACAAGTTTAATACAAGAATGTCTTTTGTATCAATACCTAATATGGTTCTACCTGTAAAAAAAGGTGACATCATACTATTTGATTCTCAATTACCTCATAGTGTAGATGCTGCCAAAAGAAAAGAAAAGCGTGTATCTTTAGCTTTTAATACTTTTGTAGTAGGCGAACTAGGTAGTGAAGACGGCTTGAGCTTTGTGAATATTGAAAACGTAAGAGGAGTTACAAATGGCTAAACCTGCAAAAGGTAAGATGTTTGCCAAGACAACTACTAACCCTAAGACTGGACGTAAGATCAAAGTAAGCTACGGTCAAGCAGGTAAAGCTAAAGACGGTGGTAAGCGTATCAGACCAGGAACTAGCAAAGGTGATTCTTACTGTGCAAGAAGTGCAGGACAAATGAAGAAACACCCAAAGGCAGCAAGAAATCCTAACAGCCCACTACGTTTATCTAGAAAAAAATGGAAGTGTAGTGGAACAAAATCTAGGAGAGCATAATGGCAGAACCTAAAAACAAAGCACTGTACTCTAGAGTAAAATCAGAAGCTAAAAGAAAGTTTAAGACATGGCCCAGCGCATATGGGTCAGCATGGTTAGTCAAAACCTACAAAGCACGTGGGGGTACTTACAGCAAGGGAGGCAAAGTTGCAAAAGTCAAAACACGTACTAGAAAGTCGTAGAGCTTACGGTAAAGGTGGACTTACTCAGTGGTTCAAAGAAGACTGGCGTGACGTAAAGACAGGTAAGAAGTGTGGACGTTCTGGAAAGAAAGACAAGAACAGACCATATCCAGCTTGTAGACCTGCAAAGGTAGCAGGTAGAATTAGTAAAGCTGAAGCAGCAAAGAAAACTGGACCTAAGAAAGTTAAATGGTCAGTAACAGCATCAGGCAAGAAAAGAAAAGCATGACTAAAAAGAAAGACCCAAAAGTAGGAACAGGTAAAAAACCTAAAGGGTCTGGACGTAGATTATACACAGATGAAAATCCTAAAGATACGGTAGGTATAAAGTTTGCAACAATGGCAGATGCAAAATCTACAGTAGCAAAAGTAAAAAGGATAAATAAACCTTACGCAAGAAAGATACAGATATTGACTGTAGGTGAACAACGTGCTAAAGTGATGGGCAAGACAGCAATAGCAAATGTCTTCAAATCAGGAAAAGCAGACTTGCGAAGGAAACACAATGCCTTATCTAACAAGTAGTATACCATATTTTAAAGCATGGGTACGTAGAGAATACACAAAGAATATGGAAGACTATCATGGCGACTTTCTACACGCTATGGTAATAGGCGTTACTACAATGCCAAACAGAACACTGAGCTTTCAGGTTATCTTTACAGGTTGTGAAACAGATGACGATGATGATGCTCAAAACGTACATGGTGGTGCTATGTGGGCTAGAATGCCACTGACCGCACTAGTAGCTGATACACCGTTGGATGAATGGCCTGAAGAGTTACCACCATATTTAGCACAGCCTTGGGATTGTATGTCTCATACACACTCTGTGTATCAACTACAACGTGCAACCCCAGCGCCTTGGATAGCTAAGATAGACAACGAGTTCTATCCTGCTAAATACTACTTTACTGTAGACTATACAGATAACGAAGTAGCAGATGACCCTGCCCAGCATAAACAATCACACGTGCTGGAGTTACTAGATGCAGGAGAATACACTGGTAACATGGTTGCGTTACCCAATAACAGAGTGAGAGTAACTCACCCAGCTTGGTTTGAAACAGGACAAGGTGCGCCAGACTTCAAGCCAAATCAACATATTTACAACTCAAAAGAAAACGTAGACTATGTATGGGATACGCAACGAGTTTTCAACAATCTTTATAGCGAGGATACAGATCAATGAAGCATAAGAAAAAAGGTTACGCCAAGGGAGCCATGATGAAGAAAAAAGGTATGGCTGCTGGTGGTGCTAAACTTAAAATGGTAAAGAACAAAGAAGGGAAGATGGTTCCTTTCTATGCTGCTGACGGTAAAGGTAAGATGTATGGCGGTGGCATGGCTATGAAAAAGAAAGGCATGGCAAAAGGCGGAATGAAGAAAAAAGGCTACGCCAAAGGTGCTATGATGAAAAAGAAGGGCATGGCTAAAGGTGGTATGAAGAAGATGGCAAGAGGTGGATTCTTGGCTCCTGCTGCTAGACCACTAAAGATGCGTAAAAAAGGCATGGCTAAAGGCGGTAAACGTTAGTATAATGGCAACTAAGTATTTTACAGCAGTCAAAGATCTGAGTGCCACAGCAGGTGGCGCAAGTGGTGATGTTGTATATACTTGTCCTGCTAACCATGTATCGGTAGTTAAAACTATTTTTGTATCAAACGGTGCGTCCTCTGCAAAGAAGTATAGTCTTCAGTTGTATGACGCATCAGCTACTTCCTATCTTACTATAGCAGATGAAACAACTGTAGCAGCAAACACAAATGATTTTGTTGTGCAGGGTGGTGCTTGTATAGCACTTCAAGCAGGCGATAAAATAGTAGCATTTGAGGAGTCATCTTCTGACTTTCATATAACAGTATCAGGTGAAGAGTATTTCAAAGGCACATAACGGATATGCAAAAATAGGTACTACTAACTGACCTATATTTAAGTATAACTATCTCCGCACACAAACAAAGGAGATAGTGCTATGAAAAACTTTTTACAAAAACTTTGGAATAACCATTGTATTAGACAACAAAAACGTGCAGACTTTCGTATGATGCATATGATGACCGACAGAGAATTAAACGACTTAGGCATAGGTCGGTCACAGATAAGGGAAGTAATATATGGCAAGGAATCTAACTGAAAAGCAACAAAGATTCTTAGATGTACTATTTGATGAAGCTAATGGTGATGTTGTCGCTGCTAAAAAACTGGCAGGTTACGGCGATAACAGCAACACTGCAGCGATTGTTGAATCTTTAAAGGATGAGATTGCTGAAAAGACTCGCACATATTTTGCACGCACTGCACCAAAAGCTGCTATGGCTATGGTTGGTGCGCTCTATGATCCTACGGAATTAGGTATCAAAGAAAAGATGGTAGCTGCTAAAGACTTACTTGACAGGGCAGGTCTTGGCAAAGTAGATAAAGTAGATGTCACCTCTGGGGGTGGCATTTTCTATTTACCACCTAAAGAAGGTGACAATCAATAAGTGATCCCACAAAGAGAGTTAGGCTTTTGGCAATTACCCAAACCGCCTAAGAAACACAACAAACAATGGCATCCCATAGTAAGAGTAACTCAAAAGGTTCCATTCGGCTATGAGGTAGACCCAAACAACGATAAGCTACTTGTGCCAGTTGAGCATGAGCTAGAAGCGTTAGAGCTTGCAAAACAACACCTCAAGCAGTATAGTTACAGAGCAGTAGCGCAGTGGTTGAGTAAAGAAACTGACCGATACATATCTCATGGAGGTCTAAAGAAGAGAATAGAAGTTGAGCAAAGACGTAGAAAAGCATATGAAATTAAGCGTAAGCTTGCCAAGTGGCTCGAAGAAACGCTTTCGGAAATCGAAAAGCTCGAAAATCAAGGAGTCGGTGCATACTCAGAAGCTTGCGGAACCACTCGCCCCCCAAGTTGATACGGTTCCAGCGCAAGTAGTAGCCCCTGACTATGACGTTGAAGAAGCACAAGAAGTAGTATTCAGACCCAATGCTGGGCCACAAACAACTTTCTTGAGTTCTTCTGAAAGAGAAGTATTATATGGAGGGGCAGCAGGTGGTGGTAAATCTTACGCTATGTTGGCTGACCCATTACACGGCCTGAACAATCCAAACTTTTCTGGACTCCTTGTACGACACACAACTGAGGAACTAAGGGAATTAATACAGAAGTCACAGGAGTTATACCCACGTGCAGTTCCGGGTATCAAATGGTCAGAGCGTAAGTCACAGTGGATATCTCCTAAAGGTGGAAGACTGTGGATGTCGTATTTGGATAAAGATACCGATGTCACACGTTACCAAGGACAGGCTTTTAACTGGATTGGATTTGACGAACTTACTCAATGGCCTACACCTTACGCTTGGGATTATATGAGGTCACGTCTTCGTAGCGCACATGGTAAAGACTTAGGACTTTACATGAGAGCCACAACAAACCCAGGTGGTGCAGGACATGCTTGGGTTAAGAAGATGTTTATAGATCCTGCCCCTGCAGGTAAATCTTTTTGGGCAACAGACATTGAATCAAGTAAGACAATTACATTCCCTAAAGGACACAGCAAGGAAGGTCAGCCTTTATTTAAGCGTAGGTTTATTCCTGCGTCACTCTTCGATAACCCATACCTTGCCGAAGAGGGTGACTATGAAGCCATGCTCTTATCACTACCAGAGCAACAGAGGAAGCAACTCCTTGAAGGAAACTGGGATATTAGCGAGGGAGCAGCCTTTCCCGAATTTGACAGAACTACCCACGTTATCGAACAGTTTGAAGTTCCTGACAACTGGGTACGTTTTAGGGCGTGTGATTACGGTTATGGCAGTTATACTGGGGTTCTTTGGTTTACTATATCTCCTGATGAGCAGCTTATAGTATACAGAGAAATGTATGTATCTAAAGTCACAGCCACAGACTTGGCTGATATGATATTAGAAGCTGAACGCCATGATGGTGGAATGAGATACGGTGTGCTTGATAGCTCTTTGTGGCACAACCGAGGCGATACTGGGCCATCACTAGCTGAACAAATGATCATGAGGGGTTGTCGATGGCGTCCATCAGATCGTTCAAGAGGCTCACGTATCGCAGGTAAAAACGAAATACATAGGCGACTAAAGGTAGATGAGTTTTTAGAAAAGCCTATGTTAGTATTTATGGACAACTGTGTTAATACTATATCACAGATACCAAGCATCCCACTGGACAAAAAGAATCCAGAGGATGTTGACACCAAAGCAGAAGATCACTTGTATGATGCATTAAGATATGGTATCATGACTAGACCAAGAAGTAACATATGGGATTACAACCCTGCTAAACAAAGATCAGGATTTCAAGCCAGTGATGCAACATTCGGATACTGAAGTAGTACAGTCTTGCCCTAAGTGTGAGATAACTTACAATACAAATATGTGGATCACCTGTCCTAATTGCCAAGAGCAAGCGGCTTTTAATAACGGACCTTGGAAAGAAAGGAAGACAGCTAATGGCTGAAGAGATGTTTGAAACAGATGATGTAGTATCAGCAGAAAAAGCTGACGACAAACTGTTTAAAGAAAAGAGTGGTGTAGTATCCTTTGTTAAAGAGAGATACAAAAGATCAGAAGATCACCGCTACGCAGATGAACAAAGATGGTTAAAAGCTTACCGTAACTACAGAGGTTTGTACGGATCAGATGTACAGTTTACAGATGCAGAAAAGTCACGTGTATTTGTAAAGGTTACCAAGACCAAAACACTAGCAGCATACGGACAAATAGTAGATGTATTACTGGGTAACAACAGGTTCCCACTATCTGTTTCTCCTTCTACTTTACCAGATGGTGTAGCAGAATCTGTACACATCAACATAGATCCTAAAGCAGAGCAAGCAGGTGCTGATGCTTTCAGTGGCATGGCATCGACACCACCAAGACCTTACTTGATAGACGGTGATACAGATCTTCAGCCAGGTGAAACTATGCAAACACTAGAGGCACGTCTAGGTGGCATGGCTGATAAGCTTGCACCCCTATCTGAAAAGATCATAGAAGGTGATGGCACTACAGCTACGACAGTTACATTTCATCCTGCAATGATTGCAGCTAAGAAGATGGAAAAGAAAATCCATGATCAGCTACAGGAAAGCGGAGCCAATACACACCTAAGAAGTATGGCATTCGAAATGGCACTACTAGGTACTGGTGTTATGAAGGGTGCTTTTGCTGTAGATAAAGAGTATCCTAACTGGAACGAAAATGGTGAGTATGACCCTATAGTAAAAACCGTACCTGAGTGTACACATGTAAGTGCATGGGATTTTTACCCTGACCCTGAAGCAAAGTCTATGGAAGACGCAGAGTACACTGTACAGCGACACAGAATGTCACGCACACAACTACGCAAACTAAAATCACGTCCATACTTTGTTGACGATGCAGTAGAAGAAGCCATATATAAAGGACCAGACTATACTCAGAAGTACTGGGAAATGACTATGGAAGACGATGATACTCAACCAACATCAGAGCGTTGGGAAGTATTAGAGTTTTGGGGATACGTAGATGTAGATTTACTAAAAGAACATGGCGTAGCTATACCTGCAGAACTAAAAGACTTAGACGAGGTTAACTGTAATGTATGGGTAAGTAATGGTGAGGTACTAAGGTTTGTACTAAATCCATTCAAACCTTCACGCATTCCATACTATGCTGTACCATATGAGCATAACCCATACTCTTTCTTTGGTGTTGGTATTGCTGAGAACATGGATGATACACAGACATTGATGAATGGCTTTATGAGAATGGCTATTGACAATGCTGCACTATCTGGAAACCTTATCATAGAAGTAGATGAAACCAATTTAGTTCCAGGTCAAGACCTTTCTGTTTATCCCGGAAAGATTTTTCGAAGGGCAGGAGGCGCACCGGGACAAGGAATTTTTGGCACTAAGTTCCCTAATGTAGCAGGGGAGAACATGCAACTATTTGATAAAGCGAGGCAATTAGCAGATGAATCTACAGGTTTCCCATCTTTTGCACATGGTCAAACAGGAGTTTCGGGAGTGGGCCGTACTGCTTCTGGAATCAGTATGCTTATGTCTGCTGCTAACGGCTCTATCCGTACCGTTGTTAAAAATGTGGATGATTATCTCTTAAAACCATTAGGTAAAGCATTCTTTGCATTTAACATGCAGTTTGATTTTGATGAAAGCATAAAGGGTGACCTAGAAGTAAATGCATCTGGTACAGAAAGCTTGATGGCTAACGAAGTACGTAGCCAACGCTTGATGCAATTCTTACAGGTTGCACAGAATCCAGTGCTTGCACCTTTTGCTAAGATGGATTACATCATTAGAGAAATAGCTAAGAGCATGGATTTAGATCCTGACAAGGTTACTAACTCTATGGCAGACGCACAAATACAAGCTGAGATACTTAAAGGTTTTGCAGCACCACAGCCAGATCCTGCTGCACAAGCTGAAGGTCAGGGCGTACAAAGTGTAGCTGATACAACAGGAGGTGGAGGTTCACAAGTAGGTATAGGCACAGCGCCACTACCTGAAGAACAAGGATTTACAGGAAATGCACCTCAAGCAGTTGGTCAATGATAAAGAATGTTACGAACAGTTTCAACAACATATAGATGATTTAATTTATATAAGACAACGTGCGTTGGAAACAGCACACGAACCGCATGTTATACACAGACAGCAGGGTGCGATAGACGTACTTAGGAAATTAAAGTTACTGAGGGAGACAGTAAACAGTGGCTAATAGACGCAGAACTGATGATGAAGGTAAATACAAAAAGCGTGTAGAAGAAGCTGAAACCTACAAAGATATTGCAGGTGTACTTCCTGGTATTGGAACTGCAATGACTGTTTCTGATATAGAAGATGAACTAAGCAAAGAAGATCCTAGCTATCTTAAAGTTGGCATATTGGGAGCATCAGAAGCTGCAGGTTTAATTCCAGGCGTAGGCAGCGCAGCTAAAACGCTAATACGAAAAGGTGTGCAAAAACTAGATGAAGTAAAAGACCTTACAAAAAATGCAGACTCAAACGCACTAGAACAAGTTGGCCTGACAGAAGAAGCACTAGAAGCATGGAAAGCTAAGAACTATGCTAAAGATAAATTTAGAATACCACCACATCCTAAACTAACAGAGGCTGCAGAGAAACTTCGTGATGGTAAACTTAGTCAAGAAGAATACATAATACTATCAAAACAAATACAACCTATTGTTACTATTAAAGAAATGCCTAAGTTTCCTAGTAAGGAGGATGTTGTACAGGCATTACATGCAACAGACAAACGTAAAGTTGAAAAGGGTATCATAGGCGTAAATAAAGAAATACCAGATGGCACTCAGATATCTGCAAGACTAGATATACCTGCGTACAATGATACAGATACATGGATTGTATCACTGCATGATGGTACTGAAAAAAGTGGTGCAACAGTAGGATATGCTCAAACAGCAGTATTAACAGATGTTAAGTTTACTACAAATCCATTAGCTGCTTCTGCCATTGCATCAGGAAAACCAAAAACAACTATAGCTAGGATGAATGGTAGTTATGTAAATGCTGATCCAGATGATGTATATAACTACACAAAAGATATATTAGAGAATGAAGCAGAAGGTTGGACACAAGTAGGTATGAACCCTACTAGAGCCTCTTACTTTTACGACAAGTCAGACGGTATGCCTGTTGTATCTGCAGATGAAGTAGTACAAGTAGGTCCACTTGTAATGGCAAAGAACGTAACTAAAACAACACCAGACGATGTGATGTTTCAGTTCACAAACAAAAGAACAGGCGTAACAGCAAATTTCAGTGAGGGCGGTATGGCGTTAGAAGAACAAATGAAAATGAACTTTGGTGATGTACCTGACAATACAATAGGAGTAGATCCTGTATCAGGTAATGAAATACCAATGGGTTCAACAGCAGAGAATGTAAGGGATGACATACCTACTATGCTCAGTGAGGGTGAGATAGTTGTACCTGCTGATGTGGTAAACTACTGGGGTGTAAAACTATTTGAAGACCTGAGAGCGCAAGCTAAGATGGGCTATGCACAGATGGAAGAAGATGGCCGCATCGGTGGTGAGCCTATAGAGGATGACGAGGATACGATGGGTTTAGAAATGTCTGACCTTGAAGTAATGGAAATGCCTGATGACATGCCTGACGTAGAGGAAGCTTTTTTAGGTAAGTTTTTTGCAGGGTTGAGAGAGTCAAACAGAAAGGCAGCGCAACAATCTGTTAGAGATAGATTTAAAAAAGCTGAACAAAGAAAATCTGTAGATAAAATAAAAGCAGGTACAAACAAAAAACCTAAGTTTAAAAATAAAGCAGAAGAACTTCTTTACAATTTACGCAACAGAAATAAAGACAGAGATGATCGTAGAGTAACTCTAACAGAAAAACCTCCAACGTCTGACGATGCTAAAGGTCCATCAATAGCTGAACAAATCAACTTTGGTGGTGATTACGATAAACCAGAAAAGAAAAAAGCTCCACCCAAAAAAGTAAAACCGGGTGGAAAAGCCACGCCTTTTGTTGATGATGCCCCAGAAAAAGAAGGGGTAAACCTTAGATCCACAGAAAGCTTTGGAACAAAGTTTATGAGAGGTCTAGGCATTGAAGGTTATGATGAGGGTGGTCAAGTCTTTCAGCAAAAAGGCGGCTTCGATATGTCAGAGGCAACACCTATAGGCAGCACAGGGGCAGTTGAAGCCACTGAAGGCATGACTATGGAAGCCAGAATATATGTCAATGATGCAGGACATGAAATTACTATCATGTTTGCAAACGGTGTACCTATTACGCCAATCCCTGCAGGATATTACCCTAAAGCAGAAACAGTAACCCCTGAGACAGGTGTACAGACAGGCGGTGGCGGTGGAGGCTCTCAAATTCCTGAACCACCAGAACCAATCAACTATCAAGAACTTAGCATAGATGAATTAACTAAAGAGGTTAAAGATCTACAAACACCACCACCAATTCCTGGAATACTTGGTGCATTGTTTAGAGGCGCACAGGAAAGACACAAAGCTAAAACAATGGAAGAAATAGATAGAAGATTAGAATCAGAAGATCTGGCAATCTATGAAAAAGAATATTTGCAGAACCTAAAAGAAGTTCTTGAAGCACCGCAAGGAAAAGGAGTAGTTGGTAAGTTTATTGATAAACTAACAGGTCAGGTAGTAGAAGAGCCTAATGTACCAACTTTAGATGGTCCTACATATGATTTTATGCCTGATTCTTATAGTATAACAGAACCATATACACCTGAAGCACAAACGCCTACCGTTACTGAGCAAGGTGTTGATGCAGCAGACTTCGGTGTAATGCAAAACAAGTATGATGAAATAGCACGAATTGAACAAGAGTTAAAATCTCAACCACGTCCAAAAGACTATGATACTTCTTCTACTACAGACACACAACCAACTCCTGTACAACAAACTCAACAACAAAGAAACCGCACTAGAGATGCAGGTAGAAGTGCTAGAAAAACTTTTGATGCATTTAAAAACGATCCTTCTAAATCTAAATCTATTGCTAGAAATGCTCCTGCTGTACAAAGAACAGAGAGTGTTATAAGGGATATGGAAAGAGGCGTACAGCGAGGTTTTGAAAAAGGTGGATTAGTAGATAAACCAACAGTTAAAAAAGTAGTAAAAGGTTTAGAGAAAGCATCTAAGTCACACGCTAAACAAGCAGACCAATTAAAAAAAGCAATGAAGAAAAAATCCAAATAACTATAAGGCCACTCAGCTACGGCTGACCCCAACATAAGGAGAAAACAAATGGCTACAAACGAAACTGCTAAACCAAATCCTATGGTAAAACCTGCAATCCCAAAAGTAATGATGGGAAGAGGTGGATACCTAAACAACGAAGAACGTATCAAGAAAGATGAAGAAGAATTTCTTGCTATGAAAAAAGCTGCACTAGAAGCTAAAGGTATTATAACAGATGAAGAAAGTTCTGAAGATAAACCCAGTAGCGAAGAGCCTAAAGCTGAACCAGTACAGGCAGAGAGTGATACCAAACAAGAAGAAAAACCAGAAGCCAAAGCACAAGAAGAAGATGACTTAGGCGCAGAAGAAAAGAACTTTAAGAAACGCTATGGCGATTTGCGTAGACACTCACAAAAGAAAGAAGAAGAGTTCAACGCAAAGATAGCAGCACTAGAAGCAAAACTAGATAAAGCTTCTAAGCAGGAACTTGTATTACCTAAGACAGATGAAGAACTTGAAGCTTGGTCTAAAGAGTATCCTGATATTGCAGGTATCATTGAAAGTATTGCTGATAAAAAAGCCAAGGCATCTGCTAATGCATTAGAAGAGCGTATGGTTGAGTTTGAAGAAATGCGTATCAATGCTACAAGAGAAAAAGCAGAAGCAGAACTTATTAAGATGCACCCTGATTTTGTAGAGATACGTGAAGATGACACGTTCCATAACTGGGCAAAGGACCAGCCTAAATGGGTACAGGATGCACTATATGAAAATGTAGACGATGCAAAATCTGTAGCACGTGTTATTGACTTATACAAAGTAGACAAAGGTATTACTAAAGTTAAGAAGAGTAATTCCTCAGATAAAGCTGCAGCATCTTCTGTTAAAACAAAAAGTGCAGCAGCACCAGAACCTGATGAAGCAAGTAAGTACGTCAAGGAATCTGAGGTGGAAGCAATGTCTATTAAAGAATACGAAAAGCGTCAGGAAGAAATCTTAGACGCTCAACGTAACGGAAGATTTATTTACGATGTGTCAAGAAAGTAGTTGACATTCAAACTATTGTAGATAAAACTATAGCATATACACAACAATTAAAGTGTGTATGCTTAATCAAGCACTAGCCACACAAAAGACTTACCTCCTAGTATAGACCCAACGCCTAGAGGCAGCGCAGCCTCGAAGCAAAGTTGACTACTCTATAACAAAGAGCCTCTTCATGGTGGATATGTAGTGTACTAAACCCACGCCATATCTATAAAGGAGATTTTAATTATGGCTATTACTTCAGCAAGTGGAGGCTTTGACGCTAATTTTAGCCCAATCATGTACTCCAAACAGGCGCAGATCGCATTGCGAAAAGCTTCTGTCATCAGCGCAATCACCAACAATTCATACTTTGGTGAAATCGCAAATCAAGGGGATGTTGTTCGCATCCAAAAAGAACCAGATGTAACTGTCAACGCATTACAGCGTCACACAGCTATCTCTGTAGAGAAACTAGATGACACTGACTTCCAGTTAACCATCGACAAAGCTAACTATTTTGCTTTCAAAATGGATGACATCGAAGAGCAGTTCTCACACATCGACTTCGTAAGCCTAGCTGCAGACAGAGCAGCATACAAAATGGCTGACGCTATTGATGTAGATGTTCTAAAGTACATGACAGGTACTGCAGATAGTGGTCAATACTCAACCGCTGTTTCTGGTACTGCACAGCACCCAACATCAAGTGAGATAAACGGTGAATTTTTGAAAGTGAACCAGTTGGACATGTCTGACATGACTAACATCGCTACTTCAGCTTCATCATCTACTACTGGTGACTCTATCCCAATCGCACCTAGACTACCGGGCGCAACTGCAAAGTCTACTACAACTGCATCACCATTGCAAGTTATTGCAAGAATGGCTCGTCAGTTGGACACAGGCAACGTTGACTCACGTGGACGTTACTTGGTAGTTGACCCAATCTTTGTCGAAATGTTGAAAGACGAAGACTCACGTCTTCTAAATTCAGACTTCGGTGGAAGCGGTCTAATGAACGGACAGGTTGCAGCAAACATTCACGGCTTCCGTGTACACGTTTCAAACAACCTACCAACAGACGGTACAGGACCAGGAACTTCTGGCACAACTGCACAAGATGACAACTTCGGTATCATCCTTGCAGGTCAGGACGAAGCGGTTGCAACTGCAGAGCAGATCAACAAAGTAGAAAACTACAGAGATCCAGACTCATTCGCAGACATTGTACGTGGTATGCACCTTTACGGACGTAAGATCCTTCGCCCACAGGCATTGGTCACAGCACGTTACAACGCTGCTTAATTAAAATAAACTTAGAGGCTGCTTTCGGGTGGCCTCTTTGCACATCAACAAACATAAGGACATCTCCAAATGGCGATAACAACGGCAATGTGCAACAGCTTCAAGCAAGAGCTACTTGGAGGTGTACACGATTTAGACACACATACTTTAAAAATAGCTCTAATTAAACCCTCGCAGTCAGGTACTTATGGTGCAGCCACTACAAACTATTCTGACGTAACAGGTAACTCTGATGAAGCTACAGGTACAAACTATACAGCAGGTGGTCAAGCCTTAGACAGTGCAGCAATCTCACTATCAGGATCTACTGCAATAGTTGACTTTGCTGATGAGGTTTTTACAAACTTAACCATATCAGCAGCAGGTGCTATCATCTATAACTCATCAGCAAGCAACAAAGCTATAGCAGTGTTTAGTTTTGGCGGCACAGTTACATCTACATCAGGTGACTTTACAGTTGTTTTCCCAACTGCAGACGCTTCAAACGCTGTTATCCGCATAGCTTAAAGGTAAAGTGCAATGGCATTAATATTAAGAGATCGTGTAAAAGAAGGAACCACTACTACAGGCACAGGCGCAATCGCTTTGGCAGGTGCAGGGGCTACCTTCAAAGCATTCACAGACTACATGTCCAATGGTGACACGACTTATTACGCCATTGCACATACCTCTTCAGGTGTAAATGAATGGGAAGTAGGACTAGGAACGTGGAACACAGGTAATACATTAAGTCGTACTACAATACTTGCAAGTTCTAACTCCAACAATGCAGTTAACTTATCTGCAGGTACTAAAGACATCTTTATGACATACCCTTCAGGTAAGGCTGTATTCTTAGATGCAAGTGGTAACCTGACTGTATCAGGTGATCTAACAGTTAGCGGAACAACAACTACAGTAAATAGTACAACTACTACTGTAGATGATCCTGTGTTTACAATAGGTGGCGACACAGCACCTTCATCAGATGACAACAAAGATCGTGGTATAGAATTTAGATATCATAACGGATCTGCTGCTAAAGTAGGTTTCTTTGGCTTTGATGACAGCACAGGTAAATTTACATTTATACCAGATGCGACAAACTCAAGCGAAGTATTTAGTGGTACAGCAGGTACTATTGTAGCTGCGTTAGAAGGCAATGCGTCCACAGCAACTACACTAGAAACTGCACGTAACATTGCAGGTCAATCATTCGATGGTTCTGCTAACATCAGTATAGCACCTACAGATCTTACAGGTGTTACATCAACTGCAGCAGAACTCAATATACTTGACGGTGTTACTTCTACAGCAGCAGAGCTTAACATACTAGATGGAGTTACTTCAACTGCAGCAGAGCTAAATATTCTTGATGGTGTAACATCAACAGCAGCAGAATTAAATCTTGTAGATGGGTCTAGCGCAGGTACTGTAGTAAACAGTAAAGCTGTAGTTTATGGATCATCAGGTGAGGTGAATGCTACTACATTACAAGTAGGTGGACAGTCTATTACATCAACACCTGCAGAGTTAAATTTATTAGATGGTGTAACTGCAACTACAACAGAATTAAATATTCTTGACGGTGTTACTGCTACAACAGCAGAACTAAACATCATGGATGGGGTAACAGCTACGGCTACAGAACTCAATCTTATGGATGGAGTCACAGCTACTACTACAGAACTAAATTACGTAGATGGTGTCACATCTGCAATTCAAACTCAGATAGATACAAAGCAACCATATCATACTATTGCTGTTACTGTGGTAAACTCTGGTGGTAACAAGTATGCTCTTGATGGTACAGTACAACAAACTGCATTACTACAAAAGTCTGTTACTGTAAGATTTGACCAATCAGATGCATCGAATGCAGGACATCCACTAAGATTAAGCACTACATCAGACGGTACACACAATTCAGGTTCAGCTTTCACCACAGGAGTTACAGTTGTAGGAACTCCGGGTTCGGCAGGAGCCTACACACAGGTAACTCTTGAGCAAGATGCACCAGACTTGTTGTATACATATTGTACAAACCACTCAGGCATGGGAGCCAAAGTATATAGCGGAAAAGATTGGAGTACATTAACATCTACTATAGCTGAGTTAAACATTTTAGATGGTGTAACCTCTACTGCTGCAGAGTTAAA
>CEQJ01007080.1_pt1 | contig 16898 bp, 20 predicted proteins | sample 531001 | NCBI WGS metagenome assembly CEQJ01 (sample SAMEA2621198, study PRJEB7988) | marine metagenome | biome: marine biome (ENVO:00000447); feature: surface water layer (ENVO:00002042); material: "saline water (ENVO:00002010), including plankton (ENVO:xxxxxxxx)" | depth 5 m | reverse complement strand
CGAGCTCATCCGCCAGAGGCTCATGGAATGAGCCGTGGGTGCTTTGGTGTGACTGCTACTGCAGAAACCCGACGGCCATACTGGATCAGTGAACCCTTCTGCACATTGTGGAAGAGGCAGAAGTTGTAGTACTTGGTCTTGCAGAGCTTGAGAAAGTTCTTGCAAGCGACTGGGCACTGGTCAGTGAGCAGGTCGATCACAATGTCGCCCTTGGAGGTCTCGAGCAGGACCGCCATAGCCCGTAGCCCGTTCCCACAAAAGAGCAGCCACTAGGGTTCATCACTTACATTGTGTACATATGTACAAATGGGATTTCCGGGTTCCACTCCAAGCCCAATTCCAAATTGCCAATTTTGTCGGCAGTTTGCAGCACCGAGGCATGCCGCCGCTGCTGTGCGACCGTTACGATGTGGAGGAGCAGTACTTCCTGGGACAAGGGCGCCACGGTCCAGTGATCCGCGCGCTCGACACGCGCACCGACCATCTGGTCGCCATCAAGGTGTTCGACGGCCGCCGGCTCGACGCAAAGGCTGGCGGGCAGATGCTCGACGCCTTCATGCTCGAGGTGTACACGCGATTGCGTGTGGGTGGCGCGATGCCTGACCACGCATGCACTCACGCCCAGAATGCCGCGCGCACCACCGGCGAGCTCGAGCGCTTGCTCGCGCTGCCCGTCTGTCCAGAGTCGTCCGTCTCACTCCTCAACTACTCTCGAGACGCGAGCGGCGCGCCTGGCTTCGCGGACGACGGATGCTGCTACGCAGTGCTCGAGCTCGGGCTCTTCTCTCTCGCTCAGCTCGTCATCGACGCGCAGCACGAACCGCTCAGCGTTGGCGAGGTGCGAGAGACGTGCGCCGACCTCTTCTGTCTGCTCGGATCGATCCACAGAGCAGGCGGTTCGCTCGCAACGCATTCGCCAGCTGAGCTCATGCGGTGTAAATCGGGATGGAAGGTGATTCGGGCGGGTTCGTTTCGGAGGGTGTCCATTGCGGTCGTGACGCAGGCGCTGGTGGCGAGCCGGGGCGAGCCGTGGTACCACGCGCCTGAGAAGGCGGCGGCGCTCTCCCAAGATGAAGTTGGCGAGTTCCGTCCGACGGCTCCGATGGACGTGTGGGCAGTGTCGCTGATGATGCTTGAGCTCGTGCTGCCAGCACCGCTGCTGCGCGCGCGCGCCGAGGCTGACGCAGCCGGGTTTCGCCACTGGCTTTCTGGCGCGGACGCGATCGAGCTCCCTGCGGCGGTAGACTCTTTCTCGCCCGAGCTGGCGGCGCTCATGCGTGATGAGCTCCTGCTTCGCGACCCACACCGCCGCGTCTCCGCGCTCGGGGTGCTCCAACATCCTTTCTTTGACGCGGTGCCACTGCCGGACGAGGCAGCGCCGACATCGGTGCCGCCGTCAGTCGACGAGGAGAAGGCCGAGCCGCGTTCACGCGCGCTGCAGGTTGCTAGCATCATAGATGCAGAGTCGGCCGCGTGCCCCACGGGTGCATCGGTCGCCGCGGCGATTGAGAATGCCGCGTCACCCGCCGCCACCACCAAGGCCGCTGGTGGAAGAGAGGGCGCTGCCGGTGGAAGAGAGGGCACCGCTGCCTGTGGCTCGTCTGCGGATGCGCCGCTTCTCGAGGCGGAGGCGGCCAAGTTCAAGGAGGAGTTAGCCAAGAGGGAAGCGGAGGCAGCCAAAGTAGAGGCGGCCACGGTAGCCGGTGAGGCGGCCAGACTGCGCGCCGTCTCTGAGAACGAGGCGGCCGCCCCCAAGCGAGACGCCGCTAAGCTCCGTGAGGAGTACAAGCGCCGTGCAGCCGTAGCCGGTGCGGACGTGGGCCGCCGTTCAGCGGCCGCGGACGAAGACGTGCGCCACGCCAAGGCGCTCCTCGAGCGCGCACAGTCGCGTATTGGACAGCTGCAGATCGAGCTCGAAGGCGAGAGGAGGGAGGCCGCCGCGCTGCGCAAACGGCTCGAGACGAGTGCGCTCGACGGTGCCGCTGATAGCGGGAGTGGTGCCGCTGAGGGAGCTCATAGCGGGAGTGGTGCCGCAAAAGGCTCAGCCATACAGGTGGACGCGGTTCGTGCCCAGGAGGAGGAGCTTGAAGCTGCGAAGCGTACAATGGAGCTAGCACGCGCCGAGATTGAGAAGCTCCGAGCAGAGGTGCCCGCACACGCGGTCATGCTGCGCGGTGCGAATGAGCTCCTCGAGTCGGCGCACGGGAGGTTTGATGAGATGACCAAGGCGCTCGCGGTGGCGAGGATGAGGGCGAACGTCGCAGAAGCCGAGCTCAAGGCAGTGCGGCGTGGCGCGGTGCGGGTAGGCAGCTAGGTTTGTGTTCGTGGCGTGTATATGGGTATGGTGGAGCTGGGTGTGGTCACTGCTCAGATCTCAGACTCATTTTTGTGGTGCGCGCCCGCACACTTGACACTAATTCAATATGTAACACTAAGAGTCACATTCGATTAGGTTTAGGTACTCAAATTTTGTGTGCTGCATCCGTCACATCTTGCGTGTTTATCCCCGGGCCATGACCCATGAGCATGATATATATAATCCATGGGCGTTTTACCCTTCTCCACTCGACCCTCGCAAGGGTCGCAACACTTCATGTAGATGTACAGTGGTAAACTGTACATGAGAAAGGAACTGGGGACGGGACTCGCCGGATATCCCGAGAATGTCATCGAGTTGGCCGCCGAGGAGTTGGTCAGAAGAGGGGCTGATGGCGTGGGCCCCGAGAAGTAATTACCGAGAAGGAGGCCACCGCCTCCACCGCCTCCACCGCCAGACCCGTAGTCAAGCGTGGGAGCCGCTGAATTCCGTGTGAGATGGTAACAATTCCAAGATACTCAAGCTTACACTGATTAGCTCTGTTTCTATTTCTATTCTAATTATGTACATACGTGCGTATATATCTTATTTATCTATCGGGATCTTTGAGACGTAGTCTGATTACATGTGTAACACTGGGCCCGAACTTTTCGTCGGTGCTGATCAAGGTTATCACATATATATGCAGAGACATCAATGTATGATTGCTCCACTAAAAAACGTATGGTCCTATATAGGTTCCTATATATAAATATATGATATTAATGAAGTCGCGCCTGAGATTCATCCGCTCACATCTCTCTCTCACATCCACGTCATGTGCTCCTTGGCGACCCCCCATTGCGAGGGGTTGGAGAGGACCCTACTACGCGTCTGTGTGCAGTTGAGACCCTCATCTCGCCACAGACCCGCCTCCGAGATTCCCCTTGTGAAGCGTCCATTCTTGCCAAAGCCCTCTCCCTTCCAGTGCACCGTCCGGTACAAATCTCCTGTGTCATACTGGCCCTTGCCCGTCGCTGGGTTGATCTCAACGGCACGAGCGCCGACCTTCCGACTCGACGTCGCCCACTGCACATCATGCTCCGTCGCCGACACCTCAGTGGTCGGCTGCCGGCGGTCGACGAGCACGCGGTGGCCCTGGTGGCCCGCATACGCCCACGCCTTGGCCTCGTGATCGAGGATGCCCTGCTTCTGACGCGCGGCGACGGAGCGCGCGAGGTTCGCCACGTCCTTCTGCAGCGACTCCGTCCCGATGCGCATCGCTCGCAGGTCGGGGACGCCAGCCATCAGGATAGCGGCAAAAGAGAGATGTAACCGCTCCGCTCCGCTCGATGGTCTACCTGGTACAATACGTAGGTACTTCCCTTTTTTCGCGCCGTCCTTGCAGTCTGATGCTCGAGAATGTCATAATCTTCGACCCGTCGCTCGGGTGCGAGGCGACGGCGGCGCGGAAGATCCTCTTCTTCCACCCACCGTTGACTCCGCTCAGAGAGCAGGTGAATGCGTCGCAGCCGCTCGCGCGACGCAGCTTGGCGGCGCACGACCGCCTGCTGCGCGTCTTTACTGTCTGCCTGCATGCGTCCACCGGCTGCCTGCGCGCGACCACTGCCTGCCTATGCCCGAGTGCCGCCTGCCTTGCTCGTACCTGCACGGCACTTATCTCTCTATGCCAACTCTGCATATCAGATGAAAACGGTCGGGTTGGTAGAAGGCCTCGCCTCCTTCATGTCAACCTTCAACGCCGGGTGCGAAATTGTGCACACCGCATTGCGCCGGTACGCCTTCCTGGAGGCGGAGCCCGGGCTGGTGCTCTGCCTCGTCGTGCGGATGTGCGGCGACGGCAGCGCTGCTGCGGACCCGATGCGAACTGGGCGCGACCAGCAGTTTCAGCACCAGCCGCATCAGTCGCACCAGTTGCACCAGTCGCACCAATCACAGTATTCGCTCGAGGAGGAGCGCGAGGGCGACGACGCGGATGATGCGTGGCAGGACGAGCATCTGCGCGGGTGGATCCACCGGATCTACACCTTCATCAGGCTCAGCTGCGGTGAGCTCCGAGCAACACAGCGCATGGCGGCGGCCGCCGGTGCCGAAGAGGGTGGCGCAGTCGCGCTTCGTTTGCTCTTGGCGGTTCACATGGAGCCGATTCTCGCCGTTGAGGCGAGTCGCGCCCTGCGTGCATTTTTGATACACACCCGCACCCCTTCCTCTTTGCGCATCGCCCATCGCCCCTCGTCTTTGTGACATGTGTACATCCTCTCAAAGTGACGAACTTCGCCACACCAGGCACTCACGCATGTGGTCTCCGGCTTCGAGTCTCCGTCGCGGCCGCTGCCGTGGACCCAGCTCCTTGAGGAGACCTTCGAGGGGTTTGGCTACTTTCCCACCTCACGTTCGCTCGCTCTGCGCGTCCAACAAATCCTCAACGCACTCACGATCGCCCATCCCAATGTTGCGCACACTCTCCTCCTCCACAACGGCCAGCTCGTGTGGAGCTCAGTCGATCAGAAGAGCTCGCTCGCGTTGCATCGGCTCATGCAGTGCGCGCTGGCGGAGCCAGTCGCTCCATCAGGTAGCGCTGATGCTGGCGCCAAGGACGCCTTTGAAGCCGCTGCCATGGCCGGCGGCGTGCGCGGCGTCTTTGGGACGATTGCGGAGCATGTGGGGCGGCGCCAAACAGCTGCGCGGCGGAACGAGCGCTCTCCTGATAGATGCTTCGTCCTTGGTGCTGGGCGCTGGCTCGAGTGGGGAGAAAAGGACGAGTTGCGTGTGCCGGAGGTGTTTCTCGCGTCGCAGCAGCCGTTGCAGCCGCAGCGATCGTTCGGTCGAGCCAAGGTGGAGGGAATCGAGCCGCTTGTGGCCGCCGCAGAGGAGATGACGACTCGCGATGCCGAAGCCGATGCCGGTGATCTTCTTGCTGCTTCCGCTGCCTCCAGTACTACCGATGGTGCCGGTACTACCAGCACCGCCGATGCTATCCGTCCGCCTCACCAAGCTGAGTCCGCCACGACGAACGAGGCGGGGCGGGCTTCTTCCCTCTCCGACACGTGCTACCGGCTGGTGCTGCTCCGTGTCCAGAAGACTTGTCTTGCGCTACTCCTCGACGACAAGAGCGACGAGGCCTCCAGAGCGCCAACTTCGTCAGTTCCGTTCGACTGTGCCCGCCAGCCGCAGCAGCCAGCGTGGACGGACGCCGACTGGTACGAGCAGCTCGGCTCGTCGATGCTGCCCGAGTTGCACACGCTCTCCGAGATGCTGACAGAGCGCGAGCAAAGGCAGCAGACTTTCGATGATCCGTACCGTTTCATATACTTCAACTCGCACAACCTTGCGATACAGACGTCCATTCGGAACGACGGCCAAGGCGCGAGCAGTGGCATGGCAAGTAGAGGCGCATCCGGGATTCTGAGCAGAGGCCTCTCAGGTGGGATTCTGAATAGCCTCAGAGAGATTTGGGGAGGCAGGCACAGCGCCAACGACGGCGGTGGCAGAGGCGCGGGGCTACCGTTATCGCACGAGCTGTGTAGTTTATTGCTGAGAGTTCGGACTACAATTGCGAGTGGCCAGGCAAGGGTGATTGTGGCCAAGTCTGCCAACAGCTGGGTTGCAGGGCGCGCCAGCGGAGGGCGCGAGCTTTATCTCGTGATGCATGCAAATCAGTGTCCCACTCTCGCTGAGGTGGAACAGGAATTCAACGCGCTCGTAGTGGCCCGTTTCTCACACATGTTCAGCCCCCCGTGATGCTTGGATCTAGGCGCGTGCCGCATACGATGTAATAATGATTATATTGTCAAAGTTATATTAATATTACTATAAACTACTAGTAGTATCACGTCATCGTAGTACCTAGGTATCCTACTCATGTTTAACTTATGATCATGATTTCGAGTGTGAGTGAGACACGGTGTATTATATCAGTATGAGTATGAGTATCTGTAATCTATCTATATGCAAGAAAATGTACGATCCTAGCTACTGAGATCGGCGGCTTGTAGTTTGAGCAGCCCCACTGTAACCGGCCGCGCCTCGTCCGAGCTGGGACTGATCATGTCATTTCTCGGAACTCCCGCGTACCATCCATCCATTGGTGAGAATTCGAATTGCGCCGATCCACCGGCCCCCTTCTTTCCCTTTCGCTCATCTTCGTATCTCTCTAATTGCTTGACTGCCTTGTCGACATCACCATCATTCTCGGCCAAAGCCGATGCAACTTCGCGCGCCATCGACATCTCCAAATCAAGCGTCTTGAGGAAAGGCTCCCGTCCCGGCCGGCCGCAATCGCCAATCAGCACGAGCTCGGCTCCTTTCTGCAAGGACTCAACGCACCGATGAGCGAGCGCTCTCGCGGTGCATGGGAGGTAAAGAAGATCGGCGGCCACGACAATGTCCGCGGTCGGTAACGGCTCCGCGCTCTTGATATCTAATAGCAGTGTGGTGATATCGAGCTCTCGGCCGAGAAGTTCGGAGTTACGCTTCATCGACCGCTTGAGCAGCCTCAGAGGCTCTTTGCGGTAGTCGGCGGCAACGACAGTTGCACCACAGGCAGCCGCAGCTAGTGCACATAGCCCCGTCCCGGCCCCAAGCTCGAGGACTCGTTTGCCAGCGAGCGGGAGCTGTGCGAGCGAGTGCGCGCAGACCTGACCGGCCGGCCATACCACGACGCCATAAGGATCTTCCGCCGCAGAGAAGAGCTGAGCCTCGAGAGCCGCGTCGACGAGCTTATCCTAGGTGTGAGGAAGCAGATGCACCGTATGGGAAGGGCGGCTGGGAACGGCCGTGGTGCGACAAGTGAGCATCTTTTGGCGCTCTCGAGTGCCATCGTGAGAGGTGCGGTGAGAGGTGCGCACCTGTTCGGCAGGGACCGCCTCGTACACGTGTAGCGTGAGCGAGTCTGTGACAGAGAGGCTGATTTCATTGTAGCCGCCGCTTTCGCCCAGGAAGACAGGCGGGCTCAGGCTCACGCCTAGCGCTGGCACGCTCAGCAAGAGCAGCGCCATGGTTCGCTGGTAAATTCGGCCGATTTTATTAAGGCAATATCAATATTTATTTAAGAATAAACGGCAAAATTAAAATAACTGGAAGTGGCACATTGCGGAGCTGTTTAGTAATTGATAAAACACCGGCTGAGCCAGAGGGCGAGGAAGACGTACACATATGAGAAGAGTCTTTTTCTCTTTCTGTCTCTATGGTACATAGCACTATGTAGTACACTGCACTAAGGGTCTAAGACAACTACCATGCCCGCCACCCTACCATTAATACACTCCCCCATCACGCTTGCGCTGCACGTTTCGCTGACCCTACGAGCTCTTTCACATCAGCTCCCTGTAGCTCTCTGAGTTCCTTCGGCCACCCATGATAGATTCGCGCCGACGGTGCGATCCCTCCCTCTGCAACACCCTGCCCCACCAGTCGAAGCTCAGGCGAACCGCCCGAAGCACCATCGTCCGCCGCCGCAAGCTCCCGCAACTCCTCCCACGAAAACAGCAGGGGGTCCGTCGTTTCATGAAAGGGCGCGAGATCGATCACATGTACCGCTCCATCTACGTCTATATATGCATCCCACGCCAGTGGCGCCAAACTCGGCACTAGGCTCGACCACCGCGGCGCAAGCTCCAAGGCGCAGAATTCCTTGAGGCTGGTGATGATTTCAACGCGTCGAGCCTGCACCCCTTCAAACTTCCCGGAGGGGTCTCGCTGGCAGGCGGCAAGGAGCGTGCCACCAGCGGCACAGAAGCAGCGAAATTCACCCGATGGACGCAAACCATCGCTCCATTTGCGCAGCACGAGCACCCACGGAGACAGCTGCTCATAAAATTGAGACAAAACGCCGGCGTCAATGGGGGGAAATGTGGCGTGACATTCGGGAAAAATGGGGTGTGAGACTTGCCTGTGCAGCATGCGGAGTACAGTTGGCGCGGGCATCGTCTAGATCGTGTGCGGTGCGGTCGGAGCTCTTGAGGAGGAGGAGGACGTCGTTGGCGCTGGTGCACTTGGGTGAGCCTCCGAGAACCCACGCGGCATCGGTGGGCGCGCTCCAGTTGAGTTTGGGAAGCACTGCACCGCCAAGACGCGTGATGGCAGCACGGATCGCGGTGACGGTCGGCGCGATAGATTCGAGATTCGGTTGCGCGAGTGGCTCGGACGTGTCGTCGTCGTCGTCCGGTAGAGGTTGACTCGGGTCAGGCTCGCTGGATGTAGCAACGGGCGCAGCATCGGACCAGTCGCCATCGTCGCCATCGTCGCCATCCTCGTCGCCAGGGACAAAGACGCTGTCAGCGCGCAGGTAGGTGACGAAAGCCTCGTCGAGCGGCAGGACAAGGCTGCGCTGCGAGACGTGCTTAAGTAGCGGATACCATCGCTCGAAGCTGCAAGCCTCGAGCACCTCGCCCTCGAGTGGCGCAGTGCAGTCCACGGACGGCTCCGAGGCCATTACCCTGGGTAGGTACCTAAAATAACAAACGCTCTCGCGCCATTTCTAACAAGCTGGCAGGGTCTCAGCGGGCATCATGGCTTCGCGTCGCCCGCAGTCTGGCCGTTCGAGCGGCAAGGCGAAGACTGACTTGACTGAGGAGCAGCGACAGGAGATCCGCGAGGCCTTCGACCTCTTCGACACCGACGGCTCCGGCGTGATCGACGCCAAGGAGCTCAAGGTAGCGATGCGCGCGCTGGGCTTCGAGCCCAAAAAGGAGGAGATCAAGAAGATGATATCGGACATTGACAAGGACGGATCGGGGACGATCGACTTTGACGAATTCTTGGCTATGATGACCACCAAGATGAGCGAGAAGGACTCGCGCGAGGAGATCATGAAGGCGTTCCGTCTGTTTGATGATGATGAGACAGGAAAGATTTCATTCAAGAATCTCAAGCGCGTCGCAAAGGAGCTGGGCGAGAACATGACAGACGAGGAGCTTCAGGAGATGATCGACGAGGCCGACCGCGATGGAGACGGAGAGATCAATGAGGAGGAGTTCCTCAGGATCATGAAGAAGACCTCGCTCTATTAGTGGAGTGACCGTTGAATGCAACCCCCAAGCCCCGACCCCGTACCCCTCAAGGCCGGCCTCACGGGTTTTGAGTCGAGTTGGTAGGCTTGGACTGTGTGCCGCGAGGGTAGAGACAACTCTTGATCTATCAGGCCGTATAGTAGTTCATTATCGAATCAAAATTAAATGCCTATTTTATTTATTCAAAATTACTCGAGCTCGAGGCGCGTTTTCGGTTTTGCGTTCTCGCTTATCTTTATCTATGATGATCTTATTAGTAGCGGTTAAGGACGTCCCAAGTTCTGTGGGTCACTAGGACCCTGAGATATATCTAGGACTAGGTGCTATTTTATGAATATATATAACCCCCCACCTAATCCCCGGGCCGCCTCGGTCACCTAGCTGTGGGGTCTTGTTTACCTTTTACATACCACTGTAATACCAAAAAGACCCCCCGAGCCACTCAAGCACTAATTAACCAGCCGTCGTCGCCCTTTCATTATGCTCGCTCTCGCGCTCAACTCGCTCTCGTACGCGCCCGTCATGCCGGCCGTGCAGCCGTCGTCGGTGACCCGCACCGTCGCTCCCGTCATGGAGACCCTCGAGGATCTCAAGACTATGGCGCCGAAGCTCAACCCGGTTGTTGGCTACTGGAACCCGCTCTGCCTCGGCGAGTCGGTTGACTCTATGAAGGACTTCGACGAGCAGGCTGTCATCGGCTACCTCCGCCACTCAGAGATCAAGCACGGCCGTATCGCAATGGCCGCATTCGTCGGCTTCATCGTCCAAGAGAACGGCATCCACTTCCCGTGGGCCTCTACCCTCGGCGGCCTGACGTATGCAGAGATCTCGGCCGCCGGCTCCCCTGCGGCCCAATGGGACATGCTCCCCACCGCCGCCAAGCTCCAGATCTTTGGCCTCATCTTCCTCCTCGAGCTCTGGGGCGAGGGCTCCAACAACCTCGCTGCCGCCGGCGAGAAGCACTACATGAAGGGCGGTAAGCCTGGCTTCTACCCCTCCTTCGAGCCCTTCCGCAAATACTTTGGCCACCCGGTCATTGACCTCTTCGACCCTTTTGGCTTCTCGAAGAACAAGACCCCCGAGCAGAAGGAGCGCGGCCTCCTCGTCGAGATCAACAACGGGCGTGCCGCCATGATTGGCATCGGCGGATTCGTCTCGGCGGCCTCAGTCGAGGGCTCGGTGCCTGCCCTCTCCGGCCTCATCAAGCACTACGATGGCGAGGTCATGGCGCCCTTCTCGGCGACTGACGCCAGCCTCCCGTACGTAACCGAGATGCTCAAGTACCCCCACCTGCCCCTCGACGGCTTCATCGTCCCCGGCTTCTAAGCGTTGCATGGATGATATGTCTTTATCTATATGCATTTGATGATCGATAATCGATATATTTATATATGCGCAAGTTGAAGTTGAAGTTGCAAAAATCATGTGAGTCATAACAAAATTAGGAACCGTTATACACAGTCCACAGTGACTGCCTACACGCTAGAAAGGGCACAGCCGCCAGTAGGTCAACTTACTGCATCGGGACGGTCTCGGGCGTGGGGCACGGACAGGAGCCCGAGCCGGGGGGCGGGGCGGAGCCCCACGAAGCGCCAAATAAGGCATAATTGAAATTAAGCATTTCCACGCAAATATTTACACGATTCAGCCACATGATAGCGCTCGCATGAATGGTTGAATGCATATACGACGCAATAGCCCTGGACATGGATCACAACTCACTAGAATTAGAAGCAGTGCACGCACACTCATGTGAGTGTGCGTGTGGAATTCATTGCGCGACTCCAGGAAAGATCCGCTAGAAAACCTCGAGAGTTTAGAGCTCGATTATGACAACACCCGGCCAGCATGTGTCGCTTTTAGAACAATCAGACCTAGCCTCGCTTAGAAGGAAAAGGTTTTCAGCAACTCGCGTCCCTTTAGCAATAGCATGTACATGTAGTCATTATAAATATAATGATTAATGCGATTAAGTCGCAGTCAGCCGGACACAGCGATCGATGCGCCCATAGACTCTATGGCTTTCTATATTATGTTGACCAGTCTCGATTGATATATATATACATTGTCTAGATATACGATGTGATATACAGATGCAAAATCAAAATATACACGTTTGCAATATGAATATATAATATAGTACTTGCGTACGTGTCATGCACGAGCTGAAGTCTTACGACGGCCCGAAACCTCTCTCCCCATGAGGTCCTTTCCCATACTGAGTGCGCGTGACCAGTTGCAGGTCTCGGGCCTTCGGACACCCAAGGCTAATCGAGAAGTTGCAACGCGTCATTTGGCAACATGCGTGACGGCACGAGCTATCACAGCCTGGCCCATGCACTAGATCTCACATGTAATTCTCGATGGCATCCTGGAGCGCTTGCGTCTTGGCGCCGCTGATGCTGTCGACCCGCTCGCCTGATTTGAAGAAGTGGAAGGACGGGAGCGCGCGCACACCTGCAGTTGGCAGGAGCGAGAATGAGCTGGTTATGGAATCGGCGAGACAGGTGAATATGACGCTAAGAGATGGACCAACAAAAAAACGCAGAGCTGACGCAAATTGACGCAATGGCGGTGCGGGCTGCGGCGAGCTAGAGCGCAAGACAAGTGCCAGGGGCTTAGGCAGGCCAGCCGACGCACCCTGGCTCCGCATCAGCTTGTCGGCGTCAGGGCTGCTGTCTCCCATCACCTGCACGCCGCAGCACACCACCCACACACACGTCATCGTTGAGCAGGCACATGGCAGGCATCGTCCTCAGCGGATGTGGGGCGGGCTTGGCGCTCACCTTGAGGAATGCGACATTCTTGTACTGTTCGCTGAGCTCCTCGAACTTTGGCGCGATGATTTTGCACGGTCCGCACCACGAGGTTGAGTAATCGACCACGACGAGCGACTCGCCCGCGCTCTCGAGCGCCCTGTTGAACTCTTCAGTGGAGGCGATGTCGATGACAGCCATGGAGAGGTGGCTCTCCCTCCGCACTGCTGCGTACTGCCGCACCGCTCCACCCACGCGCATGGGCGCGCTGAAGGCCGCGGCGGCGCCAATGAAGGCCAGGGCGAGAAGGCGAACCATTTTTTACTAGCACCGATGCGCAGTATTTCGCACGGGGGGGCTGAAAAGCCGAAAAACAAGTTCTGTGGTTCTGTGGGTCACTACTGTACCCAAACACAGCTCTTTAAAAAATTCTCACAAAAGTTCGGCGAACTTTTTATAGGTACGAGGGTCAGCGGGGTGCGTCGGCCTTCGCATCCGGCGAATCAACCAACCACGACAATATGCCAGCGCGGATGACTATCGCCGGGGCCTCAACGGCTGTCTTTGCGCTGATGGCGGGGTCCACCTCCGCCATCGCCCTCCCCAAAACCGCCATCGGCACTGGTACCTCCCAGTTTGTGAGCAAGGTCGTCAGCACGTCTGTGCCTGTCACCGGGCCCACCTTCAGCAAGCCGCTGAGCACGCCTGACCCGATCCCAGAGTCGGGGCGTAATCGTGCGATGGAGCTCATGGAGAGCGGTGCCCTCTTCCGCTACCAACCCGGCGTCGCCTCCGAGGTGGCGCAGGTCGAGAGCGACATGTGCGAGTACACGGGCTTCAAGTACACTGTGAGTAGTCTCACGCTTTCTCATTTCAATCCGAGCGCTCAATGATGCGCTGATCACCCGTTTCGTCTTCTCCCCCCCGCCCCTTCTAGCCATTGCCTCTCACCATTTCCCATGATTCCTCAGGTTGCCTTCAACTCGTGCGGCTCCGCCCTCTTCATCGCTCTCAAGTGCGCGGGTGTCCAGCCGGGCGACGAGGTCCTCTGCAACGCCTTCTCATTCACGGCGGTGCCCTCTGCTGTGCACCATGCGGGTGCGAAGCCCGTCTACGTTGAGGCGCTTGACTCCTACGTCATGGATGTTGAGGATCTCAAGGCCAAGATCACCCCGAAGACCAAGTTTCTCATGCTGACGCACATGCGGGGCAAGGTCGCCGACATGGAGGGCGTTTACAAGCTCGCAAAGGAGCACGGGATCACCGTGGTGGAGGACTGCGCTCACGCGCTTGGTATCCAGTGGGATGGCGTCCAGCTCGGACGCGAGGCCGCCATCGCTTGCTACTCGACCCAGTCCGCCAAGGTGAAGATGCGTGCCTTACACATCACCTATCTCACGTCACCTATCTTACGTCAACCCATCCGCGTCAACCTATCTACGTCACCCTAACCCTACACTAGCCGGAGCCAAACCCCAACCCCAACCCGAACATGAAGACGATCACGAACCAATGTTCTTCCTACTAGGTGCTGAACTCTGGGGAGGGCGGCTTCCTCTGCACCGACTCCGAGGAGTATGCTGCGCGCGCCGCCTGCTATGCGGGCTGCTACGAGAAGCTTTACGATCAGCACGTCGTTGCCCCCCCGGCTGCGGTCTTCGACGCCGTGAAGCTTGAGACGCCCAACTACTCGCTGCGCATGAACGAGCTCGCCGCCGCGTGCATCCGCCCCCAGATCGACAACCTGGAGGAACGCGTCGCCGCGTACAACAAGCGCTACGCGCGCGTTGTTGAGCGCCTCGCCGGCTGCAAGTACATGTCCATCCCGCCCTACAACGAGCGCGTGCGCCCGGTGGCGGACTCGCTGCAGTTCAACCTCCTCGGCTTCGACGACGAGGGCGTCCAGGCCTTCCTCGCCAACTCCAAGAGGCGTGGACTCCCCGTGGGCCTTTTCGGCTCCAAGGACAACAGCCGTAACCACCGCACCTGGCAGTACGCCCCCACGACGGTCGAGCTGCCCGTTACAGACGCGCTCATCTCGGCGGCGATCGATGTGCGGCTGCCGCTGATGTTCGGCGAGGAAGACCTCGATCAGATGTGCGATGTGCTGCTCGCCGCCATGGCGGACACTACCGGTGACCAGGAGTGAGCCAGTGGCCGTTGCGACTGTTTCGGCGCCGAACGAGCAGCCGCCGCGCAAATAATCGGATACGTGGGTATTTGTGATGGACGCCTGTGAAAGTCGTCTTGCTTCGGAGGAGCGGGCTTGGTCAGGGCAATAACGGGTTGTGATTTGGGGGTTGGTGGCCATGGATGTCGGGGAGACCACAGACCGTGGTAGTCGGTGTAAACAGATGCGAAAGATGCGCATCGAATGAGAAAACGAATGCGACGGAAGCACGTCTGTTTTGCTGTCGCCCCCATTTACCGCTAAAATGCGATGTCGGGGCGCGCAAACGGCTCATACGGCGGGATTGCTTGCTGGGCATTGTGCAGTAGCACCTGACACATGCTATGGTACAGTACTGAAATATACGTATGCATAATCATAATGATGATATCAAATATGAGCGAACATCGACATCGAAAATGATCATGATGAAGATGCTCATCTGCGCATGAAAATCAAAACGAATGTATATTCTTAAGCTGAAAGCGCATGCCCCGATATCATTTTCATTGTTACGCCAGTACTAGACACTCACACTAGTACGTAGTATTAGTAGTAATAGTATAAGTATACTAATACTTCTACTTGTACTTGTACTAGTACTTGTACTAGTAGTAGTAGATACTATTAGTCAGACTAGACTGGTAGTCATCTTTATCTTACAGCGACAGACACAGAGGGAACCACCACAAAACACAAACAGACTAATAAGACTTTCATACTTTATACGACTAATATTAATATAAGCTTTAGCTTACCAGGGGTCGAGGCTCGAGCTTAAAATTTAATTTAAAAGCAAAAGGTTCTTAGTTTAGGAACCCTTACTTCATACTTTTACTTGTAAGGAAATCCGAAGGGCAAGATACACTGTAGATTCAAGATTGCCTATGTAGCATTTCTGCTTCTCAAAGAACCGGTCGTTCCAAAGTTTCAATGTTTTGTCTTTCGCTTTGGCTTTCTCGTCTTCTCATCAGGTGCTGCCCGTATGCCTGCCCTTGCTCTAGCGCTTTGTTTCGCGTCGCTTCTGCTTGCCGCGTCATCTGCCTCTGTCTCCACTGCCTGCGCTGCCATCGCCGCCATCGCCGCCATCCTTCCCTCTCCCAGCGTGAGACTCTCATCTCCCGCCTCGTCTTCATGTTCGAGGAGCCCCTCGCCCTCGAGGGCCCGCCGCGCCTTGCGCTGTTTCGCACGGCGCTCATTCTCTCGATCTAGGAAGCCGTTTTCTTGGAGAAGCAGCAGGGCGGCGCGCTTGGCAGAAGAGACCTCGTTTAAAAGATCAAGGACGTCGTTTTCTTTCAGCTCGAGCGTCTCCAGCTTTGCATGCACCTGGCCAGAAACACGTGAGGATCAGATGACGGGTATCATGAAAACCTCACAAACCCCGATAGAATCCCCTGTGAGACTCGGACTACCCCCCATTGATTCCCCCATTGACTTCTCAGACGCCCTCCATATGGACCTCAGAGAGCGCCGAACCCCCCCTGAGACGCCTCTGAGAGAGGTGCCTCCCTCTCCGCTCCCGCTCCCGCTCTTTTCCCCGCTCTTTTTTGTCCTGGCACCTGCTTCTCTATACTCAACAAAAGCTCGACATCGAACTGGCTCACGAGCGCGATCGACCGTCCACTCCTCCCCGCCCTTGCTGTGCGCCCACACCGATGAATGTAGTCGGTGTGCTTCGCTGGTAGCGTCAGGTGTAGCACGACGTCAACACGTGGAATGTCGAGACCACGCGCTGCCACATCAGTGGCGACTAACGCTTGCAGCTGTGCTTTCTTGAGCCGTGCAATGGCCGCCTGCCGCCGTCGCTGTGGCTGCTGCGAGTGGAGCGGCGCGACGACAAGCCCCAGCCCTGCAAGGGCGGTCGCTAGCACCTCGCACATCTTGCAGGTGCCCACAAAGACGAGGACGGAGGCGCCATCAGCAACGAGCTGACGCAGGAGGTATGCGAGATAGACCTCCCGCACCGCCGCCGGCATGAGCACATACTGCTGTTGGAGTCTTGCGACGACGGCCTCTTTTGCGGCGAGTGCGGCGACAAAGGGCTTGTTTAAGGCCAGCTCCGTTAAGCGCTCCATGGCAGAGGACATGGTCGCAGAGTAGAGCAGGGTCTGTCTTTTGACGGGAAGCAACTTGAGGATCTCCTCGAGGTCAGATTGGAAGCCGAGCTCCAACAAGCGATCGGCCTCGTCCATGACGATGAAACGCGCTTTGCGGAAGGCGAGGGCGCTGCTGCTCGAGCGCAGGTGATCGGCGAGCCGCCCGGGAGTCGCCACCACCACATGCGGACGCTGGGCGAGCTCGAGCGCCTGACGCATCATGTCTACGCCGCCGACGACGACGTTGACGCGCACGGGAAGCTGTGCGCCGAGCGCGGCGAACTGCTCGGCGATCTGGGTTGCGAGTTCACGGGCAGGCGAAAGCACCACCGCGAAGACGCCGTACGGATCTCGGGAGAGCAGCTCGATGATAGGGAGGGCGAAGGCGGCGGTCTTGCCGCTCCCAGTCTCGGCGCTCCCAAGCACGTCGCGACCGGCGAGGGTGGGGCCGATGCAGGCGGTCTGGATCGGAGTGGGCTGTTTCAGACCCATCTCCTCGCACGCGGAAACGAGCCACGGAGAGAGACCGAGGGAGTCCATCGATCCCAC
>CEQJ01015198.1_pt1 | contig 17286 bp, 19 predicted proteins | sample 531001 | NCBI WGS metagenome assembly CEQJ01 (sample SAMEA2621198, study PRJEB7988) | marine metagenome | biome: marine biome (ENVO:00000447); feature: surface water layer (ENVO:00002042); material: "saline water (ENVO:00002010), including plankton (ENVO:xxxxxxxx)" | depth 5 m | reverse complement strand
CGGGTTATTTACATCCAATATATTATACAATTCATTTTCACTGTATTGTGAAACGTTATATTCTTTATCATCACCCATTATTATAAAACACTATATAGATTCATTTTATTATATTTTCCGTCTAGTTATTTTCTCCGAAACGCTTTAATACCATTTTCTGAACAAAGCCATCTAAATCGATGATATTTCGACAACGAAATAATCGCTCTAAAGGAAATAGCTTAATCCCTCTTAGCTTTTTCAAGTGCGTCGTGGACCCCTTAAAACATAATGCATCGAAAATAGTCATGATTTTCTCCTCTTCTTCGTCCATTTCACTCCGGTCAATGCGAAATTTACTTTCGTAACTATAACGATTGTATTCTTCGTTTGCGTAAACACGGTGTTTTCCGGGTTTGGGCTTGTTTTTTATGATACCTATGCCCATGATTTTGTTTTCATCATTGTTCATTTCCAAGACAAATACGAACATTTTCTCGGTTACTTGTGAATGAATGGCCTGTGGAGACCCATATACGCATTGTAGATTGTGTTTTTTCCGATATTCTTCGTTTTCGGCCCATGTTGCATTGTTAAATCGGGTGGTTGCAATGAAACTTTTTTTCGCGTTTTTGTATTCGCGAAATTCACCGCATAATTTATAAAACAAACGCCGCTTTTGGCGTATATTTAACGGGGACTTTTGGACGGGCTCTTCTTCTTGCATGATTCTTTATAGTAATATTAACGGTAAAGTCCAAGAAAATCAATTTTGTAAAAAGGAATACAAATAATAGTTTCTTTTTTAGTATATATGGATAAAGAAGACACGATCATTTCTGTTTATGAAAAAGATGACGAAGGAAATAAAATTGTGGATGATTTGGAGCAAGAAATGGAACAAGCCCCTCAAACAATCATGAATATTGATCAAATACCTTCACAACAAGACCTATTTTGTTATCACGACGGAAACAGTCCTATGACCATGAGTCCGTATCAAAGTGACGATGATGATGCCACGGAATCCAAGAACAGATGCAACAAATTCCGACAATTGAGTTATGAAGAAATTGAACAAGAAATCGAAAAACATTATTATCAGACGGATTCGTTGATTTCTAACGAACTCGATGCGCTAATTACGTATATTAAGGGGCAAAAACATTTGTTTAATCACTCCAAACAATATACTCAGCGGAATTTGAATATGCTCATTTTGCCGGCCATATTGATTAGTGGGTTTATTGCCGTGTTTTCTTCGTTTTTGGAGGATTTTTATTGGAGCCATGGCTTTATTGCCGGACTGAATGCGTTGGTTGCTCTCTGCATTTCGATTGCGAATTATTTCAAACTCGAGCGGAAAAGTCATGGATACTATTTGACGGCATTTCAATATGACAAAATAGAAACGAGCTTGGAGTTTGTATCCAGTAAGATCGCGTTTATGAAAGATGAAAACGATAAAGAAGAAATCATATTGAAGAAAATCCAAGAAACCGAGGAGAAAATATGCGAAATAAAGGAATGGAATCATTCGTTTATTCCGAATGATGTGCAGAAAATTTTTCCTATTATTGCTCATTTGAATATTTTTTCGTTCATTAAACGGTTGGAAAATAACAAGAAACTTACTTTTTTACGTTTTCAGAACATTAAAAATGAAATTCGATATATCCAATTTGTTTTCCAACGCGATGCAAAAGGATTGTCTTCCGAGGAGAAGAACAAGATGCAACAACGCCTTATGCAACTGTTTCAAACAAAGGAATCGATTAAAAACGATATTATTTGTTATTGCAATGCATACGGATATTTGGACAATTTGTTTAACATTGAAATCACCAATGCGGAAAACAAGTCCTCTTTTTTATGGAGTCTTTGTTATCCCTCCAAAGAAAAAAAGAATCTGTCAATGAACAATCACATTGTAGATGCTTTTTTCAATATGTAATTTGGGCGGGGGGTCATTATTTACACGGTACTAATTTCCAAAACAAGGGTTCTTCAAACATAACATTGATATTTTGTCCTGACGAAAGACGATCCACGACACTATTGTTTTGAGGAGAACATTTACTTAAATCAAACCGAACAAATATCTTCTTTTGATCTGCTTTTTGTTGTGAGGGATATTCTTTAATGGAACATATTTTACCAATATGGGATTTTTTCAATATATCGCTTACATAGGATAAAGAATAATGTTTGTGGATACACGGAATACATAGTGTTAAATACATTTTTTTATTTACCATGTGATTATTTACTATAATCAATTTTATCATAAAGACTGGGAAGTCATTATGATATTCCCGCCGTAAAAGAGTTTACGCTGTATCGCCTATAGATTTTCAAACCTTAGGAACTATTACATTTTCTATACATTCGACTCAACGTGATGTTGCGATACAATGTTATTAGTTACCTATTCTTTAACTATTTATACTTTAAATATATAATGTTACGCGTGGCGTTTATTATTCCGGTGAAAATAGATGTTTTGAATGAACAGTCCAAAATATTTACATTAATTCAGAATTTTTTTAATACCAGAAATCACCGGTATCAATATAATTTTTATTTAGGATTTAATTTCCAAGACCCGTGTTTAAACAATATTCACATTTTTAATCGATTTATGGGTCCCCAATTTACAGTACGTTGTTTTGAATTTGAACCAACCATAAAAACCGGTCATTTAACGGTTATGTGGAACAAATTATTCGAAACGAGCTTCCATGAAAATGATTATTTTTATCAGCTAGGTGACGACATATTATTTGATAATTATAACTTTCTCGATTTATATATTGACACATTACAAAAAAGTCATAATGTAGGAGTCACCGGATATTTAACAAAAAACGGCAATACGAAAATATTGACCCAATCTTTTGTGTCCAAGAAACATTTCGATATTTTCGGTTTTTATTTTCCGGAATCCATTATTAATTGGTTTTGTGATAACTGGATAAGTGATGTATATAGAAAACATAATTTATATTTTCCTTTAGCAAATAAAATCGTAAATTCGGGTGGTAAAGAACGATATGTAGTGAATCAAAGTCCAAATAATTATTTAATGGAACTCGATAAAGGAGCCCAAATTTTACAAAACTATTTGAATCGATATTTATTGCATGAACAATCTAAAAAACGCGTATCCAGAATGACTAGTTTAAAGAAGTTAAATATTATGTAATGGTCAATATAAATGGAAGAAGAACTAGATTTAACTTGGACACAATCAATTGTCGATGAATTGGAGAGTGAGAAGTGCGCACCATGTTTACCTATCAAACAACTTTGTTTATATTGTGTTTTTATTAATGGAAACCAAGAGGCTGTTTCTATACAAAAAGAATTCGTGGATTTAGATGAAAATGACAAGGGAACTTATTTATCGGAAGGAAATATTTTACAGATTATTCAAAAATACAAATCTGAAAACAGTGTTCGCTACGGATTTGATTGCTTGGAAATGTTTGGTATAGACATGGATCCTTCTCAATTACATGAGTTCTTGGAAGATCACGAAAGCTTTCTCCATAAACATGTTTATCATATTCCTCAAAACATATATATTGGGCCCAGTGTCTTTGTATTTCACGATTCACATTGCGGATATATGTATTTTTATGAAATGGAAAAGGTTACCGAACCCTTGCCATCGATTTTGAAGAAAAAGGACAAGAGATATACTAAGAAGCGAGTGCGCATTTCACCATCGTTACCCTCCAGATATAGTAATAAAACCAAGAAGGCCATTGAAATCCCTTCAAACGAAGAAATTGTGAAAACAATATAATGACGTTGTCATAGTAAAACATATTACTATGAAAACACGAAGCGACCTTCTCCTCACGGAATCGTGGAATCATATTCATCATGGTGGTTGCGAAAAGTCGTTTTTACAATTGCTTAAGCATGCTCAAAATGATCGTGAAGCATTGGAAAAAGCCTTTGTAATGACCTTTTATTGTCGTGATATTTCGCATGGTCTTGGAAAACGCGATTTGTTTTATGAAATGATTGTTCAATGGCATGAAGTTTTTCCCCTTTTGTCCAAGAAGATATTGTCTATTGCCTTGGAAAGTTATGAACCATTTCCTTATGGGAGTTTTCGCGATATATTTGGACTATTGAACTACTTAAAACATGAAATTGGGGCCAGGGAAGACCACCCTCTTCTCGTGTGTGTATTGAAATATTTGTATAATTGTTTTCGTAATGAATGTACTTATTTTCGTGTTCATAAGAAATGTGACACGCCATTGGTGAAATGGATTCCGAGTGAAAAATCGCGGGGTGGTTGGATATATGCGTTATTGGCTCATAAATATTGTCATCCGCGTGACAAATTCGGGGATTTTCGCAGTATAGATGTTTCGAGTGAAAACAAACGATCTTTGCGGAAAGTGGTGTCGCGTTTGCGCGGCTCTATGAAATTACCTTCCTCGCTTATTGCCGAAAAGAAAATTGATAAAGTGCACTTGAATCAAGTTTGTAGTCCGAATCATTTGCTCCATTATCACCAGTTTTTCCTTGAAAGTGACCAGAATGTATGTTTCCGCTATTTTTTGATGAAATATTTGCTGCGTCGATGTGATCAGAAATACGTGACGCATTATAAATTCCAGCGCATTTATGATTTGCCGTATGTATTTTCGCCGATTTCAGGGAAATTGGTGCGACGTGGTATTGACTTCTTGGAAACATTGAAACAAAGAGACAGGGAAGATACTATGGTAGAAGGTATTTTGTTTGAAACATCCACTTTGTTGCAATTGCTTTGGAAGAGTAATATGCTTTCTTGGATACGGAAGTATCAGAACCACGAATGCGACGTGGTTTTGGCGTTGGACGAACATATAACTTCCCAAAAATCATGTATGAGTATAGCGATTGCCATGATGTTGAGCGAAACAAATCAAACATTTTCCTTTTATTATACAAATGGATTTTTAATCGAGAAAGTCGAGTATATGAAAGGGGGTACTTTCATCGAACGTTTGCAACTCATTGTGAAAAATATTGGGGAAAAAATTGTTCCTATGGAACAGGAAACAGCTGTTTCATTGTGGTCTTCTATAAAGTCCATGAATTATAGTAAAACAGACACTTCAATTTTGGTATTTCGCGGGCAGTGTTCCATGGAGTCGTCCAAAAAATTTGTTGGACACGGTGGAGAATACAAAACGGATAATCACATGTATGACGCTGTTTTGGGACATAAACGATACGATTATGTCCGAAAACGGTATAATAATATATTAACCTTTTGCTAAGGGGTTTCTCAATTTCTTTTCTTCCAACATGGTTTTCACATCATTTTTCTCCAATGTGCTGAGTGTTTTCTTGTAATTCGCATCGCTCGCTATATTTGCTGCAATGAAATCCTCTAAAGTGCGGAAACTCGTCTTGGTTACTTTGATGAAAAAGGATCGAATACTTTCTCTACATGCGGGTGCATGTGGACGATCTTTTGGAAGCGCCAATATACTTTCTTTCAACCATACTATATATTGTTTAAAGAAATGCACACTGATCAAGTCTTTTGACGTATCTGTAAAGGTCATTTTCACCGCGTCTTGGACTTGATTTTGCAAATTATCGGCTTTTTTCACAGGGATTTCCTTGGTTTCTTTTTTCAAAAAATCGAGAATGTTTGCGCTTTCCATTAATCGAAGCATCATCACATTGACACTATAAGAATCCCATGATTTCTTTTCGGCCTGTAAATAGACCCATATGTCTTTCCATGTTTTCTTTTTACTTTCCCAAGAGTTAATAAGTTCATGGTATTTCTTTTCTAAGGATGTAAGATCTTTTTTGGTAAACAATTCTGCGTTTTCGAATAAATCGTTGTTTTCCAGGAACATTTTCACGATCTTTTTCATTTCTTCAAAGTGGGATCGTTCTACTTTTTCCTCCCATTTTGCTTCGTCTGCTGCTTCGTATCCGGTTTTTTCCACGTTTAAAGGTTGTATATATCTTGCTACAAAGCTGAGTAATTGTATGTCGATGTTCCATGGACTATATGCTTGGGTACTAATACCAAAAGGTTTCTTTTTATTGGATTTGTATTTGGAAAATTCGAGATCGCTACTGTTAATTCCAAGACCAAAATCAATAAGAACAAATACTTTGTTGGTTTTGTGATACATAATATTGTTGGATTTGATGTCCATATGAATGACGTCATTGTTGTTCAATGTGTCGACGCTTTTTAACAAATAATTGTGAATACCAATGAAATTCATAATGAATTTTTGTATGGATGCGGGATTGTGGATGGTTTTTTCCAACGATTCACTGAAAACTTTGGCCAATGTTTTCTTTCCCACATAATCCATTGTATTGGATACAAATTTCTTTTGCAAATTGTTTTGCACAACGTCGCATTGTTTCAATTCTTTTTCATCTATTTCGGATAATGTAATGGGCTGTGAACGAAGCAATGGTGCAAAGAAAAAGGGGTAGTTGCGAATGGTTTGGATTTTTTTCCCGATGTTTATTTCGTTTTCTGTTTCTTCGTTTGCTTCTTGGATTTTACTAACTTGTTTTTCATTCACTTTTCCTTCAAACGATTTATCAAACAACGGAGGTCTATATACGCAACCATACGTACCTTTTCCTATTAATTTTGTCTTTTTATCCATTATTTATATTATTGTGTGATAATAATATATGAGTCATATAACTCATCCATGCGTTCTCCTCTAAACCTCTATTTTGAATAGAGGTATTTTTGCTTGAACATTTTATCAAATTCATTGGTGCATTTTTCGAATGCCTTCACATAAGGTTCACATACGAATCGATCTTCGAAATGTTCTCGCAAGCAAGTTTCTACTGCATGGTGATGTTTTTCGCAAGTTTCCCTGATTTCTACGTCGTATTTTTGTTCGAATGATCTGTATCTCATTTGTTTATTTGTATTACCTTGATATACAAATAAACCTTTTAAAACGCTATCTATAGGAATCGAACCTATGACCTCACGATTAACAGTCGTATGCTCTAACCAACTGAGCTAAGACAGCTTTTTTGACGCGTTTTTATTCGACACCCCCTTTTTTGCCCCTACCCGTCTTTCAATGCAATATCATTAATCATTTATTACAATGAAAGATTTTGCAAGCCCCCCTTTTAAAAGAACGCTGATTCTCTTTTCCCCGCTTACAAAAGTGAGACCCCGTAATGAACCTATTTTTTTATTTTTTTGAAGTGTTCATTTGATCCCTCCTATTTTCCCGATTATGCATTATGTCCCACCCACTCATAACGCTTAGACAGTCCAGCGACATGATCTCGTCAAAACTTACTGTCTCCTTTGAGAGCTCCTGCCCGGATTCGAACCGGGGTTTTGGGATTCAAAGTCCCAAGTGATAACCACTACACTACAGGAGCCGTGTTTCTTCCCCTGCCGGGAATCGAACCCGAACCTCGGGCTTGAAAGGCCCACATCCTAACCGTTAGACTACAGGGGAAGCAGTTTACTTCCCCCTTAATAAAAGTTTTACGACATTATGGTCGGCCTTAAGCCCCACCTCCCCGGATTTCTCGCTTAAGACTATGAAACACCATTTAACGAAGGGGTAATGTTTCTCCATTTCCTCTGGGACTTATCGCTCTAGGCGAAGGGATGTCCCGTCCCCTACCCGATGCAGGAATCGAACCTACCTCTACCAGCATAAATGGCCGGTGCTCTACCATCTAAGCTAATCGGGTGTGCTCACATGCGGGCTCGAACCGCAGACCTTCGGCTCATAAGACCGATGCTCTAACCAACTGAGCTATGCAAGCGAAAACTCTGCCTCAACATGTAAGCTCCTGTGTTCTTATTCATAGAATACAGGCAAAGTTAATGCACGAAGTGGGGTTCGAACCCACGCAGCTGACGCTACCAGGTCTTAAGTCTGGCTCCTTAGACCACTCGGACATTCGTGCGAAAAAATACTACACTTTATACAATATATACATCACAATCTATAATAGTAACTCCTCTTTAAACGCTTTGCTCGAAAATATAATAGAAAAATAATATACATAATTCTATATGGTAAAACGAACCATGAATATGGTCTTTTGCGATTCTTCTAAAAAGACTCGTTATTGTGGTGATATGGAAGTGTCTTCACCTTTTTGTCAAACCAGTGTATTTTCTATTTATTTGGAGCCCATATTGAACCCTTATTGGAAAACATATCACGAAATTTTGACATTGAGTTCTGTTCCACCGGGCCCTCTAAACGCTATGGTATTGAACATTGATTTCCCTCGTTTGTCTCCTTTTCGACCCAATAGCGGTCCTTTTTTCAATGGTCATGCATGTGTGCCCTGTGTTATGCGGTATCCTGTATGTGCGATCGGTGGAAGTGGCGCTGCATTTCGCGACCAATCTTCGTTTATGACGAGTCAAGACATTTCCGCATTGTTTTCTTATTTAACGGAACAGGGTTATATTGTCGAACAAGGTCTCACCACCATGCTGTTTCAAGGCGATATAAATGCAGACAACCGAAAATTGGTGGCCATGATTCGTTATAATGAACCGACGTAATTAAATATGCCTATTTTTATATGAACCTGATTAAATTAATGGCTTCATTATTTCTGTCTACTTCTCTTTTAGGAGCTTGCCGAGGGCTTCGCACTTCCCGCATGGTGATGCGTGCCAAAAAACCGAGTGTGTCCATTCCTCTAGACGGATATGATGACCGCATGCGTTCGTTGGCCCCCTTGTATAGTCCCCGAGGACCCAACCAAAAAAAATACGTGGAATTGTTGGCGAATAATTCTGTAGATGTGGTTGTCACGTTGGGTCCTGCGGGCACTGGTAAAACGTTGTTTGCGTGTGCCGCTGCCGTCCAAGAGTTACAGCGCGGAAATATACAGAAAATCGTTTTGACCCGCCCGGTTGTTCCTGTAGAAGAAGACATTGGCTATTTGCCTGGAAATATGATCGCCAAAATGAACCCATGGACACGTCCTATTTTCGATATATTGGAGGAATTTTACAGTGTGAGAGACATTGACAATATGTTGAATTCGGGTGTGATTGAAATTTCTCCGCTGGGATTTATGCGCGGGCGCACCTTTAAACGTGCATTTATTATTGCCGATGAAATGCAGAATTCTTCACCCAATCAAATGCTCATGTTGGCCACACGTTTGGGCGAAAAATCCAGGATGGTGGTTACCGGTGATTTGAAACAAAGTGATCGTATGGAAAACAATGGATTGTTGGATTTGATGCGCAAAATAGATGCATTTGAAGGCGAACGTGACTTGATTCGTATGGTGTCTATGGATCATCGTGACGTACAACGTAGTCAAGTGGTTTCCAAAATGTTGGAAATATATGAGGGGAATGTCGAGAAAAAAGAAGATAACGAAGAGAAAGAAGGGAAATGGAATCGCGATGATCACGAAGAAAAGGCGAGGAAATTGAAAATTATTGAGGGATTTTAAACATTGTTGAAAGAATTTGAAAAAATATTTTTCTATTATTACACGTTTATTCAGTAACGTATAATGCAATACAATAAGCTATATCTTTGTGTGAGTGTCGTACTAATGGGATTGGATTTTGGCTTTTTGTTCTTCCTTTTTTTATAACAAGACATACCATTCTAGTTATATGATTTTTAATTAATGTCACTATGTCTTTGTGTCCTTTTTTACTTGCCTCTATGAGAGCCGTTCCCCCATATAACCACTTTGCATTTACATTAGCTCCCTTCTCCAGTAGCAATGCTACGGTCTGAGTATGTCCATACTCACTTGCTTTTATAAGAGCCGTTTTGCCATGATTATCCTTCACATTGACGTGGGCTCGTTTTTCTAATAGCAATGCCACGATCTGTGTATGCCCATACTCGCTTGCCTCCATGAGAGCCGTTCTGCCGTAATATATATCCTTCGCATTCACATGCGCTCCATTCTCCAATAGGATAGACACAGTTTCCTTGTATCCATACTCACTTGCACACATGAGAGCCGTCGTGCCGTGTTTTGTCTTTGCATTCACATTCGCTCCATTCTCCAATAGCATGGACACAGTTTCCTTGTATCCATTCTTTACTGCATTTAAAAGTTTCTTATTCATTTTCTTATAACTTTATTAGTATTTTGTTTCATATCAACGATTCATTTAAAAATACTTTCAATTTTTATTAATAGCAATAAAACATGCAATATCCCGCTTTAAATCCTTCAAATATTTTTTTGCTGTTGACATATTGGAGGATATTCTTTATTCAATATTTTCACAAACGGAATATTTTCACACAAGAGAATCGCCTGACATAGTCTTGCCACATCACTATAAACATAATGCGTGTCGTTTCGCAATTCCCAACGTGTTGGAATATAAGCTTTTCCTTTCCATAAGTTCAATGTATATTCAATATCCTTGTATCGCATATCTTCATACAAGTTTCTGGGAATAACAATATGAAAACTATCCTGGTTTTCATCGCAGTTATCATTTTCTAATAACACCTTTAGAAAATCACTTTTTCTTGCATCATTGTACGAGAGGATGAAGGACTTTTCTAATTCGTCACAATGTGTCGAATTAGGAAAATACAAATATACACTTTTCGTAGGTGCATGAATGACGTCTGTGTGCACTGTTGTAGTCAAAAATTCCATTATTTTTCTATAATTGTTTATGTTTTACTGTTTTCTTTCAATTTTCTTGCAAAGTCGATCATTTAAATAAAAAAAATATAAATAGGTTATAACTATGGATTTGCAAACCTATGCAGATACTATTTCATTTCGCCGCGTAGACAAAAAATTTCATTCTAACGACTGTCCTATTTGCTATATGCCTATTGAACCCACTCAAAACATAATATTCAACTGTGCTCACAACGCTTGCACGGATTGTGTGGTGACTTATTTGAAGAAAACGACGGATCGTCGGGAACTTCCCACGTGCTTTTTGTGTCGGTCCCCGTTGAGTGTTTTTGACACGCGTAACCGGGATTTCAAACGGCGGATTATCACAATGTTGCAGTCACAGACTCTTGCACATGAAATACGGCGGACCAATCGCCGACTTTTAGACGATATATTTGCGGATCAAATGTTACCTATTGGCACTGAACAAACGCATAACGATCCTATTAACGAACCACATTTTTTCGTCATTCAAATACGGGGCATTCCTCAGTCATTTTATTTGGCTTTTGGTATGGGAAAGATTGTGTTTGTTTTGTTTTTCATGCTTTATATGTGGAAGTGTTTTATTTCTTTGAATAGTTGAGTGACTGATTTTTTTTTAAATGGACTAGAAAAAGGTCTTTGTGCTAATATTATGCAGTTAAAATAATTAACGATTAAAATTTTTGGTATTTATTCTTTTGTTTAGACTAATTTATAAACTATGCACACCAACCTAATTATTGCTCACAGGGGATATTCTGATAAATATGGAGACAACAATATGCAGTCATTTCACGAAGCTGTTCGTGCGGGATTCGATATGATAGAATTAGACGTACAATATTGCTCTTCGGGAGAGCCGGTTATTTACCACGATATTGATGTAGATAATTGTTATGTACACCATTTATCGTCGGAAACTTTATTTTCCAAATACAATATTATTACTTTGGAGAGGTTTCTTTCGGAATTTGCCCAATGCAATATCAAATTGTTCTTGGACATTAAGGGCGACGAAGGTGTTATTGTTCACGTCTTGGATTTGGTATGTCAATGGATTCCACTTGAACGAAGAGGAAATATTTTCATCAGTGGTTTTAACAGGTATATTGTAGATCATTTGTCGGCTTCTGATTGTGGAGTGCAAATTGGCTTCACAACGGAGAATCGTTTTCGTCACGATGAACTGGCTTATTTGACAAATGGTTGTCATTTTGTATGTCTCCATTGGAATGCTTTAAACAATGATTCGATTGCCTACTTTAAACAGCACAATATATTGGTGTTTTCGTACACATGCAAGAACTATTTTATTGAGAGTCATATGAAACAGTTTGACATTGATGGTATTGTCACCAACTATCTTTTGTGATTTTTTTGCTTTCTCTTTTGATGATTTTTACGATCACATATATAGAGCCTATTAGTGCAACTGTGCTCACAATTCTTACTACGTAGTTTTCATTTTCGAACATTATATAAGTGTTTTCATAAGATTATTCGAACAATCTTACGAAATGAATTATTTCGTCATTTTCTTTTGGTTTTCCGCGGTTAAATATCTACCGAATTTCATCCACAATAACATACTGATGGTGAATCCTACTAAGAAACCGGCCATACATTTGTCGGGGTGATCACTCATGAAGGGACTTGTGAGAAAGGGTCCTAAAAAGAAGGTAAGGATGGAGTAAAATACCATTGCTCCTAAAGACATGGGTGTGCTTAAATGAGACATATTCTATACATTAAGAAAGGAAAAATTTTTGTTTGTGTGTGTTTGTGTCGACTCCATTATGTAAACGGATCTACTTCTTTTTCCAATAATTCCTTTGTATTATTGTAGTCGAAGCAACCGAGCACTTTGTTCTTTTTTCTGATTGTCACTTTGGACTCTTGTTGTTCCTTTTCTCCCAATATGAAAATATAGCAAAACTTCATTTTCTCTGCATTTCGAATCTTTTTGTTTAACGTATTTGTTGAATCGTCAATTATGAGTTCATATTTTTTAAAATGGCCGCGTACTTCTTGTGCATATTCATTGTTCTCTTTGGAAATAGGAATAACGCATATTTGTCTTGGAGAAAGCCAAAAAGGCAACCGTCCTGAAGTGTGTTCCAATAATATTGCAAAAAAACGTTCGAACGAACCGAAAATAGCGCGATGCACCAACACAGGACGTTCATAGTCTTGGGTCTCTGTTGTATACTTTAAATCGAACCTTTCGGGTAAATTGAAATCTAACTGAATCGTTCCACATTGATGTTCCCTTTTTAACGAATCTCTGATTTTTACATCTATTTTTGGTCCGTAAAAAGCACCATCACCTTGATTGACTTTCCATTTTGGAAATGTTTTGATGTTATTTTCCAAGACGCTTTCGGCTTTGTCCCAATTTTCTATGTTTCCAATGTATTTTTCAGGACGGGTAGACAATTCCACTTCAAAGTCAAATTCGAACAAGGAATATACTTGACTTAGAAAACTCAAAAAATCCTTGATTTCTTTGTCGACTTGGTCCAATTTGCAAAATATATGTGCATCGTCTTGCTGGAATCTTCTTACGCGTGTAAGTCCGGATAATGCTCCGGATAGTTCATTTCTGTGCAAAACGCCGAAATCGGCCAATCGAATAGGTAGGTCCTTGTAGGACGGAACCATGTGTTTAAACATCATACAATGACCTGGGCAATTCATCGGTTTGAGACTGAACTCATCGAAGTCGTTTTCAGTATCTATGCTCTTCTTATTAATAATGAACATGTTTTCTTTGTACTTATCCCAATGACCCGACATTTCCCATAATTTTTTATTGTATATATTCGGTGTCATGACTTCAGAATAGCCTAGTTTCTTGTAACAGTGTCGTAAATAGCTCATTAATTTAACATATACTTGCGCTCCCATTGGTAGGAAAAAACAACTGCCTGGACTAATGTCATCGAAAAAAAAGAAGTGTAAATCCTTTCCTATTTCTCTGTGTGTGATTGACATTGATGGTTTATATGCTATTTTTGCATTTATATGTTTTCTATGCAAGATAGTTATTGAAGCAATTTAATGTCCACCCATTTTATTGATAGTGCTATCATTCATTTCCGGTGTCGAATATTTGGTAAAGCTTGGACATACCACCATAGGATTCCGAGTACGTTTTAATAGTTCCCAATCAACAGCACCTTGGGATTTTCCGCTGTAAAAACAATCTAAAAACTCGGATGCACAACTTTTTGTAATTATATACATTTGTGCGCCCTGGCTATACATTTTATCATTCTGACTATACATTTTATCATTCTGATAGGCACGACGTAATGTGTATTTATCGTCTAATCTCATTATTTCATCCGAATCATTTACATCTGTAGCAGCGGATAAAAATATAATAGAAAAATCTATGTTATCAATAATATATTGTAAATAATCATGGATTTTTGGTTCAATAATGTCAATATCATCCTCACAAACTACCATATACTGTTTATCGTCTTGCTTGATAAATTGTTCTAAGCATTTTATATGACTTAAAAAACAACCTACTACTCCTTTTTTTTTATAAATATCAAAGTCAACATTTTGAAATAAAAATTTATCATTAGAATCGATTGTATAGTCATTACCATTGACCGCTTTAAAAACATTATAATCTATAGATAGGTTCTCTAGTTGTGCAGTCATTTTATTCAATCGTTCTTTGTCTATTTCTAAATTAATAATCTTTGTGCAATATTTTGTCATGTTGTCAAATGATTCTCTTTTTACACATAATAGTGAAACGATGATGCACAATAATAATGTTATTATAAGAAATATATACTTTTTCATTGTTATATATTTTCAATATAAATTTCTAGTTTGAAAACATCTTAGAATCCTTGGTTTGGAAACATGACAGGCTCCCTTTATAGAGAGGTAGTCGCTCACCCTGAACCCGAATATCCAAGAGAATACTATAAAGAACCTCCATATAACACTAAAAACACCCTATTTTACACACCTCTTCCCAGAAATGAGTGGCACGGGAAAATGTCCAAGAGGTTGCATTCAAAATTGCATCGTTTTCCAAGACAAGGGGTATGTTTCCATTCGCCCCTTCGGGGCTTGGGCTTCGCCCCTTCCCAGAAATGAGTGGCACGGTGTTTGAGCAAAAAGGCACGAAAAATCAGGAAAATTGAATGGTCTTTTTTGATGTAAAAATAGGCACCAATACTCAAAATAACAGTAATCAATATGTCCGCAAATAACACTCCCGTTCAAGTAACCGAGAAGAAGGCTCGCAAGCCCACCCTTTCCGCCAAGTATTCCAAGTTCATGACATTTGGATATAGTTTGGTGCAAAGTCTTCATGGAAGCCAAATCCTAAGTGACGAGGCTTTGGAAAGTGCCTATGCTCAACTCAAATTGTTTGATAATGTAGATAACCAGACCGAATTTTACGAGCAAGTTCTAAACCAGACCAAGGAAACTGGCAAGACTATGCGCAAATTCATTACTCAGCGTAACAAGCCCCCTAAGGCTGCCCGCAAGCCTCGTGCCAAGAAGGAGGCAGCTGCACCTGTAAGCGAAGCTGTTACCACTGAAGCTCCTCCTCCAGCTACCGAGAAAAAGGAGAAAAAGACCCGTAAGCCTCGTGCTAAGAAGACAACCGAAGTTGTCCAAGACACACAGAACGATGTTGTCAGTGAAATTGTTGCAGCTGCAAATGCCGATCCTCTTGAAGGGATTCCAGTCGCTACTGAAGAAAAGCCTAAAAAAACCAGAAAACCCCGTGCTAAAAAGGCAACCACTACCGAAGTGGCTGTTCCTAAGAGTCCTGAAAAGAAGGATGCTGTCGACGTAAAGACTCCAGATGCTCCTAAGAAGACGAAAAAGACCAAGAAGACAGAGACAGTGGTCGAGAATACTCCTCCTCCTGTTATCCAAGACGAATTAGAGGAAGAGGAAATCACTACACAAGAGATCGTTATCAAAGGAGTCACCTATTTAATGGACGATGACAACAATCTCTATTCTGTGCAAACCCACGAGGATGTGGGAAGCTATAACCCTGAGACCGAGGAGATCACTCTAAACACTTAATTATTCACTTATTCTGTAAAATCAAATAAATAAATCTTTTTTACATGAGTTCTGCTACTTCTTTTGCGGTTCGTTTCTTCTTTAAAGTGTGTATATCGTAGGTCAATAGAAACACTCTTTTTTCCCGAGGGCTCATTTTGTCCAATTCTTCAAACACTAACTCTTGGTGATCGTCGTATTTGAATGAGTAATTGGGTCCTACATGTTCATAATAGAGGTTATTGTCTCCAATGGGTTCCACGCGGCTATGTTCCATGGGTTTTTTCTTGAGTGCCATCATTTCGTAGTGTTTGAAGCGGCCAAATGGTTGGCATCGGGTTAAACATTTATATAGTTCTTTTTTGATGTAAAAATGACTATAATAGGGTACATCGACTCGTCCGTCGTAGTGTTTCATGGATTTGACCAATCCCAATAAAGAGGACTGGATGAGTTCACTGCTTCGTATGTAATTCGGCTTTATTTTGTATCTTTTCTGGAAGTATCTTGCTTTGTTAATAGCCCAAAGACTATATTTCGAGACTAAGAGTCTTTTGACCTTTTGTTTCATGACGAAGTCGTCGCTATTTTGCAAAATATTCTTGACGTGTTGTTTTTGCATGGGTGTGAGATAATAGGCATGTGCAGAGAGGCAAAATATAAGTAGTAGCAAGTACATAGTGATATAGAGGGGTATTATTTAGATGGGTTTGATTATAGTGTTTCTTGTACCGGGGGCCGAAGGCCCCCTATTGACCCCTCCTTCGGAGGGCTGGTGTCCACCAGAAATGAGTGGCACCGTATTTCTCTTGGACATATATACTTTAAACATTGATTAAGGGAGTCCTCAAAACATAACAGGAATGTGTTTTTGAATAAGTAGGAAGATGTTTATAATAGAAAGTCCAAGAGAAAGGATTACTAGAAATGAGTGACACCGTGATTTCTCTTGGACATTGTGTAGAATGGTTTCCTCAAAACATTATTATACAATGTTTTGAGTGACCCCTCCTTCGGAGGGCTGTTTTCCAGAAATGAGTCGTTCGAGTTTTAAAATCAGTTAATTACCTCGTGTAGTGAGTTTGCCAAAAGTATTCATAATCAAACTATTTATGGAACTACCAAATAAATTCATGGGTCGAACTATATCACAAAATAAAACAATACGGTGTTTATCTGTATCGTTTTTAACCCAATGTGTGTATGTATCATCAAATATTATTCCTTCACCATCTTTCCAACTATATTTAATATTATCGACAACTATGTAACAATCATCCGAATTTGGTGTAGATAAACCTAAATGATATCTAAGACTTCCTTTATACAGTCCTTTGTGAGGTTTTATATATGCTCCTGGAGATATTACAGAAAACATCGCTATTTTCACATCTGGAAGACTCTCAATTATTTTACAACTTTCAGGACACTTGTTTCTAGCAATCGGATCAATATCAGAATACCATGTTATATATAGTTTTTTCCACTCCGATTCATCATCAACAAAATCATCGGTAAAATACTGGTCTCCTATTATTGTTGTATATGATTTATATGTTGACAATC
>CEQJ01006748.1_pt1 | contig 17415 bp, 10 predicted proteins | sample 531001 | NCBI WGS metagenome assembly CEQJ01 (sample SAMEA2621198, study PRJEB7988) | marine metagenome | biome: marine biome (ENVO:00000447); feature: surface water layer (ENVO:00002042); material: "saline water (ENVO:00002010), including plankton (ENVO:xxxxxxxx)" | depth 5 m | reverse complement strand
TATGAGCCCAGCGAGCTACCGAACTGCTCCACCCCGCGGCACAAGGATTGACTCTACCACGGCCGCGGGGTGGACACGAATCGGGGCGTCAGTCCAGCGCCGCGATCGCTCGCTCGACGGCCGCCTGCATCCGCTCGTCGGCCTCCGCGGCGGCGACCAGGTCGCCGTCGGCGTAGGCCTGGTTGCGGTCGGTGAGGGCCGCCTGGTAATCGCGCAGCGCCGCCTCGAGCGCGGCGTTGTCGGTGGTGTCCGGCGTCTCCGTGCCGGGGTCGGTCGGGTCGGTCGGCTCCGTCGGCTCGGTCGGGGTCTCGACGTCGCCGTCGCCGGCGCTCGCACCCGCGTCGCCGCCGAACAGCACATCGAGAGCCTCGGTGAGCGTGTCCTCGAACGCGACCTTGTCACCGAAGGCGACCAGGATCTTCCGGAGCAGCGGGTAGCTGGTCTCACCCGTCGACTGCACGTAGACCGGCTGCACGTAGAGCAGTCCGCCGCCGACCGGCACGGTCAGCAGGTTTCCGCGGCTCACGCTCGTGCCCTGCTGCTCGAGCAGGTTCAGCTCCGTCGCCACCTCGGTGTCGGAGTTGAAGGAGTTCTGCACCTGACCGGGGCCGGGCGTGGTGTCCTGCTTCGGCAGTTCGAGAAGGGTCAGCTTGCCGTAGTCCTCACCCGCATCCGCGTTGACTGCCAGGTAGCCGGTGAGCACCGAACGACTCGCGTCGCCGGCACCCTGCTGCGGGATGTAGGTCGAGTACAGCGTGAACGCGGGCGCCTCTGTTCCGGGCACCTGCATCGTCAGGTAGTACGGCGGCTGGGCCACACCGGAGGTCTGCGTCGGGTCGGCCGGGGTCGACCAGGCGTCGTCACCCGAGTACCACGAACCGGCCTGCGTCACGTGGTAGGTCTCGAGGATCGAGCGCTGCACCTTGAACAGATCGGCCGGGTAGCGCACGTGTGCCTGCAGGTCTTCGCTCATCTCGTCAGCCGAGACCAGCGTTGCGGGGAACACCTTCTGCCAGGTCTGCAGAATCGGGTCCTCCTCGTCCCACACGTACAGCACGACCTCACCCGTGTAGGCGTCGACCGTGGCCTTCACCGAGTTGCGGATGTAGTTGATGTCGTCCAGCGCATACGCGGGCGCCGGCGTGTAGGTGTCGGCGATCGCGCTCGAGAGCTGCTCGATCTTCGAGTACGGGTAGCTCGCCGTCGTCGTGTAGGCGTCGACGATCCAGACGATGCCGCCGTCGACGACCGCCGGGTACGGGTCGGAGTCGAGCGTCAGGTACGGAGCGACCTTCTGCACGCGCTCCATCGGCGAGCGGTCGTAGAGGATCTGCGAGTTCTCGTCGATGCCATCCGAGAGGATGATCTGCTCGCTCTGGAACTTGACCGCGTAGACCAGCTGCTTGAACAGGCTGTCGAGCTCCGGGCCGCCCTCCGCCTCGTAGGTGGTGAACGCGTTGCCGCTGCTGTCTTCACCGCCGGCCGGGAAGTCGAGCTCGATCGGCGAACCGTTGTCGGTGCCGCCGACGATCGAGTACTCGGGGCTCTCCTCGCCGAAGTAGACGCGCGGCTCGAACTCGCCGAGCGCACCGGAGTTCGGGATGCCCGACTCGAGGAAGCGGGGCTGACCGTCGACCTCGCGCTGGTTTCCGTACGCCGCCACGACGCCGAAGCCGTGCGTGTAGACGAGGGTGTTCGAGTACCAGGTGGTGCTCGTCTGGCCGCCCTGGTTGAGCTCGCGCAGCGCGATCACGGTGTCGGTCGACTTGCCGTCGATCACGTAGCGGTCGACGTCCAGGTTCGGGAACTGGTAGTACTGGCGCACCTGCTCGAGCTGCGCGAAGGTGTCGCCGACGAGCGCGGGGTCCAGGATGCGGATGTTGGCGGTCGTCTCGGCGTCGGCTCGGAGCGCGCCCGGCTCGGCATCCGTCACCGCGTTGTACGGCACCACGCTGACGTCGTCGAGGCCGTACGCGGTGCGGGTGGCATCGATGTTGCGCTGGATGTAGGGCGCTTCGAGCGTCTGCTCGCTCGGCTCCACCTGGAAACGCTGCACGAGCGCCGGGTAGATCGAGCCGATCACGAGCGAGGCGACGAGCAGCGCCGCCGTGCCGAGCAGCGGCAGGCGCCAGCGGCCGATGATCGCCGTCAGCAGGGCGAGCAGCGCCACGAGCCCTGCGGCGAGCGCGAGGATCGCGCGGCCCGGGATCACGGCGTTGACGTCGGTGTAGGCGGCGCCGGTGATGAGCGAGCCCTCACCGAGCACGGTCGCGTACTGGTCGAACCAGATGCTGACGGCCTGCAGGGCGAGGTAGAGCCCCGCCATGATCGCGAGGTGGATGCGCGCGGGGCGTGTGACGCGCACCTCGCGACCCGAGACGCGGATGCCGCCGTAGAGGTAGTTGGTGGCGAGCGCCGCGAGGCCGGCGACCAGGATGACGGCCGAGGCGTAGGCGAGGACGCCGCGGTAGAACGGCAGCTCGTACACGAAGAACGAGACGTCGAGGCCGAACTGCGGGTCGAGGCTGCCGAACTCGGTGCGGTTCAGGAACTGGAGCACCGTGGGCCAGCGCGTCGCGGTGGAGACGCCCATGAACAGCCCGAGCACGAGCGGGATCCCGTAGATCGCCAGGCGACGCAGCGGCTCGATCACCTGCTGGTAGCGATCCAGCTGCGCGCTCAGCTTGGCGTACACGGGACGCGTGCGGAACGCGATCGTGATGCTCACCCAGACGACGAGCGCCATGGCGATGAAGCCGATCGCGAACAGGGCGCCGAAGGCGAACCACTGGGTGGTCAGCACCTCCAGGTAGCCCAGCTGGTCGAACCAGAGGATGTCGGCGTAGAAGCCGGAGAAGGTGATGAAGCCGATCACGATCACACCGATGATGGCGGCGGTCACGGCAAGGGCAACTCGGGTCGAGCTGCGCGCGGGGCGCTGCTGTTCGGTCCGGTTGGTGGGCGAAGTCACGGGTGGCTCCTGTCAGGTCTTCCGTCGGCACAGACGGATCCCTGACATCCTACGTGGCGCGCGGCCGGGGCCACCGGGTCTTGACCCGACCTCGGCCCGCTGTCGACTACGGCTCGCAGCGCGCCAGATCGCTCGTGTCGGCGCCAGCCCCGATCGCCTCGACGGCTTCAAGGGCGTCATCGAGCGTGACCACCTTGAACACCTCGAGCCCGTCGGGGGTGTTCTCGACCACCTCGTCGCAGTTGTCGGCGGGGGCCAGGAACCATTCGGCGCCGGCTTCGAGCGCGCCGTACATCTTCTGCTGGATGCCGCCGATCGCGCCGACCGTGCCGTCCGCGGTGATCGTCCCGGTGCCGGCGATGTGCTCGCCGCCGGTCAGCTCGCCGGGGGTGAGCTTGTCGAAGATGCCGAGCGCGAACATCATGCCGGCGCTCGGTCCGCCGACGCTGGAGAGCTGGATCGAGACGTCGATCGGGAACTCGTAGGTGCCGCTCACGATCACGCCGATGACCGGGGTCGCCCCGTCCTCGGCGAGCGTCGGCGTCACCGTGACCTCCTGCTCGACGCCGTCGCGGCGGATGAGGAACGACATCGGCGACTCGGCGCCGTTCTCGCCGATGCGGGCCCGCAGCGCCGACACATCCGGCGTCGCGACCCCCGCGGCCGCGAGAATCTCGTCGCCCGCCTGGAAGACCCCCTCGGCCGGAGTCCCCTCCTGCACCGCGGCGACGTCGACGACCCCCGCGTACTCGATGTCGAGCTCGTTGAGCGCGGCCGCGACAGCCTCCTGCTGCGAGTTCTGCATCTCGATTGCGGACTGCTCCTGAGCCTCTTCGGTGCTCTGCCCCTCGGGGTAGACCGCCTCGATCGGCACGACTGCGCTGCTCGGCTCGAACCACGCGGTGGCGATGTCGATCCAGCTGGGCTGGCTCGTGGGGTTGCCCTGGATGCGCACCGTCAGCAGGTCCAGCTCGCCGCTGGTCGGGTACGTCTCCGCCCCCTCGATGTCGATGAGTGGCACCGCCTCACCGTCGATCAGCACCTCGCCGAGCGTGTCGTACACCGGGCCCGGCTTCTCGATCACGTACGGCGCGGGCGCGCTGCCGAGCAGCAGTGCCCCCACGACGGCCCCCGAGAGGAGCATCCAGCCGATGCCGCGCGCGATCGCCGTCCGACGCTGTTCGCGGTGCAGGGCTTCCCGCTCCTCGGGACTCGGACGGTTCGAGGGCAGGGGAGGGAAGATGTCGCTCACGGGATCCTTCGGAATGCGGGCTCGGCACCGCGGCACTGTTCGCTCCCGGCGCAAGGCCAGTCGCCCCCGTCACGGCGAAAACCCGGGCGGTGCCACGGGCCACCGGTTAGCGTAGTTGGCATGCCTGATGATCCGCGGGATGAGCCGGAAGCGGCCGACAACGACGACTTCCGCGAAATGCTGCGCGAGTTCCTCTCCGGCGACGGAGACATGGACCCCGCGAAGCTCGCGAGCGCCGCGGGCCTCCCCTCCGATCCGGCGCTCGTCGCCCGACTGATCGGCCAGTTGCAGGACGCGCTGACCAACACGACCGACGGCGTCAACTGGGATCTGGCTCTCGAGCAGGCGACGACGCTCGCGGCGCGGGGCGCGGTTCCCAGCACCACCGACGAGCGCGCCTCGTTCGAGTCCGCACTGCACGTCGCCGCGCTGTGGCTCGACGAGGCCACCGACATCGCCGGCCTCACCCAGGAGCCGGTGCTGCTGAACCGCTCCGGCTGGGCCGAGTCGACGATGCCGGTGTGGACGCAGCTCGCCGAGCCGGTCGCGACCTCGATCGCGGACGCCCTGACGGAGGTGCTCGACGAAACCCTCCCCGACGACGCGACCGGGATGCTCGGTGCCGACCCGGCGAAGCTGCTGCGCAACGTGGGCGGCACGCTGTTCGCGATGCAGCTCGGCCAGGTCGTCGGGCAGCTCGCCGCCGAGGTGGTCTCGGGCGGCGACATCGGCATTCCCCTCAGCGACGGCGACCAGCGCCAGGCGGTCATCGTGCCGCAGAACGTCGACGCCTTCGGCGCCGGCCTCGACATCCCCCTCGACGAGGTGCGCATCTACCTGTCGGTGCGCGAACTGGCGCACGCCCGGCTGTTCCGGCACGCCAAGTGGCTTCGCCTGCAGCTGATCTCGCAGATCACCGACTTCGCGCACGGCATCCACGTCGACACGGAGCAGATCGAGAACCTGGCGACCCAGTTCGACCCGAGCAACCCCGACGAGCTGCGCGATGCCGTGACCAGCGGCGCGCTCATCCCGCCGAAGAGCGAGGAGCAGCTGGCGGCGCTCGCCCGGCTCGAGACGCAGCTCGCTCTCATCGAGGGCTGGGTCGATGTGGTCACGGCGAGCGCCACCACCCGACTGCCCAAGAGCGGCGCGATCGCCGAGACGGTGCGCCGTCGCCGCGCGTCCGGCGGACCGGCTGAGTCGGCCTTCGCCACCCTGGTCGGGCTCGAGCTTCGACCGCGGCGCCTGCGTGAAGCCGCCGCGATGTGGCAGAAGATCAGCGACGCCGTCGGGGCCGACGCGCGGGATGCGCTCTGGGCGCACCCCGACGTGCTGCCCACCGCGGAGGACATCGACGACCCGACGGCGCTCATCGCCCGGCTCACCGCCACGGAGCCGACCGAGGACGACGTCGACCGCGCCATCGCCGACCTGCTCGGCGACGAGACGGGCGACCGGCCGCGCGAGGAGTAGCTCCGGGCCGCGCAGGTGTGGAGAGCGCCGACGGCGCGCGGCGCAGGCGCGGACCATGGACTGATGGTCCTCCGGCTCGATCCTCGGTTCCCCGTCATCTGGCGCTCGCCCTCCGCCCTGCAGATCGGCACCCACACCGGCGTCATGCTCGACCCGGTCGACCCGCCCACCGAGCGCGCCGTCACCGCGCTCGTCGCGGGCATCTCGGAGTCGGGCCTGCGCATGATCGCCAACGGGATCGACCCGGAGGCGCTGCTGGACCGTCTCTCCCCTGTGCTGCTTCGCGCCGAACCGCGACGCCCTCGCATCGCCGTGACCGGCGACGGTGCGCTCGCGAAGGAGATCGCTCGACAGCTCGACGAGGAGCACGAGCGCGTCTCGGCCGACGCGCGTCCCGACCTGGTGATCGTCGTCGCCGACCACGTCCTGCAGCCCGACGACCACGGTCGGTGGCTGCGACGCGACGTGCCGCATCTGCCGATCATCGTGAGCGAGGAGCGCATTGAGGTCGGCCCGTTCGTCGTGCCCGGTTCGGGCGCGTGCCTGTACTGCGTCCACCTGTTTCGCTGCGAGGCCGACCCGGCCTGGCCCGCCCTCGCCACCCAGCTGGCGCGGCGTGCGCCCGCCGCGCTCACCCGCACGGCGATCGCCGAGGCGAGCGCGTTCGCGGTACGGCGCAGTCGCGAAGAGCCCGAGCGGTTCGGCCGGGTGTGGAGCATCGACCCGCGTGGCGGGCGACTCACCGAGGGGCGCGTGGCCCCGCATCCCGAGTGCTCGTGCCGAGCTCTGCCAGAAAACGGCTCGGCTCCCGACGCTGCCCCCGAAGCCCCGCCCGCGACCACGACAGAGACAGCCGTCGCCGTGCCCGCGTGATGCCGACGTAGAGCAGCCGTCGCTCCTCATCGATGCCCGCAAGCCCACGCGCGTGGCTCACCGGCACCAGCCCCTCGCTGAGCCCGACGAGATAGACCGAATCCCACTCGAGACCCTTGGCGCTGTGCAGGGTCGACAGCACGACGGAGGAGAGCGTCGGCTCGTGCTGCGCCGACTGCCGGTCGCGCAGCTCCGCCACGAAGGCGGCGAGCGTCGTCCCCTCGGGCGCCTGGTCGGCGAGCTCGATGATCGCGTTGAGCGCCTCCCAGCGCTCGCGCACCGCTCCTGCGCCCTCCGGCGCCTCCGTCGACCAGCCGTTGGCGCGCAGCACGTCGCTGACCGACTGGAACAGCGGAGGCTCGGGCGTCGCCCGCTGCTCGCGCGCCACGCTGCCGAGCTCGAGGATCGCGCGCTTCACAACATCGAGATCGAAGAACTTGGTGCCGCCGAGCTCCCGCACGCTCACGCCGGCCTGGGCGATCGCCGTCTGAAGGTGCGGCCCTTGAGCGTTGACCCGGTACAGCACCGCGATCTGCTCGGGGCGCGTCCCGTTCGCGATCTCCTCGGCGATCGCGGCGGCGACGGCGCGAGCCTCGTCGGCGTCGGTGTCGTAGGCGACCGGCGCGGGAACCTCGGCGCGCGGCGCCGAGGCGACCGCCGGCGTCAGCTCCAGCGCGCCGGCGCGACCGCGCATCAGCCGGTTCGCCAGGTCGATCACGGGTCGTGCGGAGCGGTAGTTGCTCTCGAGCCGGACGACGCGCGCACCCGGGTAGCGCGAGGCGAAGCCCAGCAGGTAGTCGCTCGTCGCGCCCGTGAACGAGTAGATCGTCTGGCTCGCGTCGCCGACGACGCAGAGCTCTCGGCGCTGACCGAGCCACAGATCCAGCAGCGCCTGCTGCAGCGGGGAGACGTCCTGGTACTCGTCGACGACGAAGAAGCGGTACTGCGCGCGGACCTGCTCTGCCACCCACGGCTCGTCCTCGAGCATGCCCGCCGTCGCCAGCAGCACGTCCTCGAAGTCGATCTGACGGCGCTCGTCCTTGATCCGCTCGTAGCCCTCGTGCAGCGCCACCATCGTGTCGACGGAGATGTCGTTCGGCATCGGACGCGAGGCCGCCGCCCGGCCGTACTGCTCGAGGGTGAGCTGCGAGACCTTGCGCCACTCGATCTCGGCCGCGACATCGCGCAGCACCGCGGTGTCGAGCTTCATCCGCACCGACTCGGCCGCGTGCGCGATCGCCGGACCCTTCGCGGCGAGGATGCGCGGTGTGGAGCCGCCAATGACGCGCGGCCAGAAGAAGTTCAGCTGGGCGAGCGCCGCCGCGTGGAAGGTGCGCGCGCTCACGCCGCCGGCGCCGAGTGCCCGCAGCCGGGTGCGCAGCTCCCCCGCTGCCCGGGTCGTGAAGGTCAGCGCCATCATGCGCTCGGGGTCGAAGGCTCCGGTCGCGACGCCGTAGGCGATGCGGTGCGTCAGGGCTCGGGTCTTGCCGGTGCCGGCACCCGCGAGGATGCACACCGGCCCGAGCAGCGCCTCCGCGGCCTCGCGCTGCTGCGCATCGAGTCCCTCGAGGATCTTCTCGGCGTTCACGGCGTGCGCTGCCCGTCGTCGATCTCGGCGCCGAACCAGTCCTCGATGATCCGACGGGCGATGGAGGTCGGGCCGGGCAGCAGGATCTCGCCCAGCGCGTCTTGAAGCTCCATCCGGCTGAACCAGCGCAGCTCCAGGATCTCCTCGCCGTCGGGCCGACCGGTGGGGTCCTCCCCTTCGGCGAGTCGAGCCCGGAAGCCGACCATCAGCGAGGCGGGGAAGGGCCACGGCTGCGAGCCCAGGTAGACCGGGTCGACGACGCGCAGGCCGGACTCCTCGAAGATCTCGCGCTCGACGGCCGCCTCGAAGCTCTCGCCGGGTTCGACGAACCCGGCGAGCAGGGAGAAGCGATTGGACTCCCAGACCGCGTTCGAGCCGAGCAGGAGCCGGTCGTCGGCATCGGTCACGCCGACGATGACCGCCGCGTCGGTGCGCGGGAAGTACTCGGATCCGTCAGTCGGATCCCGGCGCACCCAGCCGGAGAGCACCGACTCGGTGGGGCGTCCGCTGCGGGGCGAGAACGCGGCGCTGCGGTGCCAGTTGGCGAGCGCGAGCGCCTGCGTCACGAGGCCCGCGTCGCGAGCCCCCAGCCGTGCCCCGAGCCGGCGCAGATCACCCCAGGAGGCCGCGCGCGGAATGAGGCCCGCCTCGGTGAGCGCGTCGACGCCCTCGTCTTCGACGACGAGCGCGAGCACGGGGATGCCGGCCGCCAGCTCGTCGTCTCCCGGGAGCACCGTGCCGAGAAAGAGCACGAGCGTCTCGGGCGGGAGCGCCGCGAGCGGCGGCGCTTCGGGAAGCAGAACGCGCGGCTCGGCGTCGCCGTGCAGCAGCACCCGTCCCTCATGGAGGACGACGATCCGGGCCCCCGGCTCGGACAGCAGCCCCTCGGGCTCGCGCGCGCGCCGCAGGTGGTCACGATCGAGCGCCGCCCGGGAGAGCGGAAGTCGCGTGCCGAAATCGCTGCGCACAGGCACCTCTCGGGAACGGACGAAGGGCGTGGCGTACGAGGCCGACGCACATGGGGCGACCTACCCTGTCTCCATGGCCAGGTCGCACTTCACTCTAGCCGCGCTCGCGACGTCGGCCGTGGACGGTCTGGACATCGCGGGCGCGACCCCCATCGGCTCCCCCGGCGGCGACTTCGACGCCGCCCTGCTCACCGGGCGGGACGGTCGGCACTGGATCGTGCGGGTGCCGCGCAGCGAGAGCGCCGAGGCGGCGCAGTCGGCCGATCTGGTCGCTCTTCGCGCGCTGAGCGCCGGCGTGCGCGCGCGGCTGCCGTTCGCCGTCACGACCTTCGCCGGGCAGGCCCCCGCCGGAGACACGCGCGCCGTCGTCTACGAGTTCGTCTACGGGGCCAAGGCCGAGCTCGCGAGCCTCGACCACGACCTGGCGACCTCGATCGGCGAGGCCATCGCCGCGATCCACGCGCTGCCCACCAGCTTCGTCGCCGACTCAGGTCTGCCGAGCCGCACCGGCATCGAGGCGGCGCGCGACGCCGCCAAGCTGTTCGAGCGCGCGATCGCGACTCGCGTCGTGCCCGCCGTGCTGCAGCAGCGCTGGGAGCGCGCGATCGGCGACCCCACGCTCTGGCAGTTCGCCCCAGCCGTCGTCAACGGCGCCCTCGAGGCGGAGTCGTTCCTGGCCTCCGACGGCGTCGTCACCGGACTGCTGGGCTGGCAGTCGCTCCACGTGGGCGACCCGGCCGTCGACCTGCACTGGCTGCTGCGGGCCCCCGGCGACGGCATCGCCGAGACGGCGTTCGGCGCGTATGCACGGGTTCGCGGCTCCGTCGACCGACAGCTCACCGAGCGCGCCCGGCTGCTCAACGAGCTCGAGCTCGCCAAGTGGCTGCTGCACGGCACGGCGACGAAGTCGACGGAGATCGTCGACGATGCCGTGGAGCTGATGTCGGGGCTCGTCGACACGATCTCGCAGAACGACACCGCCTCGATCCGTCGCCCCGAGTCGACGCTCGACGTCGACGAGGTCGAAGAGCTGCTCTCGCGCACCGCCACCGCGCGCTAGGTCGGCGCCGCTCAGCCCTCGAGGATCGACTGCCCGCGCGGCACGATCCGCACGAGGCGACGCGGCGTGCGCAGGCTCACGCGGATGCGCAGCTGATGGCGCCGCGCCAGCACGATCGCGATCGTGATGCCCGCGAGCGCCGGGACGCCGCCGGCGACCGTGAACGCGATGTGCGGCCCGAAGTGCTCGGCGATGAACCCCATGATCACGCCGCCGAGCGCCTGGCCGCCCACGACGACCATGAAGTAGAACGACATGATGCGGCCGCGGATCCCGGGGTTGGTGGAGAGCTGCGTCATCGACTCCGCACCGGTCGCGAACAGCAGGCGCGTGATCCCGATGCCGACGAGCGCCCCGAGGAACAGCGGGTACCAGGGCGCGACGCCGGCGAGCACGGTCACGAGCCCGTAGCCGATCGTGGCGATCACGATCGCGCGCAGCCGCAGTGACCGCCGCTGCGCCGACAGCACGGCGCCGACCAGCGCGCCGACCGCGGCGAGCGAGCTGTAGAGGCCGTAGCCGGCGGCTCCCGTGCCGAACGTCGTCGCGGCCGCGGTGAAGAGCACCGGGAGGTTCATGCCGAAGACGGCGACGAATCCGAGCAGCACGATCGGCCAGAGGATCGTGGGCTTGCGCCGTGCGTACGCGAGCGCCTCGCGGATCTGTCCGCCGCCGCGCGCCTGGCGCGGGGCGCGGTGAAGCTCGTGCACTCGCATCACCAGCAGCATGGTCAGCGCGACCCCGGCGGCGGCGGCGTTGATGGCGATCGACCAGCCGGAGCCGACCGCGACGATGAGCACGCCCGAGATCGCGGGACCGAGGAGGCCGCCGAGGTGGAAGATCATCGCATTGACGCTGATCGCGTTGCGCAGCCGCGAGGTGCCGACCATCTCGCTCACGAAGGCGGACCGGGAGGGCCCGTCGATCGCCATCGCGACCCCGGTGGTGGCGGCGACGAGGAAGACGTGCCAGACCTCGACAGCTCCGAGCAGCACCAGGACGGCCAGAAGCGCGTTCGAGACCAGGCCCACGGTCTGGGTGGCGATCAGCACCCGGTGCCGGTTGGCCCGGTCGGAGAGCACCCCCGCCCAGGCGCCGAGCACGATCGTCGGGGCGAACTGGAGCGCGACGACGATGCCGACGAGCGCGACGTTGCCGGTGAGCTCGAGCACCAGCCAGTCGATCGCGATGCGCGCCATCCAGCCTCCGGTGTTGGCGAACAGCTGACCGATGACGTACATGCGGTAGTTGTACGAGCGCAGGGCGATGGCGGTGTCGCGCCAGCGGGGTCGTCCCGTGACGACGGGAATGGGGGCGGTGAGATTTTCGGCCTCGATGCCGGATACGGAGGTCATGTCCCTCCCACGTTACGTGCGGGCGCGGCATTGAATTGTGGAATGCTGACTATAAGTCCTATTGATTTATCGAATGGAGCACGGTGTTCGATCCGGTTCTGCTGCGCACCTTCGTCGCCCTCGCCGAGACGCTGAGCTTCACCCGCGCCGCCGAGCAGCTGGGGCTGAGCCAGCCGACGGTGAGCCAGCAGATCCGCAAGCTCGAGGCGGCTGCCGGTCGGATCCTGGTCGCCCGCGACACCCGACAGGTCGCCCTGACCGACAACGGGGATGCACTGCTCGGCTTCGCGCGCACCATCCTCTCGGCACACGACGAGGCGGCGGCCTACTTCACCGGCTCCGCCATGCGCGGACGACTGCGCTTCGGCTCCGCCGACGACCTGGCCCTCACTCAGCTGCCGCAGATCCTTCGCGACTTCCGCCAGCTCTACCCGCACATCAACCTGGAGCTCACGGTCGGGCAGAGCCCGTACCTGAATCGCCGGCTGCGTGCCGGGCAGCTGGACCTGGTCTTCGTGCGCCAACCGGCGGACGAGGGTGTCGGCCGCGTGGTGCGACGAGAGCGACTCGTCTGGGCGGCGCATCCCGCCGTCACCCTGGAACCCGACCAGCCGGTGCCGCTGATCGTCTACCAGGCCCCCAGCCTGTCGCGGCAGGCGGCGATCGATGCACTGGAGGCGGCGGGACGCACGTGGCGGATCACCTGCAACACGCGTGAGATCAACGGAGTGCTCGCGGCGGTGCGCGCCGGCATCGGCATCGGCGCGTTCCCGCAGAGCATGATCCCCGGCGATCTGGTGCCGGTCACCAACACCTTCGGCCTGCCGCTGCTCGACGAGGTCGAATTCGCGCTGCTCGACAACCCGCAGGCCGATCGCGGCCCGATCGACGCTCTCGCGTCCGCGATCGTCAGCCGCTCGCGTCTCGACGTCTGAGCTCCGCGGCGGAGGCCGCCGGCCCGGCGCGGCTCGCGCGGTCAGCCGAGCGCGGCGCGCCAGCGCTCCCGCAGCTCGTCCTCGCTCGAGACGTGCTCGGGGCGGATGATGCGATCCTCGGCCACGAAGTAGAACGCCGCGTCGACGAGTTCGGGATCAACCCCCGCCCAGCGCGCGTAGGCGAGCCGGTAGAGCGCGAGCTGGAGCTGCTTGCGCTCGAGATCCTCGGCATCCTTCGGCGCCTTGCCGGTCTTCCAGTCGACGATCTCGAGCCGGCCGTCGCGCTCGTAGACGGCGTCGATCTTGCACACGATGGTGCGCCCGTCGAACGGCAGGTGGATCTCCCGCTCGACCTCGACCGGCTTCAGTTCGGCCCACGGCGAGCTCTCGAACGTCGCCTTCAGCTCGGCGAACCGGTCGGCGTCGACCGCGACCAGCTCCGTGTCGGCGTCGATGTCGAGCTCGGAGAAGCGCGCATCCAGCTCCTCCTCGAGCCCGTCCGGGTCGGCGCGGTGCTCGACCCAGGCGTGGAAGAGGGTGCCGAGCCGCGTGGCGCGGTACGGGCGCTCGGGCATCGGCCGGCGCAGCTCCGCCGTGACCCGCTCCGGGTCGGAGACGTACTCGTGGAAGCGCGAGGCGGGGATGCGCGCGGGCGGCGCGACCGCCGGCGGCCCCGCCAGCTGCTGGCGGCGCTCGGCGAGCAGCAGTTCGACATCGCGGGCCCACGGCCCGGCGGCCGCGGTCGCCGACTCGACGCTCTCCTCCTCGAGCGCGCCGCGCACCAGCTCTCCGGCGGCCTCGACGCGCGCCCGCCGATGGCCGAGCGGATCACGGGGCCAGCTGACCGTCGCCGGTTCGCCGAGCAGCGGGTTGACGTCGAGCTCGGCCGGTTCGGTCGGCAGCGCGTCGATGACGCCCGCCTGCTCGAGCTCGCTGAGGAACCGGCTCGGCCCGCGCCACTTGGTCTGCGACGACCAGAACGAACCTGAGAGCAGCAGCTCATGGCGCGCGCGGGTGATCGCGACGTAGGCGAGGCGACGGTCCTCGTCGAGCTGACCGGCGCCGACCTGCTTCTTGAACTCGGCGAAGCTCGCCCGCAGCTCGGCGCGCGAGGTGGCGCTGCGCCACGCGAAGACGGGCAGCGCGTGGGTGTCTCCGCGGAACTCGTACGGCAGCTGGCCGAAGCCGACCCAGGCGCCGGTGTCGCGAGCCCGCGACGGCAGCTCGCCCTCGACCAGCCGCGGCACGGCGACGAGGTCCCATTCCAGGCCCTTCGCGCCGTGGATCGTGAGGATCTGCACGCATCCCGGCTCGGGCGGGTCGCTGCGCGGACTCAGCCGGTCGCGCGACTCGGCCTCCCGCAGCCAGCCGAGGAAGGCGCGCAGGCTTCCGCCGCGACCCAGCTGCTCGAACTGCGCGAGCGCGTCGAAGAACGCCTCGAGCACACGCGCGCTGCCCGGTCGCGCCTCGTTGGCGGCGGCCTCGATGTCGAGATCGAGCTCCTGCAGCGTGACCGTCACCAGGTCGGCGAGTTCGAGGCGCGTGCGGGAGCGAAGACCCGCGAACAGCGCCCCCGCCTCACGCAGGCGCCGCAGCCCCTCCTCGCTGAAGCCGCGGATCGCGCCGTGCTCGCGCTTCTGCAGCGCGAGGAAGTCGAGGGCGTCGACGATCGAGGCGGACTCCTCCTCGATGACGGAGCCGCGCAGGCGATCGCGCACGACGTCGTCGAGCTCCTGCTGGTGCAGATCGCGCTTCTCGAGCCAGCGCGCCAGGTCGCGCAGCGCCGCGATGTCGGCGGTGCCGATCCGCCAGCGCGAGCCGACGAGCAGCCGGATGAGCTCGTTGCCCGCGCTCGGGTCGTCGATCACCCTCAGCGCCGCCACCAGATCGGCCGCGAGCGGCTGCGCGAGCAGCCCGCCGACACCGAGCACGTGGTACGGAACGCCCGCACGGGCGAAGGCCCCAGTGAAGTGCTCCAGGGTGGCCCGCGCCCGCAGCAGCAGGGCGGCGCTCGGCGGCTCCTCCCCCGCGGGCACCGCGCCGGGACGCAGGCGCTCGGCGAACCAGGCGGCCACCGCCTCCGCCTCCGCGACGACGCTCTCCTCGAAGCGGACGCTGATCGGGACCGCATCCGCGCCCTCGCGCGGGGTGAGCGTCTCGACCGCGACCGGGCTCCGAGCCGCAAGCGGCTCCAGCACGGTGTTCGCCGCATCCAGCACCTTCACGCCGTTGCGCCAGCTGGTCGACAGCGAGAACGAGCGCCGGGCGTCGAACCAGTCGGAGAACTCGCCGAGGTTCGCGGCGCTCGCCCCGCGCCAGCCGTAGATCGCCTGATGCGGATCGCCGACGGCCATCACCGAGTGCCCGCGGAACAGCGCCGAGAGCAGTCGGGTCTGGCCGACGCTGGTGTCCTGATACTCGTCGAGGATGACGACCTTGGATCGCGCGCGCAGCTCCTCGGCGACGCCCGGCGCGCGCTCGGCGATCCGCAGCGCGATGCGCACCTGATCGCTGTACTGCAGGTAGCCGCGCTCGTGCTTGCGCGCCTGGAACTCGCGGGCGGCATCGAGCAGCGCCGGCAGCGGGGCGAGCGGCGTGATGATCGAGGCCATGTCGGCCGCGTAGTCGTAGCGGCCTTCGGGCGGGATCTCGCCGAGCCGCGCGTAGTCCTCCGCCATCCGCTCCACCGCGTCGGCGTCGGCGAGGTGCTCCCCGAGCGAGGAGGCGAGCCGCAGCACCGCCGTCGCGACGGCGTCGACGCCCTTGCCCGCCTCCGCCAGGCGCGGATCGTCGCGCCCGACGACGACCTCGCGCGCGAGCAGCCACGAGGCGGCCTCGCCGAGCACGACCGCGTCGCCGTCGAAGCCGACGAGCGCGGCGTGGTCGCGGAACAGGGTGCTCGCGAAGGAGTTGTAGGTCGCCACCCGGGGCGCATCGAGCAGTTCGGCGCCGAGATCCTCGGCGGCATCCGGGTCCGGCTCGGCCACCAGGCCCGCCGCCCGCAGTTCGGCGATCCTCGTGCGCATCCGCTCAGCGAGCTCGCCCGCGGCCTTGCGCGTGAAGGTGAGGCCCAGGATCTCGGCGGGCCGCACGTAGCCGTTGGCGACCAGCCAGAGCGCGCGCGCCGCCATCGTCTCGGTCTTGCCGCTGCCGGCGCCCGCGACGACGAGCGCCGGTTCGAGCGGCGCCTCGATCACCGCGATCTGCTCCTCGGTGGGCCGGTGCTTCTTCAGGCGCTCGGCGATCTCGACCGCCGAGAACTGCGGCGACTCAGTCACTGGACACCTCCGGGGGCAGCTGCACGGCGCGGATCTCGGAGCCGTGGGCGAACGCGTCGTCGGTGAGCACGGCCTCGAACTCGGGACCGGTCATCGCCCGCGCCGCGGCTCGCACGCGCTCACGGAACGCCTCGCGCGCCTCATCGTCGAAGGCCGCCTGCGGGCGCACCGTGTACGGGAGCTTCTTCGACGTCGACGAGGTGTAGACCAGGCGTGCCTCGTGCAGCGGCACGTCACCGCCGCCCTCGAGCGCCCCCTCGGCGTGCGCGAGCTGGTAGGCGCCCAGCTGAGGATGCTCGGCGGCGGCCGAAGCGGAGGGAATGAACGAGCCGGTCTTCAGATCCATGATCACAAGACCCTCCGGGTGGGATTCGACCCGGTCGATCTTGCCGCGCAGCCGGGCCGGCGCGACGTCGAGCTCGAAGGCCCCCTCGGCCGAGACGAGTTCGCCGCCGCGCGCCTCGAAGTCCGCCAGGTAGCGAGCTAGCGCCGCGATCGCGGTGCGCGCCACCGTGCGCTGACGCAGCGCATCCCACTCCGACTCGAAGTGCAGCTCGCCCCAGCGTTCATCGAGGGCGGCCTGGAGTTCGTCGACATTGTGACCTGTCGCATGCTCGAGCACGTCGTGGATCAGCGTGCCCATGCCGACCGCGGGGCTCGTCGAACCGCCGCCCATCTGCTCGACGAACGCCTCCATCGGGCTGCGCTCGATCGCCTCGATGCGCGACGGCGAGACGCCCACGCGCGCCTCGGGCTCCGCGAGGTCGACGAGAGGCGCCTCGGTGGAGACAGGGAGAAGTCCGCGCCAGTCATCCGGGTGAGCTCCCGGCACCCCGTCGATCGCCAGCGCGACCAGCGCTGCGGTGGCCGCGGCGCGCAGCTCGTCGCGCGTGCCGGAGGTCGTGATCGTGCGCCGCAGCCTCCCGACCAGCGGACGCAGTCCCAAGGGACTGCGGTCCGCCTCGACCGGATCCGCGCCGCCGCGATCGGGGTCGGCGACCAGTTCGAACAGCGGACTCGGCGCCTCGTCGTCGCTCTGGATCGCCGCGACGACCAGGCGCGCGCGCGCACGCGAGCAGGCGAGCGCGAAGATGCGCAGCTCGTCGGCGAGCACGGCACGCCGCTCGTCCACCGCCGAGGCGCTCTCGGCGACCTGGCCGCGCAGCACGGCGACGAGATCGCCCGCGCCGAGCAGCGAGCCGCGCAGCCGCAGGTTCGGCCACTGGCCGTCCTGCAGACCCGCGACGACGACCGTGTCGAATTCGAGTGATCCGGCACCCGCGGGAGTGGCGACCAGCACCGTGTCGGCGAGCGCCTGCGGCGCGAGGGTGTCCTCGGGGACCTCGGCATCGAGCACCTCGGCGAGAAACGCCGCCGCACTCGAGTGCGGCGCGCGCTCGGCGAAGCGCCGGGCCGAGGCGAAGAGGGCGACGATGCCGTCGAGCGCGCGATTGGCCTCCTCAGCGGCCAGGCCCGCGCCGCGAGCCCGCTGCTCCCACGTCGCGGCGACGCCGGAGCCCTCCCAGGCCGTCCAGAGCAGCTCCTCCGCCGAGGCGCCGGACTCGTTCTGCGCGCGGATCCGGTCGAGCACCTCGGCGACGCGCGCGGCGCGACGACCCACCGCGTGATCGACCGTGGCGAGCCGGCCCGGGGCGGCGA
>CEQJ01000090.1_pt1 | contig 19172 bp, 20 predicted proteins | sample 531001 | NCBI WGS metagenome assembly CEQJ01 (sample SAMEA2621198, study PRJEB7988) | marine metagenome | biome: marine biome (ENVO:00000447); feature: surface water layer (ENVO:00002042); material: "saline water (ENVO:00002010), including plankton (ENVO:xxxxxxxx)" | depth 5 m | reverse complement strand
CTCTCGAATGGAGGATTCCGATAGTTCCCAATAATCAGACTGGTTGCGACCCGACTCTCTCGACGGATGGTTGTACTATGGCTCCTGAGAGAGACGCTGTTGCCTTAGCTGTTAATGGAGTTCCCATTTTCGGACCTGAAGATGGCCCAGGTGGAGATGCGGTTGCCGGGCATGAGGGAGAGTATGAAGAAGACAGGCAACATATCTGGTTAGGGATATGTCATGGCCACTCAGGTCCTGGTGGCGCTTACCATTATCATGCAGACGCTAACTGCGCCCACTGGCATCCGGATGAGGAAACTAATCAAACATGGAGGGACTACAGTATTGATTCTTCTAGATCGCTTTCAGAGCATTCACCTATTGTTGGATTCGCCTTCGATGGGTATCCGATCTATGGATTCATTGGGTGGAATGAAGAGGGGAACGTATCTGAGATGAAATCATCGTATCGACTGAAGGAGGGGGAAACAGGTTACAACGGTATTGATGATTATGAGTATATTGTTGGACTTGGAGATTTAGATTCATGCAATGGGCAATTCGGACCCACGCCTGACTATCCTGAGGGAATTTACCACTATCATACCACTTGGGAAAATGGAGAGGGGGACTTGGGTTTTCCATACTTCATCAACTGCTACAGAGGTGAGGTTTCACTAGTCAACCAGAATGAAGAGGGGGATGGCGAAGTTGATTGCTCTGGCCGTGGGGAGACCTGGGGACCGGGGATAGGGCCCCCTCCAGAGGGATGCGAGGGTGGGCCATCTGGTCAGTCTTCGGATATTTCCTCGGCCTTCGGGACATTATATCGATCAGTTCCCCCAAGTGGTGGCATACTAGCGATGGTGGTGATTGCAGTTGCTTTTGTCAGAGTATTGGCATTTGCCCCAGTTTCTCCAAGTCAGGCTGGTATAACTGCCTTATATCCTCGAGCCCGAGTATGAGCATCGCTAATCTCTCAAGGCCCATTCCCCACGCACATACAGGCCATTCTGTCCCCAATGGTTCAGTAACTTCTGGCCGAAAAATTCCAGCCCCACCGAGCTCTAGCCACTCCCCCCTCCATAGAATATCCACTTCCACACTAGGCTCAGTGTAGGGAAAGTAGGCTGGTCTAACTCTAACATTATCATAACCCATCTTTGAATAGAAAGTCTTCAGGGTTGTGATTAACATAGGAAGATTTGCGTTTTCTTCGTGAATAATCCCTTCAATCTGATGGAATTCTGGTAAATGTGTCCTATCTATGGTTTCTTGTCTGAAGACTCTGCCGATTCCAAAAACTCTTGAAGGCTTGCTTGGATTCTCAGCAATGTGCCTGACAGTGTTCACTGTCGTATGAGTTCTGAGGAGTCCCTTCTGAGCCTCTTCCTTGTCGAATCTCCTACCCCAACCCCTACTTCCTGTATCATGACCGTGCTCGTGAACCTTTGACCATAAATCGAGATACTCTTCTTGGACCTCGACTTTTTCTGGATTTGAAAGGTAGAATGTGTCTTGCATTGTCCTTGCAGGATGAGATTGGGGTATATACAGAGCATCCATGTTCCAGCCGGCGGATTGTACGAAATTTCCTTCTATCTCAGAGAATCCCATTTCTAAGAAGACATTTCTAATTCTCTCAATCAATGCTTGCATCGGATGGGGCCTTCCTCCAGTAGGTGTGACAGTTGGTGCGTTTACGTCAAAGGGCTTGAAATTGGCTCCTTTCCAAGAGTCGCCTTGCAAAAGCTCGGGAGTCACCTCCCCTATCATCTCAACATGAGAAAGTAGTTCGACGTCTACTGAGAGTCCCTCTTCAGTCAAGGACCATGTACGAGTAACTTGGACGTCTATTGAAATCAGACCTTTCCTCCCCGAGAAGTGGTTTATTAGTTGTGGACTTAATTCTGAATCTTCCACGCTTGAGTTTGAGATCTTGGAAATAAAATCTCGCCTTTCGGAAATGATCGATGAAATTGACTCTTCATCTTGGGCGACCAAATTACCAGATTCTAGCCTCAGACCCATGGATTTTAGCAATCCTATCCCAGGTCCTGCTTCATTCCTCTGGAAGCCCGAGTCAAATAGATTTTCCATGTTCCTCTTATCCTCATCAGAGTCAAGGTACCATTTCCATATCCTTTCCTCCAATAATCCATTTTGAGCTGCCTTTTCCCCCTCTGAGTCCAGTGAAACAGTCCTAATCTTACTCTCATGAATGGCGACTAGTCCCAATTCGGACAATGATTGGCCAGAGCCAGCAACATGAACTTGGTCGTTCCATCCAGTGGACTCGAGTAGATTATCAATTGTCCATTTCCTGTTTGGATCAGTAAGCATAGACTTGAGCATAGTCCTATCATTATTGCTCATATCCATCGTCATTGACTTCTCGATTGGGGCCTCACTATTGAGACTACCGTGGAAAATCACTCTTCTTCCCACAGTATAATTTCACATTCATTACAGAAGTATTTACTGGGCTTTGGACCATTCAAAATTTCTACGTTTCCACATCTTCCACACAGTATTGAGGTCTTCACAGGAGAAATCAAGGTAGTATCTACTCTGAACATTGGCCCCCCAGCATCTGGAAGAAAATCGGTATCCGGCACCCAGGCATGTATTTCCTCCTGGTTGACTTCATTCTCATCAGTCATTCCTATTGCAACCAGCAGTAGGCCTATTCCTGAAATTGAAATCGGGGCTGCTATGGCTAGCACTATACTCGACGGACCCGAGCTTAGTATGATTCCACTTCCGATTACTATGCACATCCAACCAGATATTGCAAGGTTGGCCCTGCTATTGTTCCGAATGGATGTACTCATGTACCTGCCAGGGGGTACTACGCATCAAAGTCCCCCCTAATCGCCTATAGGTTTCAATAGTGGTTTGCCTTCCAAGGGTTGCCGCCTCAGTAGCTCAGCCTGGTAGAGCATCTGATTTGTAATCAGACGGTCGGGGGTTCGACTCCCTCCTGGGGCTCCAAAATACGTCAAGGTCAAAGGGCGAAAGCCAACCGGCAGACCATGCCCGGGACAATTATTGACGGGAAAGAGATAGCTCGAGAAATCGAGGCGGAGCTTATTGGCCGAATTGCAGAATTATCAAAAAATGGAGTAGTTCCCTGTCTAGCTGTAGTCATTGTAGGAGATGATCCTGCTTCTCACGTCTATGTTGGCGCTAAGGAACGGGCATGCGCACGACTGGGAATTCGAAGTGTTCGTGTTGATGTCGCTTCTGACGCAGAGTATGAGGAGGTGGCAACAACTGTAAGGTCACTCAATGAAGACCCGGGTATTAATGGCGTTCTTGTCCAATCTCCTCTCCCCTCGGGTATGGATGAGGTTTCAATCACAGATCTAATCGATCCGAACAAGGATGTTGACGGGTTCCATGCGCAGAATCTGGGTAGACTGGTCCAAGGAGATGTAAGCGGGTTACTTCCCTGTACTCCTGCTGGCGTAATGCGGATGCTAGAAAGTACAGATTTAGAAATTCAGGGGAAGAGAGCAGTAGTGATTGGCCGTAGTAGAATTGTTGGGATGCCTCAATCGATATTACTCGCACAGAGAGGAGTAGATGCAACTGTTACTATAGCTCACTCTAGAACAATTGACATGGCCGATTTGTGCCGAAGTGCGGATCTGATAGTAGCCGCTGTGGGAAGTCCGAACATGATTACTCCAGATTGGATAAAACCGGGTGCTACCGTTATTGACGTCGGGGTAAACCGCGTTAATGACGATTCGGAAAAGGGATATTACCTATCCGGGGATGTTCATCCAGATGTCATAGAAGTCGCTGGAGCGGTTTCTCCAGTACCTGGGGGCGTGGGTCCGATGACTATCGCGATGCTGATGTCAAATACTGTTAGAGCGACTGAGATGCAACAGTGATAATCAAAAGATTCCCATGTCTATTCTGGCATCCTCGGAGGCATGTTTCTTGGGATCCCAAAGAGGAGAGAATGTTAGATTGACATGCGCGGAACTGACCCCTTCAGTCTGCTCTGTCGCTCTATGTACAGCGGCCATAAGCTCAGGAGCAATTGGGCAACCAGGACTGGTTAAGGTCATATCGACCTCTATGTGGGTACCGCCATCTTTGTCCTCGGACCTTATTTCGTAGATCAGCCCAAGCTCAATTACTGAAATTTTCATCTCTGGATCTTCTACAGACCTCAAAGATTCCCTGACATCAGATTCTACAGACATGTGATCACATCAGGGATGAGGCTTCTTCCTTCACTTTCTTTACCATGTTCATGAAACCATTGGCTCTACTAGGTGTTAAAATCTGGCTTAGCCCCATTTCGTCAACATATGAGGGGTCGTGATTTGCTACGTCGCTTGGAGGCAGTCCGTTAACTGCGATTGCGGTTATTGCCATTAGTCCTTGTACAATCTGAGCATCTGCGCCTCCTTTAGCGATGAAGCCTCCTTGGGAGTCTAGGGAGCACTCGACATGAGCTCTTGATTGGCAACCATGGACCATATTTTCATCATCCCATTCATCTACCGAGAGTGCGGAAGGGTGCTCATTGGCATACTCAAATAGCAATTCGTATCTCTCCATAGTATCAAAACAGGATTGGAATCTATCGATGATTGTAGCTACCTCATCAGACCATTTATCGGAGTCGCCCATGCCGTTGCGAAAGCAGTTTAGGATTTCACAATTCTGGCCATTCAACCAAATCTTGATACTATTGACTCGAGATGAGAGACGAAAGCCTCGGCCTCTTCCATAGTATTGTAAATCCAAACAGAAGCACGGTTGGTAGAGCCAACTCCCATGGCCTCCATCAGTGGTTGAGCGCAATGGTGTCCAGTCCTTACGGCAAAGCCACCGGCATCCAGAAGATATCCCAAATCTTGAGCTTGTATTGTATCATGTAAGAAAGAAACGACACCAATCGACTCTTCTCTCTCAGGGAATCCAAATACGGTAATTCCAGGAATTTCACGCATCCTCCCAGCCATCCAAGAAGCGATACTCTGAACGTGTTTGTGTGCTTCCTCGAAGTCTATATTTTCCTCGAGCCAATCGACAGCTACCCCCCATCCTATTGCTTCTGCCATCCTTGGAGTTCCCGTCTCAAACATTGCAAATCCCTCTTGGAACTGTGTATCCTCCATAGAGACCCTCTTGACTATTGAACCACCTGTGAGAAAGGGACCCATTTCTGATAAGGCCACTTCACTAACCAGAAGACATCCTATGCCGGTAGGGCCTGCCATCTTGTGTGCGGCTACTGACAGGAAGTCGGCACCAAGATCGTCGAAGAATATTTTCTCATGCGGAGCTCCCTGAGCGCTGTCAATTGCCACTCTAGCCCCCTGGGAATGGGCCATCTTGATTACTCTCTCAATATCGTTCCTAACGCCTAGGACATTGCTCACGTGACCTACACACACAAGTGAAGCACCCTCAATTGCTACTTCCATGGCATCATAATCAAGAGTGAATTTCTCCGTATCTACCGGAACATACCTCAGCTCAATCCCCCGTTCTTTGGATAGCTCTTGCCATGGAACGATATTCGCATGATGCTCCATTTCTGTAGTTACGACGACATCGCCTTCATTCAGATTGTAACGAGCCCACCCATAGGCCACTAGATTCATTGCTTCTGTGGCGCTTCCGGTGTAGATCATCTGTCCCTCGGAAGTTCCAAAGAATTTCGATATCCTGTTTCTAGCGCCTTCTAAGGCCGCAGTGGATTCATCTGCAAGAGTGTGATTCGCCCTGTGTGCATTTGCATGATAATTCTTGTAGAAATCAGACATTGCATCGATGACTACGAGTGGTTTCTGGGAGGTTGCTGCATTATCAAAATAGACTAGCTTCTTTCCGTTAGGAAGGGTTCTTTGCAAGATCGGAAATTGACTACGAATCGATTTTACGTCTAGAGGCATGGCACCTTCTCCGGACTCAGGTCGGGGGTTCAGACTATCAATTCGACCGTGTGGTATTTTGAAGAAATCCCCTCTGACTAGAATTTTAGGAATGGATTTATGTTCCCAGACCCAGTTGGCACAACTATGAGAGACGGTGTGGGACAGGATGTTATCGAACGCCTCGGGAGCAGGGATTTGAATGATGATGGAGAAATAATCAACCTAGCGATTGTTGGTTCAAGCAGGTACTATGACTACTCTAACTTCGAGTCCTTGATTGATTCATGGATAGAGATGAACGGTTATCCAGACCTGATTATTGTAGGGGGCGCTAGCGGTATTGACTACATGGCTGAGAGATGGGCAGTGAATAATTCGATTGATATAGCGATATTCTCTGAGGAATGGGATGATCCACGTAGAGGGCTGGAGGACAGAGGCAGGCCCGAAGCACCGAATTCCCTGACTGAGAAGATCCTGAAATCTTCGAGCCATATTTTGGCAATGCCTTCAGCGACCAGCAAATGGACTAGGGTAATAATCAGAGAGGCGAAAGAGAGGAGAATACCAATCCAGATTCATGAATTGGATTAAATTGGTGCTCCTGCCGGGATTTGAACCCGGGTCGCCGGGATGAAAACCCGGTATGATGGACCGAACTACACCACAGGAGCTGAAGCCTCCGAGATGTGGTCGACACATAATCGAATCGGGTAGAAGGACACTCTGAGTCCCTCAATCGGGTTCAAATTACTCTTCTTCCTCTAACAGAGAATCCCACCAACTAATTGCTGGCAGGAAAACCACTAGGGATACTACGGTTAGTATGAACCAAATAAGTGGATTGGATAGTAGGTTTAGTAATTGGTCTCCCCAAACACCAACCACTATTCCTTGAATTCCAAATCTCAATCCCCTGCCCCACAGACCTGCAATAATAAATTGACGCTGGTCCATCTCCCCCATTCCTGCTATCCATGCGAGAGCTTTGTAGGGGATTGGTGAAAGTGCGGCGATGAATATACCAGCACTCCCATATCTTTCAATTAGATTATCCAATCTGACAATATGCTTTCTTTTTATGAATCTCTCTGCGAAATTTCGTCCCAATACTTTTCCAAGCCACCATCCTAAAACCGCTCCTGCAACACTGGTCAAGGTCACTATCAGCCAGATCAGAAATAATTTCATTGGCTCCCCTTGTGCCTGTAAGTACATCGGCAAGGTTAGTGCTTCAGGTGGGATGGGTTGGATAACTGCTTCAGTGAATGATAGAATTCCCAATCCGGGGAGGCCCAAATCAAGTGACCACTCAATATAGGAATCCCATGTATCCCAAAACTGACCTGGCAACAGTCCCATATACGGTCGTCGATGTCATTGCATTATGAAATAGTGGTATTTGTGGGGAATTCTAGAGGCAAAACCAATGAAAGAGAGGCGTGACGAATGAGTATGGGCGATATCACGGTTCTAGATACACCGGCCCTAATTTCCTGGCCCTTGTCTGAATTGAATGGCTCAATGATTGTAAATTCACAGATTACGGAACTGGAGAAGTTTTCCCCTACAAGAGCGCAAATCATCCAATCTTTAGGGTTGATAATTTCAGAACCCAGTGGAGATTCCATTTTAGAAGTGTCCAAGATTGCTGTTGAGACGGGAGATATGGCTGGAATTTCTCAAACTGACTTGAGCTTGGTTGCACTGGCGTATAGCAAAGGAGCAGTACTGGTTACTGATGACTACAGGATGCAAAATCTGGCCGAGAGACTAGAAATGGAATGGAGGGGTGTTGTCATGGAAGGTATTTCTGAGACTTGGGAATGGGAATTGAGGTGTATTGGATGCGGAAAATTATTCGATTCTCCTGAGAAACCCAGTCATAAGAAGAGAGAGACGGAAGAGTGCGTGGACTGTGGAAGTAGCCTCAGGCTCCGCAAGAGATGATCACTCACTTTCCATATCTACTTCTGCGGTCATTCCGCCCCTGTCCATGTCCTGTTCTGCTTTAGATGGAGTCGTTACTTCACTGACGGCCTTCTGGTATTCCCCCTTTGCTAAACCAACATTTCTAGCTAGTTTAGGAATCTTGTCAACTCCAAAAATTAGTACTCCAAAAACGACCAATGCGACTATCTCCACGGTACCTAATGCCATTGTATCAGTAACTGGTAGGGGCCATATCGGTTCAATGCTTCGGATAAAAAAATGGCTAACCTCCTGAAACTGGAGGGAGGAAGGCCACTTCTGAATGGTCTTCTAGAATGATGTCAAAATTAGAAGAAATACTTCCGTCTACAGCTACTCTGAGACCTTTGGAAGTATGCTCTTCCAAATTTAATCTTGAAATTAGATCTGCTAATTTTGTATCTACAGAGAGTGGGATATCAACTTCCCTCTCACCTAGTGATTCAGCCAAAGGCCCAAAGAATAGTACTCTCACAATAATTGCCCTGCCTCCTGGATGGGCGGGGGCTTCCATGTATGCCTTAGCGGGTTCTCAGCAATCAATTCATCGACTAAGAACTATAGTAAATTAATAAGAAGCGCTTGGGGTAAGCATGAAACGGACAATGGCTGTCGTTTTTGACTGCGATGGTGTACTAGCTGATAATGGATCCTCCTGGAAGAATATCCATACAAAGTTTGGTACTGATTCCGAGGATGGATCCCATAAAAAAACCCTGGAGATGTTTCTTGATGGGAAAATAACTGAGGAGGAATTCGTTGAGCATGATATCAGGCTGTGGAAGAGTGTGAAATCTGATATACATCGAGATGACATTATGAAATGCTACAGCGGAGTTGGTCTCATGAAAGGAGCCAGGGATGTTGTTGAAGAGCTTCAAAATAGAGGAATCTATGTCGCTATAGTATCATCAGGAGTTGACTTATTTGTCGGTGCGATTGCAAATATGCTGAGGGTTGATGATTGGGCAGCTAATGGATTTGAGTGGGATGAAGACGGGTTTCTGCAAAGGGGCCTTCCTACTAGAGTATACTCTCATGATAAGGGATTGATGGTAGATAAACTTGTGAGAATAAATGGATTTGACACCAGTGGAATAGTATCCGTAGGGGACTCAAGCACTGACTTATCGATGAAGATTGGCGAATCCTCATTTATTGGCTTCAATCCAGCCAGGAAAAGAGCGTTGAGTTCATTCTTAGAATCCGGAGTGCCCGTAGTAGAAAGTAAGGACCTTAGGGACATATGGCCCCACATATTTGATGGCGAAGAATTTCCTAAGGCTAACTAGGCGAATGGAATAGACGCGGTCGCAAATGTATGCAGATTAACCACAGTTAGGATGCAGGGTTTTGGTTGGAATCCCAACATTCTCTGAAAGTCGGTTTGATTTTGCCAAGTCGAACTATGAACCATTGTTGTTCCCTTGTAATTACCGACAAAGTGCCCATGTACGTGTCCAGTTACAAAAATGTCAGGTACTGTTGAAATTACTAAATTATCCTCTGGCTCTGGCGAAAGGGGTGTTTTGCCCCCCCAAGAAGGAGCTAGGTGCCTCCTTTCCAGCATTGCCTGCATTGCTCTTTCTGGCTGAGAGTATGAAACAGACCTCAGTGTTGCAACAAAGTCATCTATACTCTTTCCATGATACGAAAGGACTCTCACGCCGTGGAGACTGAAATCACACGGATTTCCTACGAAGGTTGTATCAGAATAGTCTTGTTGGACTTCTGGATCGAGGGCTGGTTGGGGTTCTGCTGGCCTTACTGCATCGTGGTTTCCGGGCAGGATAATCACGTCCACCCAATCTGGAAGTGCTTCAAGTAATCTCGCTAATTCAGAATACTGATGAAAAAGATCCTTGATTGATAGATGTCTATCCTGACCTGGATATATCCCAACCCCATCAACACCATCTCCACTCAGTACGAAATACTTGATAGTTCGAGCTAACGGATCACTGTTGAACCAAGTGATCATTTTCTCCCACTGAGGCCCCAAGAATGTCATGCTCCCGACATGTGTATCGGACAGGAAGGCGGCTGACACGGCTTGGTCTTGTCCGGCCATAGACTTGGAATGCATGCCCAAAGGGGGGAGGTGAATTTCCTGAACAAAGAAAATTGGGTCCCCTTCACCTACCAGGAAATATCCGCTCACTCCAACTACATCATCATCCATTAGTCCATCCAAAGCAGGATGTACCTCAGAAGCCTCCGAGGGTGGCTTTACGATGCATCTAACTTGTGCTGTTTCATCCTCGACAACGAACATCAAATTCTTGCTTTTAGCCCATCTCATTTCAGTTGCAAGTCCTACCATTGTAACCTCATAGTCCCTGCTGGAATGTCTCTGACGGTTTCTCCATGCCTCCGAGGCGGGGGTCGGTCTCCTTGGGAGGGAGTTTGCAGAGATCATCATTGACCTGATTCTCTTCAGCCTATCAGTGAAGCAAGACCTCATGTCGGACATCTTACCTTCAGTAACAGAGTTTCCGGTAATATCGAAATGAATCTCGATCTCGGAGTCTACATCAGTAGCGTGCATAGGAAAATCTGCCAAATTGAAATGTTCAAGACCGTGTGGACGTGGAGCGGGAGCCAGTTCTAGAGCCTCCGATGGAGCTACAGTCCTTCCCAGGGAAGAGTGACTATTTGGATTTGGTAGCGTGACTTGTTGAGTAATAGTAGATTCTGCTAGATTTGGACTAACGGATGCAGGTGCCGTGATGGAGAGTAATTCACTAATTGTTCTGGAATCTAGGATTTTTATCCCAGACGCCCTAGCCGCTTGGATAAGAGGTTGCAAATCTTCTAGTTCCTGTATTAGCTCCTGTGACTTTCTACCCATAACAAGGATTCCAGAAGAAGCTAAAATCCGCTGTCTTGCAGGCCAATCATCAGAGACCATGTCAGTCAAGAGAGAAGGTCGCCTCATGATGATATCGCTAACAGAGTGCTGAAACTACTCTTTAGAGTCCCAATCAGTCAGAGATGCTAAGTCAACCTTTCCGATGTCCTCAGCAACTGTTCGGGGGCTTTTCTGCCATTCCAAGCTTCCTTCCCACTCCTCAGATGAGGGGTCCAACTGGGATGTGTCGAACGACCCTTCGGAAGCGTCTCTATTCAGCGCCTCTTCTACCACAGCTTCATTCTCATCAACTCTATCTAGAGCCTCCAGTGTTAGCCTGAGTGCGAACGCCGCGAAAGATTTCTTGTTATCCAATCTGTCATTATCTCCGAAATCCATTCTCCTAGATAGAAAGTAATCTCCAGCAATCACCGCAACATGAACTCTACCTACCTCCTTATTGCTAGTCGAGCCACCTGGGCCGGCTATTCCTGTGATGCCTATCGAGACATTGGAATCGGACTGGAACTTGGCACCCTGTGCCATCTGAATTGCGACTTCGTGAGATACAGCACCAGCATCATCACTATCGAATGCAGTCTTTTCCACTCCCAGTTCCCTCATCTTTGATTCGTTAGAATATGTGATCCAGCCTTGGTTGAACCATGCAGAAGCACCTGATATATCCGTAATCAATGATGCGACCAGGCCCCCTGTACAGGATTCTGCCACAGAAACTGTCCAGTCCCTCTTTCTGAGCCTTCTAGCTACTCGAGACGCGAGTCCGGCTGTCTCTTCGACCACGTATCTCCCTGGCGCCGTCACTTATTGAATATTCAGTAATGTGACAATTTCTAAACACAGATGATAGAAAATTTTTGGTGGGTCCGGCAGGAATTGAACCTGCGATCTTCGCTTTGTAAGAGCAACGTCATAACCCCTAGACCACGGACCCTGAGCAGTCGTGGGAGCGTTGTGTTCAAATGGCCTGCGGCTAAAGGAGTGCCGAGGGAAACAGTGTCCGAAGTAGCTGATCTGATTGAAATGCTCGAAAAAACGGGCATTCCAATGAGTAATGGGGTTATTGAGGCGTTTCTTCAGACGGAGCCTTCTGATTTCACCGATTTTCCGTTGGAAAACTTCTGGCACGATCACCCTGTTCCTTTTTTGGTTACGAATTCTGGGGTAACGAAGACAATTTCCGCACCACACATGATAGCCACTATGCTCCACCATCTAGAGCTGGATGATGATCTTCATGTTCTTCTAATGGGATCTAAAGGGGGGTATTTAGCCACACTGATTGACATAATCTGCGGGAAGGGAGGCAGGGTCACCATAATTGAGCCCCATGATGAAGTTGCTGAATACACATCGAGCGTACTTGAGAGACGTGACCAATGTGGCTTAATACGCGTCTTGGGCAAGGAGGCCTTGGAAGATCCAAAATGGGATCGAGATGTGGATAGGGTTCTTTTTACTGGCTCAATCAGGGAAATTCCAAATTTTATTGAGTTGCTTATCGACGAAGGGGGGTTTATCCTTGGCCCGTTTGGAGGCAGGATTCAACAGAGGCTTATGAAAAAGGAGTGGCAAGGTGGCACCTGGCTGGAAACTGATTTGGGAGGGGTGGTATTCGGCCCCATGGATATCAGAGAGTCTGAAAGAGGATTTCCTGATCCACTGTTCATTGCAGATGAGTTTGAGGATGCTCTGGTGATAATTTCCTCTGTCCTAGGTGAAAATTCAGAGGAGGTCCAGAGACTGGAAAGACTAGTTGAGTCACTAAGGGGACTTCCACCGGGACTGCCTGAAATTACTGAAAGTTCCACAGAAGAGGAAATTATTGAGCACCCTGTAATTGAGCTACTGATTACTGAGGCTGAATGGCTGAATGAACTATGGCCAACTTTCAGTAACATTCTGGGATTCGACTTGGGAGGAGGCCTCATAAATTTGGAAGAGCCACTTTTCGGAAAAAGACATGCCGACTTCACTCCTTAGTTGAAATTGCTTATTCAGTCCGAAGCAGTGATGTCTGCGAGTCCATACGGCGTGACATGGAGGAGTCGGTGCGAGAGTCGATCGAGCATGCGCTTGGGATTATGTCCAGTGCTGACAAGATGGTTCTTAGCAGACTTAACGAGAAAGGTATGGCCTGGATTGTTGGAGGATGGGTTAGAGATTCTCTCTCAGGAGGAAATCCAGATGATATGGACATTGCAACGACTCTTACTCCAGAACAGATAAAGTCCATTTTTCCAAGGTCACTGATGGTTGGAGCTAGCTTTGGAACTGTCATAGTCAGATTGGACAATGACTTTGAGGGGGACCTCCAGTGGCAGGTAACGACTTTGAGAAGTGAAGGCGATTACTCTGATGGCAGAAGGCCCGAGACGGTTAGCTTTCTTGAGGAAGGAGAGGGAAATAGTGGAATTTTTGCTGATTTGAGTCGGCGAGATTTCACAATCAATTCGATGGCAATAGATTCTAGGGGCAGATTATTAGATCCGTATAACGGATTAAATGACTTAAGAATGGGCGTACTGAAATCAGTGGGTGTTGCTGAGGAGAGGTTTGAAGAAGATGGTTTGAGAGTACTTCGTGCATTCAGATTCCTAGATGCAGGAAAAATGGGTATTAGAGAGATGGATGACTCTCTAAGAAGCGGAATTCTGTCATCAGAGGAATTTCTACAAGGAATCTCGAGAGAAAGAGTTGGCATGGAGATGGCAAAGATACTAACTGGGGAAAACGTCCATTCAATTATCAGCCAAATGTTGTCTCTAGGAGTTCTAGACAGAGTATTCGAGAACATACACCTAGAGCTCCCTCCGGAACTGTCTACGGAATATTTGGTAAACCTAGCATTACTGTTTAGGAACAGCGAGCTTAGTGGAGAAGAGCTGGCTTCCAAGATGAGAGATTTGCTTGTCCTCTCGAAAAACGATCTCTTGGAGATATCGATAATGCATGAATGTAGATATTTGAGCCTGGATGTAACAATTGAGTCAGCCAGAAGATTCCATGCTGCTGTCCCGGATAGAAGGAAGAGGCTGATTATGAGTTACTTGGAAAAAAACGGAATAGAAACTGAGAAATTTGACAAATTATTCAGAAGCATCAATCCTGGGGATTTGATCTTAAATCCGATAGTTAATGGTGAAAGGCTAGCCATTGTGACAGGGCTCGCCCCTGGTCCAAGACTGGGAAGGCTCAAAGGATGGCTACATCGAAGACAGGTTGAAGAAGCCTCCAGAACAGAAGAAGATGTGTTACAGTTTCTCTTAGACATCGACTGGAAGTCATCCGATTACCAAGAATGGAGAGCTCTTAGCTGGCCCTAGTCAGGGAAGCTCATTTAGCATGGCTAAGTACTCGTCCTTATCCATGAATTGATCTTCGTCGAAATCATCGGTAAAAGTCTTCACGATTATGCACCAAGCATCCCCATATGCATCCTCGTTAACTAGGTCTGGGTTATCCTCAACATGGCCGTTTAACTCCATGATAGTGCATGGTATGGGCGCATTGATTAGCATCCTATCAAATTCGCTGTCATATCTGGTAGTTACTGTGATCAGAAGCTCATCGGTATCGACCTGGGCCCCCATTGTTTGAGATTTGGGAGATTTTTCTTCTTCATCGTCCTCTGAAAGACCGGAATCTGCGTCAATCTCAAAATCACTTTCATCCCTAGGTCTTGCGAGAACAACCTGGATTACTTCTCCGAACTCGGCCATCACGAACTCACTAAGTCCTATCTTAATACTAGTCGTACCTTCGTCCTTATCCTCATCCAGAACTTGCATCCAAAGATGGTCAAGCGTGTATAGGCGGTCGTGTGCAATGCTGAACTCTGCGTAGTCGCTGTCGGCCATGTTTCCCGCTCCGCGGCCCTCAATATCTCATTTCAACTATTCGTTCCTGAAGATTTGAGAATTACTCAACAAGAGATTAACAATGGAATGCCTTTCGGAAGTAACGAGCAACCATGAATTTTGAAGAGACGGAAGAGCAGAATATGATTAGGAATATGGTCAGAAGCTTTGCAGAGGAAGTCCTCCAGCCCACTACCCTAACCAGGGACAAGAATCAGCAGGCCCCTATTGAGGAGTGGTCCAGTTTCTGTGAAACTAGTCTTCAAGGAATTACAATTGGGGAAGATTATGGGGGGAGTCCGGTCGACGACATTACCGAAGCAATTATTGTCGAAGAGTTGGCTAGAGTTGATCCGTCTTTCTCTGTAATGTACTGCGTTCATGTCGGTCTTTGTGCCCAAACGATCTCTATCCATGGGAATGAGGAGCAGAAGAAGAAGTATCTTTCCAGACTGGCAGGAAATGAAATAGGAGCATATTCCCTCTCTGAGGCTGGATCAGGGACCGATGCGGCTGCTATGGTTTGCAAGGCTAAGCTCAGCGAAGATGGAACTCATTACATACTGAACGGCGAAAAAATGTGGGTAACTAATGGATCCAGTGCTGACATATATGTTCTATTTGCGAAGGATGTTGATCATCCAGAGTATGGAGTAAAGAAACACGGAGGAACTACTGCATTCATTGTTGAAAAGGGATTCAAGGGCTTTTCAGTAGGGAAAAAGGAGGATAAGCTGGGGATTCGTTCTTCTGACACCTGCTCGCTTCTTCTTGAAGATTGCATGGTACCTGTTGAGAATGTTTTGAAAGGCTCGGGAGAAGGTTTCCCGATAGCCATGAATGCTTTGGATAATTCCCGTATAGGAATCGCCGCCCAAGCCTTAGGAATAGCTCAAGGTTCTTTCGAGTCAGCGTTAAACTACTCACAAGAGCGTAAGACCTTTGGAAAGCCAATATCATATCATCAGAGTATCGGGAATATTCTTGCAGACATGTCCACTCAGATTGAAGCTGCCAGGATGATGGTTTACAAGGCCGCATGGGCCAAACATAATCACTACAAAGAAGGAGGTCCGAGGCATACTAAGGAAGCCAGCATGGCTAAGCTGTTTGCCGGAGATACTGCGATGTGGGTATCAGAAAGAGCAGTCCAGGTCTTGGGGGGTTACGGATATACAACTGATTTCCCTGTTGAGAGATTCTTCCGGGACGCTAAGATTACTCAAATTTACGAAGGAACCCAAGAAGTTCAGAGGATTGTAATCAATAGAGCAATCCAGCCGAAGTGATTTTTTTGTGTCCAACGATTACGGACTTACTCGATCCATGCATATCTTCTTTGGCCTTCAAGATCGCCTTCCGCACTGATTCCTATTAGTGCGAATTCACTACTTGGAGTGACTACAGATTCTTTCCTTGAACCTCTATGAAGTGATTCGTAGATCGTTTTATCGATCGGTTTCCTTGACGAAAGCCTCTCAAATAAATTGAATCTGGATGAAATCTCCTTCCATCCTTCCTGAACTTCTCCTTCGAATACCTTGGCCTTGGCCCCCGAGCCATATCCACAGAGGCCGACCTTATTCCCTCCCATCTCAGTTCCATCTAGATAGTCACTCTCCATAGCAGACATAAGAGCCAAAAAGATCGAACCAGTGTATTGATTTCCAATCAGGCTGGACGCTCGCTGTGTCTTCTCAATTCTCTGCTCTGCGAAATTCTTGAATTCTTCGGTCTTTGAAATAAGTCTCCTGTAGGAGTCATTGGCACGCTCGAATTCTTCCATCCCTTCTGGAGTATCGGGAAATGACTCTGGAAGTGGTTCCGGACCAATCTCCTCAGTAATATCATCCCAAACTGGAAGTTTTCGCCTATCATGCCTGAAGACATCTGGGAACATCCTCTTTCCCTGGAAAGCGTACGGAAGATGTACAATAATCCGTAACCACTGCTCAGTGAGTATTTCGTCGGTCTCTGGATTGTATCTTCCATCCCTGATTGCCTTCGACCTGAAGTCGATAAACGCCGTTTTTACAGATTCAGAATAACATCTATTCGAGAATTGCCCGTCAAACACAGGCATATCTTTGTGAATCATCAACTTTTCATTCTCGAACATAATATCATCTTTCTTTGATGAATTTGGGAGGAACTTGAGGATTTTCTCTGCCAAGCCATCTTTGACCCTCTCGCCACTCTCCTTGGCGATTTCTAATACATTCTCAATGATCATTCTAGTATTAACTTCCCTTCTGGGTTTGAAAAAGTCATGGACGGGCATTGTAGAAACTCCCCAGATGTCAGGAATGGCAAGGAGCCTTGGACTGTGCCTGATTAGGATAGCACCTCCTCCTGCACCTTGGGTATACTCTCCGCTTGATCCAAGATCATACTTCGCATTGTCTGCGAACACAACTATGCCGATTCTGTCTTTTTCCGGCCCTCCTCTGGCTACCCAATCAAGCGTATTGTGCATAGCATCTACAGCGCCAATACATGCGAAGGTCAAATCTACGACATCACAATTTCTAAAGCAATTTTCACCATATTTTCCAGAGTACTTCTGCTCTAGCATGTCCATTATGTAAGTGGCTGTAGGTTTGGCACCGTCTAATGCGGACTCTGTACCTAGATAGATACGGCCGATCTTATTTGGATCTATGTTGTTGCGATCTATTAGCCTAGAAGTTGCATTGGCACCCATCGTAGCAGTATCCTCATGTACATCTGGAATAGCCATGGCAGAGAGTCCTAGTCCCTTGTTTAGTTTAGAGAAATCTGCACCACGGAAATCAGCGAAGTCCTTCATATCGAAGTAAAGCCTAGGAAAATGAATTGCAATATCGTCTATGCCGACATCTGACATAATTTCACCAGCCTCGCGTAGTAATGGGGGTTATGATACCTGTCCCTGAAGAAACGTTCGAAAAGCGTAAATTACAATGATTCACTTAGATTCCGAGAGTGATTCCATACTCTCCAATAGTTCGGGATTTTCTTGGAAATGTTTGGACACGGGTGAAAGGATTACAAAAAGAGCGTCTGCAACGGCTATTTTTGCATCTAATGGGTGCACATTTCCTCCTGAAACTGATGAAACAAAATCATCAGAACTAAAGAAGCTGGATGGAGAGCCATACTTTGGATCTGGAGTTACAACTATCTTACCCATTCTTGGCATAATGATGTGTTCGACTATCTCAAAGATGGCAGAGGAGTCGTTTCCGACCTCAAGAAATGCTTTCTTCATTTTCTTGCGGAGGACATCTTTGGAGTCATGTAGAATTATTGCATTATTAGGGTCTGACTTGGACATCTTATATTCGAATGAATCCATCCTCCCACCTGCTCCCTTCAATCCAGAAAGCATTGGCGTATGGATACAAGTTGGCTTAGTCCAGCCATTTCTATCAGCTACTTCTCTCATGTACATGTGGGCCTTTCTCTGATCCATCCCTCCGAATGCTATGTCAACCTCCAGCTCAAAGATATCAGCGGCCTGCAGAGCAGGATAATAGAAAGCAGATAAGTCGTGGTCGGAGGAATCCTCATCCCTTCCCATAATGCTGAATGTCCTCCTGACCCTTGAAAGACTCATATTCTTGGAGCACCGTAGTACCCTTTCCCAGTATTTTCCTGAATCCATGACCTCTGATGCTCGAACGAACCTTACTTGCCCGGGGCCATCACCTAATTCTGGATAGTCGAGAAGGGCCCTAAAGACCTCTGACATGTAATCGGCAGCAAGTGATATCTTTCCCATATCTCGCCCGAATTTATCATTCACCCAGGCATGCCAATCAGCCAGTAGAATAATGACATTCACCCCTTCATCCAACATTTTTCTTATTGTTCCCGAAAGGAGTAGCCATCCCAAATGTGCCTTTCCGCTTGGCTCAAGACCGATATATGCTACCAGTTGATTGTTTCCAGAGTTAGATTCCGAGCCCGAAAGAACTGCTTCTACATGGTCCACTCCGATAACTTCTACGCAACCTGAGAACATCCTAGCTGCAATAGGGTGCTGTATCCCCTCATCAGCTTGAGTTTCATCGGAGGGCATTTTTACACCTAATTGAATAACTTGTTCAGTTTTTCCGCTCTTCCGGCGGCTTTCGTATTTTCATTAGACTCCAAGGCTTCCTCAATTTCAGAGATCAATTCCTCCGCCTGACCTATCTTGTCTTGTGGTATGGCCTCCGACATAGACATGAAATGACGAGCTGCTGAGATAGCAGATTTTGCCTTTGATGCTTTCTTAGCCCATTCTTTCGCCTTGTCCCCTCTCTGCTTCGAGTTGTATCCAGTCGCGTCGTCTAGGAAAGTTGTCCATCTCCTGCGATCGTCCATTGCGGACTTCATAGCTTCAGGGTTTTCGAAGTCTGGAGCGACATTGGTTACATCAACAATTAGGGCGTTTCCTTCGAATCTTCCTGAGATAGAAGTCATTATTCCATGTGAGCCAGTGAATGAGCTGTCTCCAGTGGACTGAACATCGTCGAAATACTTGCTAGCTAATGCTGATAGCCCCCCATCTTCTGTAATTTGTTTAACCATCCCGCGTCGTACATCGAATCG
>CEQJ01004244.1_pt1 | contig 20043 bp, 21 predicted proteins | sample 531001 | NCBI WGS metagenome assembly CEQJ01 (sample SAMEA2621198, study PRJEB7988) | marine metagenome | biome: marine biome (ENVO:00000447); feature: surface water layer (ENVO:00002042); material: "saline water (ENVO:00002010), including plankton (ENVO:xxxxxxxx)" | depth 5 m | reverse complement strand
GGCCCTCGAGGTGCTCGACGAGATGCTCGCGACGGCGAGCTCTGCGGCGCCAATCTACGAGGGCACCGCGCTCGATGCGATGCGCTCCGCCTTTGAAGGCATCGAAGAGGCCTTCGACGCGGCGCTCGCCGAGGAGAAGGAGGAGGTGATGAAGGCGGGTGGGCTCCACGTGATCGGCACGAACCTGCACGACTCGCGTCGGATCGATGGGCAGCTGCGTGGGCGTGCGGGGCGGCAGGGTGATCCGGGATCGACCCACTTCTTCCTCAGCCTCGAGGATCGCATCTTCCGCCTCTTTGGCGGCGACAAGGTCAAAGGTCTGCTCGACTTTTTGAGAATCTCAGAGGACCAGGCGCTCGAATCGGATTCGGTCGCAAAGGCCGTCGAGGACACCCAGCTCAAGGTGGAGCGCTACTACTACGAGCTGAGGCAGAAGCTCTTCGAGTTCGACGAAGTGATCGCAGCGCAGCGCGAGCAGCTCTACGCACAGCGCGCCAAGATCCTCGTGGCGGACACGGATGCGATGCGCAAGCAGTGGATAGACATCTCGAGAGGCACCGCCGCCGATATTGTCAGTGCAAACTGGCCGGCTCAGCTCAAGGGCTCCGCGGCGCCGAGCGGTGAGCAGGCGGCAAAGCTCCTCGAGAAGCTGCGCCAGTTCTTTCCCGAGATGGGCCTCGAGGTGGCAGAGCTGCAGAGCGCGCGCGCGCAGGTGGAGGAGCGGGTGGCGCAGTCGGTCGCCGACGCCTACGACGCCAAGACGGCGAGCCTCGAGAAGGCGCGGCCGGGGCTGGCGCTCGAGGTGCAGCGCTACCTGGCGCTCGTGCAGCTCGACCTCGCGTGGAAGGAGCACATGAAGGCGATGAACTTCGTCAAGGACTTTGCCGGGCTCAAGGCGTACGCGCAGATGAACCCGCTTCAGGTCTACCAGGAGGAGGGGCTCAAGCTCTTTGACGGGCTACAGGTGCGCTTCAGGCAGAATAGCGCGTACAGCTACTTCCAGTACGAGGTCAAGAAAACGGCCGCATAGCGCATCTTAGGCGCTGAGGGAGGCCAGTGCTACTGCTAGTATAGCAGTTGTCCGCAAATAGTTTGCGCCATGCACAAGGGGAGAATGGCATCCCCGGTACGGCCGTTATTATAATTATGTAATATACTTATACTATATATGCACGCATTTATTATATTATATTATATGTTAAATGTTTATGTACATAAACATATGTACTTATTATGCGGATATCATTACATATGCATGTACAGTAACTCAACAGTATTGAGTATAATTATTCCGGATGGAATCGAAAATTGCGCGTGAATTATTATAGGTTATTCAAGGTTTATTGCGCAAACGTGTCACTAATACCTATATTCCGTAAAATGTTACATGTATTGTAATCATATACGGAATTTGTGCCCACTCGGAGTCTCGGACACTGATGACACTCAGACTCACACAGTAGTCAGTAAACATGAATTTCATGTTTCCCGTGTATGTACCTATTATTTTAGATTGAAACCTGCTGTTTATATCTCGAGAGGAGACTGATGATGAGCTATAGAGATTTTCGGGTGTTTGCTTTGTGCTTCCGACCAAGCTCATGGCGTTCCCGTTCAAAGTGGGCGGCCCAAACACCAACCCGGTGCGGCGCAGGCCCTGTTCAACGAGCACACACGCACGCCGGTCGCTCAGTTTCCCGCTTACCTGACCGCTTTGCCTCACATCCCGCGCAGATTCACACCAAGGTGGCGCCTGAAGATCCTTGCCACAAGGACGGCATGTGAGTTCCTGCCTGTACCAGAGAGCACGCACGCATCCGCCGCTTCCAGCTGTGCCGAGGGAGCTTGGATGGCCTGTCCGCTTCGATCGTCCTAGTTCTCACCCACTTCCGAGCACGCACTGGTGTCCAAACAATGCGCTCTCACGCCGCGCGCTCTGCCGTGCAAACGCAGGGCTGGCCTCTTCAAATACCTGGGCCTGCTGCGCGAGGCGCCCTTCTTCGCCTCTCGGAAATCGTGCCGGGTGTACGGAGAGGCCATCGAGGAAACTGACGACTGGAGCGACCTCCGCTGCCCCTGCCTCTCCATGGCCAGTGAGCAGGCAAGTCTCACAAGTCTCGCGCCCACTTTTTCCCCATTTGCCACACCCGCATTTTCCCCATGTACCACCGCAAGTTGTATTCGATTCTACGAGCAGGAAGCGGTCGAGCACTTCTCATGTAAAGAAACAGAAGAGTCCGCAGACATGGTGCTCGATCACTGGAGGGGTTGCCAAGGAGCGGCGGCAGCTAGTGGTTTGAATGGTGAGCGAGTGCTCGCGGCACCACTTTCGTACGCCTCCGTTGCCGCCGGTGCCGCTGGGGGCATAGTCGCGAGCGCCGCACTCGTCCTCGCCTTTGTCGCCGTCTCCGCCACACGGCGAAAGGGGCGGGTCCGCGCTATACGGCAGAGCACGCCACGTGATCACGTCGCTTCTTCTTGAGCAAGTCCGTGAAGTCGATGCGGATGTCATCACACGCTCACGTGCGGCTGACTCAATACGCAAGTGCCAGTGAAATGAGTCTAGAGACGGATGATTAGTCTTAGTATACGCACGCATGTGTTCCAGGCTAGAGCAAGCAACGATTGCGCGAGTTCTTGCCTCTTCTTCGAAGCCAAGTGAAAGTGAAATTCAAATTCAAATGGTTATATCTATATATATCTTTATCTATATGCCTATGGCTATGCGCACAAGCACACGGATATGCGATATGGTAGTGAATTGTTGAGCACTACATGCTCATGCTGCCGATCGCCAATAATGAACGTTACAACGTGACTCGTCTCACAGTTGAGACTCTATTCCACGAGATCGGCGGATATACTTCCTACATCCTACTTGTTCGGATCCCGCAAACATGACTCATGGACAACTCATATACAAAGACTCGACATGCACATGCGACATGAACGTTTCATGCCACGCGACTCATGATCAATTACTCCATGATGACTCATCGAAGGGGGCTACCCCGGCCCCGGCTCACAAGGGCAACCTCGCCTTTTGCGGAGGTCGTGCCGCACTCACAAACCTTACGAGCGCCCGCTTCGGATGGAGCTGGCGGCTGTGGAGGAAGCTCTCGACAAATGGCGGCGGCTTGAAGCTGTCGATCTTCTCACGCGCCTCGCACACAAACCGCACCAGCGCATCGGGCCCCGGCATGGCTGATCGCTGAGAGCGCCACTCGTTGACAGACTCGCGAGAGACCCACGTGGTGGCCTTCTTGAGTGCCTCCTTGGTGAGCACGTTGACGACCGGCGGTGGGACCCACCCACGTAGCTTGCACTCGCAGCTGTAAAATACCCGCGACTTGTCGAAGCCGCGCGGCTGCACGTACCAGTAGCCGACAGAATCGTCAATGTCCGACTTTTTATCGTAATCGAGCCTGAAGACCATGCAGCGCTGCGCGGGATCGTAGACGTGTGTGACGTGGTAGTTGAAGCGGAGGTGGAGTGCAGAGATGTCGTAGGTGCTCTTCACCACCTCCAGCCCGTCAGCACCCTTGTCACTCTCGTAGTTGACGACGCTGTTGACGCCGTCAACCATACGCCCGTAGTTCTGCAGGTCCATGATCCGATTCATGACGATGTGTGGGGGCGCGGCGATATCCTGCACCATGAGCATGCGTTTACTCAGCGCGTTCCCAGTCTCCACCGCCTGCATCACCGGCTTGCCAGCGCGCAGCCGAGACTCGTCTGAGTGGGAGAGAAGGATGGCTGGCGGCCCGATTTCAAAGGGCGTCAGCTTGCCCCGGTGGTAGTGCGGGCCGCCGGGGGAGTCGTCGGCGAGGCCGTCGGGCGAGAGCTCCTCACTGTCGAAGATGGTTCGCTCTCGCCCCGACTGGGCGCACGCCCGGCCCAGCAGCAGAACGGCCGATGCGATCAAGACCTTCATCGAAGGACAAACCACGGCGAAGGTTTGCTGGATGTTGACAGAACTCATTGTCGATTGTGAGTCAATTAGCAATAACCCCTCCCGCCCTTTTTTCCATTGTAGTTGTCTTGACCCACGTAAGTACATGTGCACGAGTCCTCAAGTATGCACTAAGAAGTTCCATCGCTTCACAGCTTGGCTAATTGTATTGGCTCGATCCGGGCATACGCATGCGAGAGGACGACCTTATCTTTAACCAGGGCCTCGAAGACGACGCGGCCCTCCTCTTGCCACATTCGCGTCAATAGTGTCTCCCCAGGGCAGATGGGACCGGCGAAGCGAGCGCGCACAAACCGCAGCCGCGCTGGATCGTTGCCAGCGAAGCGTCGGAGTACGTGGCGGGTCGAGAAGCCGAGCGTGCACCTGCGGAGGGGAATCGGCGTATTAGACGGTGCCAAAGTCGTCTCTTTCCTACGCCCAGACCCAACCCAGGGCCTCGCAAAGCGTAAACCGTAAACGAGTCCGCCATTCATTAATCATGATTCATTGTGCACCCCGCGAGCGCCCGATTCATTATGCTCCCTCCCATGCAAGCATCCCTCTTCGCACCTGCCATGGAGAATGGGCCGCTCGAATCCGGACATTTTCGCCACTTCCGGGCACACGTGCAACGGGTTGTAATCGCCGCTCAACCGGTAGATGTGCGCCTGTTGCTCTGTAATCGTCTCGGAAACCTCCGCATCCGCTTTGCGCGTCGGCGTGGGCACGCGCTCGGAGAAGGAGACGCCTTGACGGGTGGCAGCACGGACACCGACGGCGAAAACAGCCGAGCGTATCCGTGCGAGCGACTCGCCAGATGAAGAGATGAGTTCGCTCTCCGAATAGACGAGAGCCCCAGAAGCCTTCGGTTCGATGCCGCACACCTCGGTGCGCAACGCGAAGCTGCCGCCTCGTGTTGGGAGTGGCGCGAGGGACTCGATGGAGCATTCGGCATCGACGGCAACGGTCACGCCATCCAGACTCCCCAGCAGTGATCCGAGCGATGCCGGCGGGAATGGTACCACGTCGGCAGAGTCGCCTTTGAAGGCGAGCGCGAGCGGATACGTGGGGAATGCGCTGAAGTCTTCGGCATCCTCGTGGATGAACTTGAGTTCAGGCGCGCCGATTCCGAGCGCGTAGATCAGCAAGTCGCGCTGGTTGTAGCTCACTGTCTCTGTGGAGGCCCCAGCGTCCATCGGGCCCGAGCCAGGGCGCAAGAGTATCAGTATGCCCTCAAAAGTGTAACTTCCAACCTTCCACGCTCCCCATGCGGTGCCGATGGCCGCTGCGAGGGCTGGAGGTTCTTGACCGCTGTTTCGACCTATTGGTCGCGGTTGCCGTGTCGAGTAGCTGGCGCGGCGGCTGGTACCTTCTCGACGAGGCCGCCGCGCGCACTCGTCTCTCGGCAGCGGAGAGTGCGCTTGGAGAGCTCGTGCTTGGGATGTGCCTCTTCTTTCTGCTGAGCGCGTTGCAATCAGCATTAGGCTCTCGGATCGCCGGAGGGCGCTCGCGCGCATGGCACCTCGTCGATGCGCTCTACGCCTACCTCGGTCTCTGGTGCTCTCTCCTCACATGGCGCGGCGCGTGGCTACTCTGGGATTCGGCATATGGAGGAGGCACCGGAGGCTTTGGGGGCATGTTCGCCTCACACTGTACTGGCGTGGGCGTGCTCACGGCGGTGGGGATGTTACGTAGCTTGAATGGCGCTCCGATGCTCATCGCTGCCGATGAGCAACCGCTGCTAGGAGCACGCATGTCACCCCTCGAGCTGCCCTCTCTTGCGAGGTGGCTAGAACGGCCGAGGGCACAAGAGCTCGGGCAGTGGCGTGCTGCTGTCGGGCTGAGATCAGGCTCTTGATTGGCACTCACGAGCGCGCGGCATGCACTATAACTAGGGGCTAACAAGACTTCTCTAGAATACAACATCTTGAGACCACGTCAAACTCAAACTCAAACTATAACTCATATGAATATCCAAATTGAAATTGAAACTCACGCACGCACGTGCATATTATAGATATATGTAGAATCAGAATGTACATATTCACATGATCTAATACATGTATAGTCGGAGACTGTCCCTAATCAGAACATCGACGACGCTACAGATATATACAAATTGCGTTCTAAACGCGAGACCATGTCTACAGACTACACCTTCAAGTTTGTACGTAACTACGACCAGCCATCGAGAGCATAGTCAGGAGCAACGCTGCAGCCATTCCGATGGGCAGCCTTCATGGGCGCGGACTCTGACTCTGTGCTCGCCCCCGAGCCGCCCGAGCCTTCGGAGGGCGAGGCACACTGCTCCATCTGCATCCCAATCTCGATCTCGCGCTCCCTTTCTGGCGCTTCCATCTTGGCAAGCGCTCTCGCCCCTGCAACGTGCCGATGGCTCGTGTAATGCTCGAGCTCGTAGCAGAGGCTGAGGCTGAATGCCATGCTCGCAGCGCCGATCGCCCAAGGCATCCCCGGCATTCTTGTCTCCTCGAATGCACGGAGTAACGCCGCAAATGCTAGAGGGCCCACTCCCTCCATGATTGCCTTCATCGAAGCGATGACTCCCTGCGCCTCTCCGACCGCATCCGCGCTGCTCGTTCAAAGGGGGGGAGTAGATGAGCGTTGATACGTGGGCATTGGTGGGGGGAAATGGCGCGTGTGAGAAATGGGACGAATGGGCTATGGGACCTGTGTGTGAGACGTGTGCGAGACATTCAAATGACGTGTGTGAGACTCGTGTGAGACTCGTGTGAGGCTCGTGTGAGACTCGTGTGAGACTCGTGTGAGACTTGCCTGACGACTTGGGAGCAGATGGAGGAGACGGTGGCAAAGCCGCCGAGGGAGAGCCCGAGGAGCACCATCGGCACATAGAGCATCCACACCTCCCACGCGGCGCCGTATAGAAAGAGCGCGGCCACGCCACAAGCAAAGCAGCGGCGCGCAATCTCGGGTTCGGTGTACACCTGGCGCGCGAGCCGCAGCCCAACGCTCTGGGCGAGCACGGAGCTGAGTCCAAAGGTGGAGAGCTGGGCGGCGGTCTGTGCGCTGCTCTGTCCGAAACGGCGCCGCGCGTAGATCGACTTGTTGGCGACGAAACCCCAGAGGCTAAAGTAATAGAACAGAACGATCAGGCTGAGTCTTCGCATCGCCGGCTTCCGCCGAGCCATCCAAAAGGCTGCGAATGGGTTGGCCTTTCTGAGGAGCTGATCTGTGGGAGGGGTGGGAGTTCGACGAACCTCCTCTCTCACCCCACATGCCGTCAGAAGAATGTTGGCGAGCAAGACGCCCGCGCACACGTTAAAGACTGCCTGCGGTCCATAGTATCTGTCGATCGCCGCACCCAGCGGCGGTCCGAGCAAATAGGCGAGTCCGAGTCCCGTGCCGATGGCGAGGCCGAATGCAGAGGCGCGTTCCTTGGCCGACACGTGATCCGCGATGAAGGCAAACGCCAGCGGGAAGGTTGCGCCCAGCAGCCCTGAGAGGCCGAGCAAGACGAGATGGAAGTCGAGAGACGCGTGAAGACCGAGGGCTGCAAAGGGAGATGCGGTGCCGATGACGCAGGCGAGGAAGAGCCATTTGCGCCCGAGTATGTCCGAGAGTGCGCCAAGGGTTGGCGACGTGAGGAACTGCAGCACGCCTTTGGCGGCGGCCGCCTGGCCTAGGAGGAGGTAGCTAGCTTTGCCGTAGTGCTCATTGATGAGGATGGGGAGGACGCCGGCAGGGAGCGCGATGACGATGAAGTCGAGGAAGAGAGATGGCAGCACCCATACCCAACGACGATTCGACGAGGGCGGCTTGCTCATCGAATCGGCGGCGCCGAGCCACCCGAGACGAAGGACCGAATATCGTGCGAGTTCTTTCGGAAACTATACGGTATTACATACACACGGGTTAATAGCAGGCATTATCGCCCTTTTGCAGCCGACTGCGCGCGCTGAGGGAGCGGCGCGCGCGCTGTCGGGCTGAGCTGCTGCACGAGAAGAATGGAGACGGATCGGACGGCCGAGTTCAAAGAGGTCGTTCGCAAGCAACGCGCGCGGCTCCAGCAGCCAACACCGTCCACAGAGCTGCTGCCGCCTTCGCGTGCTCGCTCGCCCTTTGCAGCCGACGCGCTGGGCGCGCTGGAGAAGATCGAGAAGCTGGCGAGCTTCCTGCGGGATAATCGCGCGGCATATGTGCTCGATGATGCGATGCACGGCATGACCGAGGCCGAGCGTGACGACGTCGATGCCGAGAGCCAGTGAGCAGCGCCAGCTTGGAATCGACTCATCAATCCCCACAGTCGGAGGGGATGTGCACACGTCAAGTCCACGCGCCGTGCATTCTTTTCAAAAAAGCTCACAGTCGTTGGCCATCCCCAGCCTCAGCCTTGGCGAATTCACACAACACCACTCCTGCACATTCTTCTCCTTTCGGCACGCAGGAGCTTTCTCGCTGTCTGTAGCGAGCGGATCGACATGCTCAAGCAGGCAGCGGGCGCTTCCGATGCGCCCACCTCCAAACAGCTGCGTGCCCATCGACAGGCCATGCTCCAGCTTCTCTACGAGCGGCTGCAAGGCGCGTCGGTCGTCTCTGACGCGCTACGCGGTGTGCGGCTTCAGAGAGCTGTCGATGCGCGAGAGCGGAAGCTGGGTGTGGCGTCGGCGTTCGCGGCGGAGGTGACGCAGTGCCACCCAGTCTCCACCTCCCAGAGCACATCCATCATGCGCCTCATCACAGACTCGCCCCCCCCAACTCCCCACACAGGTGGCATCGCCTTCCCAGGGATGGGCGGCGAGTGCAAGCAGTAGCCTCGACCGATTCCGGCTAGGCGGCCGATCACGCGATGGCGCCACGCGCCTCCCAGAGGAGCCGGCTGTCGTCCCCTGGGGTGACGATGAGCTTCTACCGGAAGAAGAGTTTGGGGAGGAGGCGTGTGCTCATCTTATATATATACATGTATATATGTGCACATAGCATATGACTCATGCCTGCATCTGTCTTACACATATATGCGTTGCATCCACCCCCCCCCAGTCTCGAATCGGCCTCCTCTGACCTCCGCTCACCCCTCCCCCTAACCCCAGCTCATCCCTTCCCCTGCTCACCCCTTCCCCCGAACCCAAGCCTCGACCCCAACCTTGTCTCATCTATGCCCCGCTTGGCGATGCAGGAGCGCGCGCAGCTGCAGCTGGAGAACGAGGCGCTCCGGCACGAGCTAGAGTATATGGTGGAACAGACGCGTGCGGCGGAGAGCTCGATGCTCGAGATCTCGAGCCTCTCGCATGCGTTCGCCTCAAAGGTCGAGCAGCAGTCTCAAGATATCGACATGCTCTTCGAAGAGGCCGAGCAGACCTCGGAGAATGTGGTGCGGGGGAATCAATACCTAGATTCGGCCGCGAAGCATTCGCGCGACTTTCGAATCATGGCACTCACTTTCCTCATCGTCGCTTCATTTGCGCTCCTCTTCCTCGACTGGTATTACGATTAGCGTGAGGCCGTGCAACACAAGCATCGTAGTGAGGTAGTAGTGTACGGCCTGTCGGTGTAGGCACTAGGCTCAGGCTGTGTATAGACGACGTGTGGCGTGCTGAGTCTCGGATCTCAGTCTGACCTGTCTATAGTCATTGTATATGGGTCTCAATTCACAAATGAGTATAGCGAGGAACACATCATAGCTGAATACGAGACACAGCTGCTGAAGCGACGCGGCCATTGTTCTAGCGTGTGTGTCCGTGTGCGACTTCAACAACCACATGCATACTGTACCACTACCCACTGCCCTTCTCCCCCTCCCTAAACGACGGCGAACGCTGAGCCGCCACGGCCGCCGCGATACGATCTACGCTGTTTCAGTGCGGTACTCGATCCTCTACTCGTCTCATGCCGTGTGAGTCTGCCCTTGTGCGGCGCATAGCTAGTGTAGGCAGCGCCTCCGACGAGCGCCAGCATCGGCAGGAGCCACAAGTGCACGCATGGCAGCAACGCGGGTGGCAGCAGCGAGTGGGCTGCGCGGCTCAGCACCCGCGCCTTCGCTCGTATGAGTGACGGCGCCCGGATAGTGAGAGAGCGCAGCATTTTTGCGGCGACAGTCCAAAAATACACAAATTTGACGAGATTTCACGCAAAACACGGCGGTCGGCACTTCAAATTCAGATAAAACCGAATGTGAATGTTGGAGACTCTTTTGGGTTGAGCGTTTCCGCTTCTTTTTTTTGATATAGGAGAGGGGATTTGACAACAGGCGCGAAAAGGATGGCTGGCAAAGGCGTGTCCGCCGCGCGGCTCAAGAAGGAGATGGCGTTGCTCTACAAGGATCCGCCGCCAGGGATCAGCGCGTGGGTCAAGGAGGATGATATGAATGAACTCGAGGCAGGTGCGCTGCCGCTGGCCTCTCTCTCTCCACTGCCACGCACCAATTGTGCTGCGCGATGCTCAATGCGCCCCCTGCGCCCCACCGCAGTGATCCAAGGCGCCGAGGGGACCCCGTACGCTGGTGGTTCGTTCCGGCTGCAGCTCAGCGTGCCTCCGCGATACCCATTCGAGCCTCCCAAGGTGCCAAGACTTGCCAAAAGAATCAGGCAGACCATGGAGAGCCGTCAGCTTGGCTTTTTCATTTTTGCGCCCCCAAGCTGGCGCTCGCGCTCAAGCCGGCACGCGCCCTCCCATCGAGCCGTATCACCCCGGCTGTCGCTTCCCTTGAGCGATCGTTGGCCAACTCTTTGGCAGGTACAATTCTTGACTCCCGTCTACCACCCGAACATTGACTCGGCTGGCCGTATCTGCCTGGACATTCTCAATATGCCCCCCAAGGGCGCATGGAAGCCTTCGCTCAGCATCTCTACTGTGCTCTCTTCGATCCAATTGCTCATGTCGCACCCCAACCCTGACGATGGGCTCATGGTGGACATCACACATCAATATATACACAAGCGGCCAGAATTCACCCGAGCAGCGACTGAGTACACACGCAAACATGCTAGCCCGGAGCAGCCCTCCGCCGGCCCTGGCGGCAGTGAGGACGCGAGTGCCTCCGCGACATCCGTAGAATCAAACGCCACCAGCATAGCCGCGGGCACCACGGCCGCGGACAGTACAGGTTGCCTCAAAGCAAGCGGGGTTAATAGCGAGGCAGCCGAGGGCGTTGAGAATGAGGCGGCGAACGAGACAACCAAAAGGCAAAAGCTGGAGTGATTCGGAGTTACGTATGAAAGCATGCGATGTGAGCGTCGGGTTCTCGAATGTGTCATGTACAAACAGCGCATCGGCATTCGTCAGAGTTTGCACACGACATATTGTGACATTATCAATATGAATATGCACCGCCAGGATTGGAATGTCAATATGCAATATGAATATCATCTCATATTCACATTCTGGATCCACATACATGCCTTTTGATTTTGCATCATATCTGATATCAGTTTTAGTAGCATCAGTTTGAACAGTATTGTGAGGTATATCTAGAGTCGACAGTACATCTTATAGGTACATGGAGATCTCGAAAGTTCAAAGTGAAAGTGAAAGTAATAACTAATAAGTAAAAGTATATATAATGAAATATTAATATAAATATATAAAACCTTATATTCTTAATTCTTATCATATATTTATATATCATTATGATTATTTATTATATATATATGCACGCACATATTGATATTTGATATTAATTTTGTATATCAATACCAATATTCTTCATTTTAACATATAGCGTATATTTACATACACAAATTCGACATGCCGTTTGAAAGTAAGATTCAGCAGTTGGCCAAGAAGTGAACCTAGCTAGGTTCGAGCCGCTCAATAGTCGTCGTCAATACATTCTCGAATAGATAGGACCACCTGCGTGAGCGGCGCTGGGCGAGTATCGGTTGCAGGCATTTCTGTCGTGCGACCACCTTGTGCTGTACAAGGACTCGTCTTTGAAGATGGCTCATCTTCAGTCCTTCATGGAGACGATATACTGTGCCACGTGACGCATCACGGGCTGCCCGTCTGCTGCCCTTTCTAGCCATTCGAAGCCCTGAGTCCACTGCCGAGCAAAAGGGAACGAGTGAGCCGCTGCCAGTGGGCATTCGTTCGGGCACTGGCTGCAAGAGAAAATCGCCATTCAATCGGCTGCACACACACGGCTCTTGGGATGTGAAAAAACAAGGGCGACGACGTACCCCACCCTCGCGGCGCAGCGCGGAGAGCTTGTTGTGGCCGAGCGGCAAGAAGGCATGGGAGTCTTTGAAGCCACACGCCACCTTGGTCCACCCGCACGCGTTGAGAACTCCTGCATAGAGCTCCTCCGGATATAATTCTAAGCGATCAAGCCCCCCCTCTGCCTCTGCGCGCTTGCACGCCTCGTTTACATCACTCGCGTAGGCAATCTCGCGTTGCAACTGTGTGGCGTTTGCGACTTGGGCGAGATCACACGTGCCGTCGCAGATGACGGCGATCCCGTCGCGTTTCCCCTTGAGTACCTGCGGCGCACGTGGCGGACAGACATCTTTCTGTGCGCCGGAAGGGCCTAGCGTCGGTGCTAGAGGTAGAGCTCAGGCAATATGCACAGCAAGCAAGCTTGCCCGGACGGCAGTGGACGGCTCCCACTCCTAGCCGATTGGAATCTCTTCAAATGGTCGCTACCAGCAACGACCCTACCTCCTAGGCGATCCGAATCTCTCTCAAGTATCTCTCTCTCTCTTCTCCGTGCCGCCTCTCGCCTGCTGGTCGACAAAGATTGCGTCGGCACGGTCCGCAAAACAGGCAGCGCGGAGGTCGTCGCCGATGCCGTGGCCCCAGCCTCGCGCCTGGATGGCAGCGGTACCAAAAGGCACCATGAAGTCGCCCTTGAGGTTCGCGTACAGCCGTCGGCGGCGGAAGGCGCGTAATGCCTCGTGGAAGCGCGAGCCCTCCCTTGCCATCTCCCCCAGCACGGGCGTGCGAAGCAGCAGGTCGTCGGCGGTCCTCCCGGCGACGATCCAGCCGAGCTCGTGGAGCGCCGAAGGGAGCGGTATGAAGGTGAACTTGCGCACCCCCAAGTGCGGGCAGCCGATCGTCACGAGCGCATCAGGCGTCAGCCCAGCCATTGTGCCGTCCTTCTCAAGGAGTATACCCGCTGCATAGCGCACATAGAGCCCGCCGAGCGAGTTTCCAACCATGGAGATGGTCTGGAGCGATGGATGCCGCTGAACCGCATCCCGGATCTCGTCGACCAGGCGCAAGCCGCCCTTCATGACGCCATCACGCGTCTTCCCAATGTTGCTTCCTGAGCTCACGACGACAACGCTGCCATGACCGAGGATCTGGAGCGTGTCGCGCAGGACGCGCAGGTTGTTGTCGCCGCCATAGAGCCCATGCACCAGTATTATCAGGTTGGTTGGCGCCGTCAGCGCCGACTGGCCGAGCAGCGCGACACTGAGGAGGGTCGGGAGCATCACACACCCGTCCTCCCGCTCGAATCTACACACTTCCACCTCTACATATACCTAATGGGCTTGCTGCATGCTCACACTCTCGGGGGTACAATAGGTAGTGGGTACCAACAGTAGGTGACTCGTAGCTCGTGTAGTACATATATAATATATGTATCAAATATATTTTGGAACACGTCCAAAGGGTAGACCGAGCACTCGATGAGACTATAGTTGCGATTGCTTCTCTCTGAACCACTCCACAAACTCGTCTAGCAGCACTGGCCACGCGCCATCTTCGTCAAAGTTGCTCATGTCATCATCGATCGTGGTGCTAAAGGCCAACAACATGTCCCAAACATCCTTGGTCACAGCCTTGACGGAGCGCTCCGTCAAGAAAGCCAACCATTGCTCCATGAACTTGAACCGGCTCGCAAGAGTCAGTTGCCACATTTGGCTCGCCACCTCGAATGCTGTGGCAACCAATCACAGTGCGCGTCAGCGGCATGAACGGAGAGGGGAACAAAAAGGCTATGAGGGCAAGGCCAAGGCTAATGTGAAGGACACGTGCGTCGATGGAGGCTGTCCTTCGAAAGGTGCAGCCGCGTGGGGCGGCGTTAGCAGGCGAGTCATTTGGGGATGCCACTCACGAAGCGTGCGCACGCCGTGGCCCGGATCCTTTGAGAAGCGGAAGCAAAAAGTATAAAAGTCCTGAAAGTTGCCGTCGCTATTCAGGAGCTGGCGCAGCGTGGGGAAGGCGGCGATGAGCTGTGGTATGTCCTCGACACCCATTGCCATCATCCCGCCCGTCCACTCATCCCGCGTGAAGACGCCCATTGTCTCCGCATTCATCTGCCATGCGATCAAGAGTACTATCTGATCCGTAGGGTCCACTTTGAGGTCAGCGCAGAACTTCTCGATGCCCTCGATCTCTATGCTGTCGCTGCCGCTTTCTGCGTGTGCGTCGGGGGGGGGTGCATATCACTTGCTCAACTCCAAAGGCCCGCACTGGGAAAGCGACCGGATCGGCGCGACAAGCAGCAGAGGAGGATGCAACATCAAAGCATGAGATGGGGCCGAGCGTGCTCAGGCGGCACGCACCGCGGTAGCGCTCGAAGAGTTCTGCAATCTTGCTGGCGTCGGCCTGAGGCTCCGACGAATATGCTGCGCCCCCGCCGCTGAAGAAGTTGTCCACTGCCTGCGCAGATGAATGAGCACACGTCGATGGTGAACGGCGAGCCGCAGGTGGGGCGGTTGCAGCGCGGAACACTCGCGACTTGGAGCCTGTCAGCGCCGATCGGCAGGCAGTGGACGATACCTGTTCAACGTTCCAGTTGTGCCCTTGGAGCACCTCGATGGCCACCTTCTCCCTGCAAAGCAGCCAGCAGATCGCGCTCAGTTGAAGACAGCTCAGCTACGGGGCTAGGCATTGCTGGTCAGTCGGCTCCAGGCTCGCGCAGCAGGCTAGAGAAACGGACAGATCGCCTGACTGAGAGACAGGGTGGCAGGTGGACGCACCCCACGCCGGTAAATACCATGAACTGCCGTGCCTTGTCACGCTGCGCCTTCTTCAGGGAGCCCAGCATCGCCGAGTTTTTCGAGGAAAACTAGAGGCCAAGGGCTTCGCGCCATATGCATACTTACATACAAGTTGCTTGTACCTACTACAGACAACACAGTCCCCCAAGGATGTTGGGAAGGCTGCCTGTGAGGAGGCTGCTGCGGCCAGCGTTCTCTCGAGGCTTGGCCTCTGCGGGGCCCGAGGGTTATGGGAGTGGAAAATATCGTGGCTTCCAGCCTCCCGAGGTGCCCGCATGGAAGACCCACGCTGCCACCATCGTGGGCACGATCGCTTGGACCTGGCTCCTCCTCCGCTGCAAATGGGACGGCCCCGCCCTCATCGTATGCTCCCGCCACGCACCGAGACGGGCCTGCTGCCTCTGCATAGCCACCCCGCTTTCCCCACACACGCGTGTACCCACGAGACCCCGCTGGGCTTCTCTCCCTGTTTGGTCTGCGCCAGCTCTCCCCCGCCAGGGCTGTGTCCCTGCTCAGCGCCTGCCGCGGCACGTTTTCTAGTCTCACGCCACTTGCCATTGGCGCTGATTCCCACAACTTGCCGAGATAGTCCCCGATTCAAGCTGTGTCGTTGACCCAATGCAGCCAACGAGACTCAATCCCAAATCGGGCACACTTCTAGACGAGGCTCCGTCTCTCTCTTGCATACGTAGCGGCAGCCAGCGCGTGCTTTACTGACGCTGCCTCCCTTTCGCCACAGGGTCTTCGTAAGCCGTGGGATCACGACCATTGAATCCAGACTCTCAGGGGGGCGCGGCGTGCGCGGCTGACCGCTTCCACTCTCAAAAGTTGCGATGTGTAGCACACCTTGACATTGATATTGTCGTCATTTTCGGTCATGCGCTGTCAGACATGATTTTTTGAATTCGAATTCAGAAAGAGAAAGGTGATGTCGAGATACCATACCAGGCATATGTAAGGCTAGATCACATCTGAACGTTTTCCGGGGTGTCGGGCGCGCCATCGACAGTATAGTAGAAAGTGATCATGATATATATTAATGGTAATGGATAATCAATAATTATAATGGATAATCTATTAGTATTATACACAATATCGAATATGCATATCAACAAATTGTGAATATCAATATATATTCATCTAAAATCTTAATCTTAATCTAGTTTTAATCTAGAATTCAATTCCTCTCGATCGAGTTTGCGGAGTTGAGTTCGAGTTCGAACGTGGATACATCCCCAGGTTCAGGTTGAGGTTACAGCAGCTGCGAGTGACATGACCCATGACGTGCGTCACGTGTCATCGTAGACTACATTCTGCGACAGGCGCCCAGATCCTGTTCGACGCGGGCGCGAAAGCTCCGCGTCGCCAAGTGGCAGGTCCAAATGCTTACCACGTGCCGTGGGGCTTCTTGGCCGCGTGCTCCGAGTGATCCATGGCACCGCCCTCGCGCTTGGCGTAGCGCACCTTCATGTCCTCGCAGTTGATGCCAACCATGGCCTCGCCGAGGTCCTCCGACACCTTGGCGAGCACCTTGGGGTCGTTGTAGTTGGCGACAGCCTCGACGATGGCGCGGGCGCGCTTCTCCGGGTTAGACGACTTGAAGATGCCAGAGCCAACGAACACGCCGTCCATGCCGAGCTGCATCATGAGCGCCGCGTCGACGGGGGTGGCGACACCACCCGCAGCAAAGTTGACCACGGGAAGGCGGCCCGCCTCCTTGGTCTTCTTGACCAACTCAAAGGGAGCCTGGATCTCCTTGGCGTAGGAGTAGAGCTCGTCCTCGTCCATGCTCTTGAGCTTGTTGATCTCACGCATGAGGGTGCGCGCGTGGCGGACGGCCTCGACAACATTGCCGGTGCCGGCCTCGCCCTTGGTGCGGATCATCGCCGCGCCCTCGGCGATGCGGCGCAGCGCCTCGCCGAGGTTGCGGCAGCCGCAGACAAACGGGACGGTGAACTTGTTCTTGTTCGTGTGGTTGTCCTCGTCAGCCATGGTGAGCACCTGCGGGTTGGGAAGGTGATTGATGATTTGAAAGTGGGGCACGAGGAGAGGAAAACTGCCGCAATCTGAGGCTAAGCAGCACGCGATGCTCTGCTGGCAGGCGGATCCAGGTTGGCACACGCCAAAGCAGAGGCAAGAGTGGTCTCCCCAAACCCAACCCACAGAGCGCAAGCAAACGTGTGCGCACGCACCTCCGACTCGTCAATGTAGTCGGCGCCAATCTGCTGGAGGACCTGGCACTCAACGAAGTGGCCGATGCGGCTCTTGGCCATCACGGGGATGGTCACGGCGGCCTTGATCGCCTTGATCATCTTAGGGTCAGACATGCGCGCAACACCGCCATCCTTGCGGATGTCGGCCGGGACGCGCTCGAGCGCCATGATCGCGCAGGCACCTGGATGAGAGGGCGAAACGTTAGCAGAGAGACCAACGCACATCGGGCAGAACGAGACGCGGGGAGGCGGCCAGCAGCGCACCAGCCTCCTCAGCGATGCGGGCCTGCTCGACGTCGATCACATCCATGATGACACCGCCCTTGAGCATCTGGGCCATGCCGGCCTGTGGAGAAACCGCACGCGTCAGTACGCAGTGTCAGGACGGCAGCGGGCAGAGCAAAGCGAGTCGCTGACGCGCGCACCTTGACAGCGAAAGTACCCACGTCGGCAGACATCGTTGATTTTTGTGTGTTTTCCAGGTAAAGTTACGGCGTGCGAGTTGGTTGCTGATCACGGATCACGGAGAAAGGTCGAGGCAAAGGGGGGTCTAGGCTATTCAATAGGACCTATGTACTGTACCATGACAAAGCTACAACGGAAATCCGCCTTTTGCTTCGACCAGCTCCTTTGCAATGGCCGTGCCGTCCACTGCTGCGCGCCTGTTCCAATCGGGACGCGATGGCTACTGGACGGGCTGGATGCTGCCTAGCACAGTCGAGTGGTGCGAGACCAACTACGAGGTGTGCTCCTACGTGGCCGAGTTCTGCAACACCTTTTCGAGCCTGGCGATCATAGGCACGCGAGCTCGGTGACCGAAAGTAGCTGCATACGCACAGGCCAAGGCTTAGGTATCGCCGAGAGCGCCAGCTCATCATGCGCTAAATTCGCTCCTTGGAGCAAGCAAGTGCCGCTGCTCCTGCAGGAGAGACCTCGCGCTCCCTTGAGGGCGTCTTGAGAGCTTGCATTCCGATTCTATATCCCAATGCAGACTTGACAGTTGGCCCTCTTCTTTTTGCATTCAGCGGCGGGAACCTGCGGGATCATCCTGAACGGCACAAAACATCGCTTGTGGTCGGGTGCGGCGCCGGCCGGTGCTCAACATGAATGGCGCTTCTTCATCGCATATGCTGCGGTGATTATTGTCGGAGTCGGCAGCATGGCCTTCCACATGACACTACTCCGACCCATGCAGATGCTCGATGAAGTGCCGATGCTCTACTCAGCGCAGGCGAGCAGTAAAGGCACCGCAGGGTGGTCGTGGAGATTCACGCCAAGCCAGAGACGCGCGCTTAGCCAGAGACGCGAGAGGTGTATTGCACCGTGGACTGGTGCCCAGCCCCCGGCTTGACTCATTCCTTCATGTCCACATTGCAGGCGATGGTTTACTGCATCCTCGAGAACGACACGGTGAAACCGCGCTACGGCTGGATCCTTCCTGCCATCATACTCGGGTGCGCTCCATGGGACACTGGAAAGCACCCAGCGAGTACCTCCCACTTGCCTTGAAGGCAACTTGTTCTAGTAGGAGCGCCGTAGCGCTGCCATCCCACGCTTGGCGACCACACCCGCGTGGCTTCGCTTACACGAAAATCACGCACACTTGCCATACAGGCATGCGGCGCTCGTCACCGCACTGGTGACGCTGACCGAAGGCGTCATGCAGTTTGTCCTCTTCCACGTTAGCTTTGGAACACTCGAGATGTATTCGCTTTGGAAGGTGATCTATTCGGAATGGGTCTCATCGCCAACCTCTCATCAAAGCCGTCTACACGGGTCTACACGACTGTTTCAGCGCACTTGCCGCATGCACTCCTGCCTGGAAGAAACAATGCATTCATTCATGAGACGTGTCCACCTTTGCACCTTTTCCTGCAAGGTGTGGTGCGCCTTCAAGCTCGAGGAAGACCCTGACGTGCGTCGCATTTATCGGCGTGGCTTCGGTGCGCCTGCGATGCGCACTTCACAACACGCACCCCAAACTTGCGATGAGGCGCCATCCTGCCATCGCACACTTGCTTTGACGCCGCAATCTGACCACGACTACGATATGTCTCGCTGCTAGGTGCCTACGCGTTTGCCATCATCTGCTGGGCCAGCGACATTCATTTCTGTGATGTACGTTCGTGCCCTGCCCGGCTGTGCGACTGCCCTAGCCTTCTGCCGCCAAACATGGCGAAAATTAATCAGCCCTCCCAATCAACCTCGCCCACAACTCGAACGCGAGGACTGATCGCTGCAAGTTCGTGCGCAGGCGCTGCAGCGAATGGTCCCGGTCAACCCGCAGCTACATGCATGGTGGCATGTGTTTGTCTCCTGTGGGCTCTACCTGCTTTGTGTGACCGTCACACATAGCCGGCTACGCGTGCTCGCGAAGGCCCGCGCAGGCGGATTTGAATACGAGGCCAAAATCGAATGGGTGTGTGCAGTCTTACCAGTTGCGCGCATCAAGAGCCGCTCTTGACAAGTCGAAGTCGCTGGCGTTGCCCGGTGCGTACAGCGTATGCCGGGCACCTGCTGCCGTCACAGACCTTGAGGCACATTGCGATGGGAGGTTTGAGCCGCCTGATGGGTGAGAACGAGATCGATGATCGAGATGCATTCAGCATTAACATTCACATTATCATTATTGATTATATCGCAATATAATATAACTAAAAACTGTTGTTGTTTGCTTGTGGTTGTGCGGTTTATTTATTTATATTATAATATTACTAAATTATAATATAATAATAATTATAATTACAATAGGACCTAATTAAATAATATATATAAATATTAATGTAATATTTAAATTTTAATTTTAATTTAACATAATCAATAATGACGATTCATAATATTGATATAATAATATAAAATATATATAATTATAATTTATTATTATAATAATAATATAAATATAAATCCAACGACCAGCTCTAGCTTCAATTATACTATTGATAATTAGCGGGGCGTGACA
>CEQJ01061985.1_pt1 | contig 21273 bp, 22 predicted proteins | sample 531001 | NCBI WGS metagenome assembly CEQJ01 (sample SAMEA2621198, study PRJEB7988) | marine metagenome | biome: marine biome (ENVO:00000447); feature: surface water layer (ENVO:00002042); material: "saline water (ENVO:00002010), including plankton (ENVO:xxxxxxxx)" | depth 5 m | reverse complement strand
TGGGATATCCATCTGGTACTAGCCAGACTCACAGGAACCGAGCAAGGAGAGGGGGAGGTTAGAATCACAATGCAGTACTTCGATGACGAACTGATATGGTCTGCTGTTCTGGTTTCTCTCCCGGCATTTTTCATAACGGGGCTTGTGGTCGTAATGGCCACTAGGGGCTTAGACTACGTTGTAGGCGAAGATTCCGCCCATGTAGACCCCTGATGCGGCACCTAAGCCTATCCAGAAACCTATTCTGAATGCCGGATAGCTTTTCCTCCACACGAATATCGACTCTCTGACCCAGACAAGAATCACCGGGACAAACCACACGAAAAATAGCAACTGCCCAATCAGAGAAACCAGTAGCGACACCAGAGACCCTGAAAACATCTCAAGCTTAGACTCAATACTGGTTTGGAGTAGGCATATCATCATACAAGCCATGGTTGCCAAAGCAAACGGAACAAACAGTGAGAACTTCGTCTCAGTAGTGAGATACTGAGACTCGAACAAGTATGGAACGCAACCAGCAGCGAAACCCATCATACTGGGAATTGCCACTGGCCAGAGAGGCGGTTGTTCCCACTTCACGTACCTCCGCTACATCACACACCAATGAAGTCTGGTATTTCTCCGAAAGGTTTTCTTTACATTTCTTCCTCTCAACTAGCATGCCCAAGGGGGAAATTGTACTGGGGTGCCTCGCCCCACACCCGCCACATGTAGTATATGCAGAGAACCCAGATCAGAATGAGCCAGTTTCTGAGGGCGGGTGGGAAACTCTCAGATGGGGCTATAACAGACTAGCTAGAAAGCTCAAGACCATAGATTACGACGCCCTTGTCATATTTACTCCTCACTGGCAGACCTATATCGGAACCCACTTCCTCGGCCTACCAGAGTTCAAGTCAAAGTCGGTGGATCCAGTCTTCCCGAATATCTTCAGATACAACTACGATATCAAAGTAGACGTGGAGCTTTCGGAAATCATGCGCGAGAAGGCCTCTGAGCACGGAATAATAACCAAGATGATGCGGAATCAAGATTTCAGAGTTGACTACGGCACTATCACATCCTGCCACATGCTGAACCCAGATTGGGACAAGCCGATAGTCACAATCAGCAGTAACCGAAACGCCCACTACTATTCTGCCGAGGTGATGAACGAGCAAGCAGCCGCACTCGGTAGGGCTTGTGCAGAGGCAATCGAGGAGAGTGGAAAGAAGGTAGTTCTAATCAGCAGTCACAGCCTTTCACACAGACACTTCGTCACGGAATCGCCATTGCCAGAGGATATGAGCCGAGAGCACATATACAACCACAGTCAGTATGTCTGGGACATGAAGCTAGTGGACCTGATGAGAGAGGGGAAAATGAGGGAGCTAATTGACATCCTCCCCGAGTTCACAGAGCAGACGATCGCTGAGACCGAGGCAGGTGGCCTAACATGGATGATGTCAGCCATGGGTTTCCCACAGTACTCAGCAGAGATCTACGGCTACCAATCAGTGATTGGGACAGGAAACCTAGTTGCGGCTTGGGACCCTAATGCCGTGACCCGTGAGATTGTACTCTGAGGTGATGAATTGGAAGAAGCGGATATTCTGTTTGGAATCTACTGCCCCCCCCATCCCCAGCCCCTCCTCTCGCCTGACGCTAGTGAAGGATATGCCAAGCTGAGGCAGGCATATGACACCTGCAGGGAGAGGATTGAGAACAGTGATGCCGATTTGATAATCGTTTACTCCACCACGTGGCCTAGCATAATTGGACATCAGATCCAAGCCCACCCCGAGCCCGAGTGGGTGCATGTGGACGATGACTTCCACTATCTGGGAAGTATGCCTTACAAGTTTAGGATGGATGTCGATTTTGCTGAGTGCCTCAGGGACTCCGCTAAGGAAAGAGGCCTCCATTCAAGGACCATCGCATACGAGGGATTCCCAATAGACACAGGATCAGTCGTAGCATTGAAGCTACTGAATCCAGATAACAGAATACCCGCCTGCATAGTCTCCAGCAACATGTATGCAAACAGGGCTGAGACCATAGTTCTGGGCAAGTCAATCAGGGACGCACTTTCTAAGCAAGGTAAGAAGGCTATCGCAGTGGTGGTGTCAAGCCTGTCTAACAGGATGTTTACCGAGCATATCAATCCGACCGAGGATAGGATACACAGCCCTAAGGACGATGAGTGGAACCGCAAGATACTGGAGTTCTTTGCTGATGGCAGACTTGAGGACCTGAGCCAGCTATCCAGGGAGATTCACGGTCAGATAAGGGTCCAGAAGGTCGTCGCATACAAGCCAGCTTGGTGGATGGCGGCTACTATGGGACAGCATAACAACTACCATGGAGAGGTGCTCGCGTATGAGGCACTCCATGGATCGGGCGGGGCAGTGGTAACACTGACTCCCTCCTCCGGCTCGTTCGGCGATAAGGAGTTCGACGAGGACGATGTTGAGTACTATCACGGGGACAGGGACGTCTTGGACAAGGGGATGCTGTGATGAGCTCGGGAGAACCGCTCGAAGATCAACAGAGCTCAGCGTTCACCCACAGATTAGAGATGCTAAAGGAACTTGTTGAGGCCCCGGACGAGGCCATAGAGGCCCTATACAACTCATACGGCAAGACGATGTTCACAAACGCAGGAGGGGCTGTTGGCGCTGCCGCGGGCGTGGCTGTCGGAGGTCCCGTCGGAGGAATAGTGGGAGGAGTAGTGGGAAAGAAAACGGCAGGAAAGATGACCAGTCAAGACGGCCCCTTCATTGCTAAGACAGGACCCTCAGCAATGGGCGCTTACCCTCACCTCAGAAGAGTTGGTGACCTAGTATTCGTCAGTGGCATGGGACCAAGGTCCCCGGAGACTAACGAGATTCCTGGAGGGCCTGTGAGGGACGACACAGGAAACCCCCTAAATTATGACGTCACGGCGCAGACCCACTCCGTGATAAACAACATCAGGTTGATACTTGAAGAGTACGGAGCAGGTCTGGAAAATGTTGTCGACATTCTGGTATTCCTAATCGACATGGACAGGGATTTCAAGGCCTACAATGAGGTATATGCCGAGCACTTCGGTGAAATAATGCCCGCTAGGACAACTGTCTCGATAAACGCCCTCCCATCCCCGATTGCGATAGAGATGAAGGTAATCGCGAAGGTGTAATAATCAGTCAGATATCTCGAGATTCTCGATAGCCAAAGATGTGCACCAACCCGGAGAAACTATCGGATTGCACCGGCTTGGACTGCCCTCTGGAATCTCGATCCAGTAGTCCATGCCATCAACCGGAGCCGGATAATCAGTTGCGATTGTATGCGCACCAGAAGATAGTGCCGCCTCAAACCTTGACGTATCGTTATTATCGGGCTCTGTGCCACCACTGTCAGCTCTAGTCCTGACGATGAAACCGTCCTCGACAAGTCGGGTAATCTCCTCTCCATCCCCTATCGGGTCAGTTAGAGAGAATACTGCCTCCTCACCAGGGTATTGTCCTTGAGAGGTGAACATCGGGAACATCCTCGCCCCAGTCAGGCCGGGATATTCTTCCATGTACAGGTCCCTCATTCCTCCGGTGGCTAGGAGAACAAACATTACTTTGCCCCGACTCTCCTCCAGTAGAGGCCATCCGTCATTCAAAATCGCATCAGTAAGATTGGGCCGGTCCCCCCTAACCTTATCGGGAGTGATTGATAGATTTAGGGGCCAGAACTCGGATATCTCGGATTCTATCTCCTGCAGAATTCCAGTTAGCTCAACGGTTGTGGTGATTTCAGCAGCCTGCTCTGGCCAGTCCTTTGGCTCCACCCAGATCATAATCGGGTGATGCAAGCTATTTTCAAGTGACCATGCCAATAAGACCTCCAAACAACTTTGGAAGGTAGGACATGTAGTTCCAGAGTCGTACTGGTTATGATACACCCTCAGACCTTCCCTTACGTCCCACCACACATCAATCTCAAACTGCCTGACACCTTGGTCGGTAGCTTGGATGTCGAGGTCCTCATGAGTGTACATGTATTCTCTCGTAGGCGAGAAAATCGGCTCCACGTGATACGAGTTGTGAGTCCCCTCCATTTGTATGTGGTTTATGCGAAGGGGCTCCTGCTCCGGTGAATCGTCAAATATTGATGGAATGTTATCAGTACCCAAACATCCCCCCAATAAGGGGGAAATCATGAGGATTGTAGTGAGAATGGCCACCGACCTCATCGTTAGTCCAGATGGGCCACACACAAAGAATGATTCGGACAATCTACTGATGGTCGCCATTGGGGTCGTGTACCATCCCATCGGCCAACTCTACGCTAGAGGCCTTCCTGACACTAACGACCTCGACACTGAACTTGAGTGTCCTTCCGGCCATCTGATGGTTGAAATCAGCGGTTACCGAGTCTCCCTCGATAGAGACGATGGTGAATTGGATGGGTCCCTGATGACTCTGAGCTCCAAGCATCATCCCCTCTTCAATCTCCATATCCTCTGGAAACTGATCTCTGGGGATCTGCTGCACTGCCCCCTCATCTCTCTCTCCATAGGCCCTGTCTGGAGTCAAGGTGAAATCCCTCTTCTCCCCTACATCAGCGCCTAGCATCTCCTGTTCGAAGCCCGGTATCATCTGCCCGTGGCCTACAAGGTACGTAAGTGGCCCCCTGCCTTCGCTAGAATCGAAGACTTCGCCGTCTGGGAAGGTACCTGTGTAGTGGACAGATGCCACTGTATCCTGTTCAATCTTGCCGGTCATATGGTTGGCTACAATGCCTCACTTCTAACATTGTGGGTACAATCGAGTAGGTTCAGTTGCACCCGCATCCAGGTCCACAGCCATCAGAGTCCTTGTGGGCCGGCTCAGTAATATCGACGACCTCGACACTGAAATTAATAGTCATTCCAGCCATCTGGTGATTGAAATCAACAGTGACCATATCGTCATCTACGGATGCCACGGAGAACTGCACGGGCCCCTGGTCGCTTTGCGCTCCAAGTATCATTCCCACCTCAATTTCCAAACCCTCGGGAAACTGCTCTCTAGGAACTTGCTGAATAGCTGCCTCGGTCCTCTCTCCGTAGGCCCTGTCGGGTGTAAGGGTGAACTGTCTCTTCTCTCCGACCTCGGCCCCTAGCATCTCCTGCTCGAAACCTGTAATCATCTGCCCGTGACCCACTAGGAATGTAAGTGGATCCTTTCCTTCGCTAGAGTCGAAAATCTTCCCATCATCGAATGTGCCGGTGTAGTGGACGGACACCACGCTATTATGTTCAATCTTGCTGGCCATGGTAATTACTCGCACGCCTTGGTTTCTAAATGTGAGGGTCCGCAGTGTACGTTTCCATGTCGAACCTATTGTGGTAACGTTCAACAAACATCGTCCTCTCCTCTGGGTATGGCGAGCCAAAGTCCAGGGGGCCAGATAGACTTCGCCTACAAGCCCATTGAAGGCCTGTCCGACTCTCTGGAACGAAAGCTAGGGATGTTCTCAGTAGTGATAATTTCACTATCTGCGATGCTGGGAACAGGTCTTTTCGTCCTACCTGCCTTGGTAATGGTCGATATGGGGGGCGGGACCGTCCCAGTATCCGGCATTTGGCTGGCGTACCTGCTCGCCGCACTGGCTATCCTACCGGCGGCGGTCTCCAAGGGAGAACTGTCAACTGCGATGCCGTCATCTGGTGGTTCTTACGTGTACATAGAGAGAACTTTCGGGCCACTGGTCGGAACGATCGCAGGTGTCGGCCTTTGGGGTGCCTCGATGCTGAAGACGGTTGTCGCTCTTGTTGGCTTCAAGGCATATCTATGGGCTCTGGAGGAGCTTCTTGGCATAACTATCGACATTGAGATAGCCGCCCTCATTTTGTTAGTGCTCATCACGATTATCAACATATTAGGCGTGAATAGAATCAAGAAGATTCAGACTCCCATTGTAGCTTTGATGATAGCTTTCATCGCAATTCTATGTATCTGGTCAATTTTCACCCTACCCATGAATTGGGACGCCGCCTTCGGGGAGGGGGCCTATGGAACTGGATGGGAGGATGTTGCCCATGCCTCAGCATTCGTCTTCGTAGCATACGCTGGAGTGACAAAGATAGCGGCAGTAGGAGGGGAAATAAAGAATCCAAGCAGGAACATTCCATACGGGATGATCCTGTCTCTAGTAATTGCCTGCGCTCTTTACGTCATGGTAACGATAGTGATGGTATCGGCAGTGGATCCCTCGGGATACCTTGACCCCGACACAGGCAAGGCAAGGGAAGACCCAGTATACGTACTCGCGGACATGGTAGGGGGTTCGACAGTGGGGACCGTCTCAGCGGTTTTCGCTGTCACCGTACTAACTTCACTAGCTCTGGCTTCACTGATGGCCACCTCCAGGTTCCCATACGCCATGGCGAGGGACAACCTCCTCCCAAATTCACTGGAGAAGGTGCACCCTCGCTACCAGACCCCGCACCTTGCCATTATAGGTACTAGCGTGGCGATGGCGCTTGCTATCACGTTACTGCCGGTCGAGGAAATAGCGAAACTGGCATCCGGGTTCAAGATCATGATTTTCATGACCATCAACGCCTCGGTGATAGTCCTTAGGAGGGCCTCTGATTCACACATTTGGTACCGCCCAGAGTGGAAATCCCCGATGTACCCATTTATCCAGATTTTCGGAATACTCAGTGGGGCACTACTCCTCTATGTAATGGGAATGACTGCTGTAATGGGCGGTCTGGCATGCGGTACGATTGGGGCCTTAGTTTACTTCCTGTACGGGAAGGAGAGAGTTCATCCGATGCTGACTCCATGGAGGACGGTTAGTACCGAGCTCACCAACTCTGCTCAGGCAGAGCGCGAGAAGAGGTGGCTAGTTTTCCACAACGTCGCTGGCACGAAGGAGAGGTACTCCGAGCAGATGACCGAGGGTGAGTTCGTCCATGCAATGAGCATAATTGATCCACACTTGGACAGGTCCAGTGTCAGGAGCTTGTTTAATGAGATAGATTTGGACGGAAACGGAATAATAGACCTAGATGAGTTCCTGCTGGGCATTGACGAAGACAATCTATTCGGGGATATTTCTGAGTCCGAATGATTTCCGCTCGGGCGTGCAATTGAAGACTTGAACTCCTCTCGGTCAAACCCAGGTGAGTCAATGGCGATAGCTGGTCGTGCGAAGAAAGTCACTACACACACCCTGCAAGAGATGAAGAGGGCAGGTGAAAATATCACCATGCTGACATCATACGACTACTCATTGGCAAGGCTAGTCGATGGCGCTGGCATCGATGTGATATTAGTTGGCGACTCTGCATCCAACGTCATGGCTGGAAACGATACAACGGTACCGATCACACTGGAGCACATGATCTACCACGCCCAGTGCGTTGTAAATGGAGTGGATAGGGCACTTGTAGTCGTCGATATGCCATTCGGCACTTACCAGGGCGATACGAAGCTAGCTCTGAAGAGTGCCATCCGGATAATGAAGGAGTCCGCCGGACACGCGGTGAAGTTGGAGGGAGGGGCCGAAATAACCGACTCAATCAAGAGAATACTAACTGCAGGAATACCCGTAATGGGCCACTTGGGACTGACTCCCCAGTCGATATACAAGTTTGGGACCTATGGCGTCCGAGCAAAGGGGGGGGAAGAGGCAGAGAGACTGATCTCGGACGCACTGGAACTCCAGGAGGCAGGGTGCTTCGCCATAGTCTTGGAGAAGATACCTGCCGATTTGGCCAAGATGGTTAGCGACAGACTAGATATCCCGACGATCGGCATCGGTGCGGGCCCCCACTGCGATGGCCAGGTCCTGGTCCTGCATGACATGCTTGGAATCACGAAAGACTTCTCTCCACGTTTTCTCAGAAGATATGCCGATCTGGGTGACGCAGTGGATAATGCAGTCAAGCAGTACATCAATGATGTGAGAAGCGGGGACTTCCCCAACGATGAGGAGAGCTACTAGATCCTCCCCCAACCTTCAAGGACGCCCGCCCGGCAGTCACACCTGAATGAGCGAGCTATGGGTTGAGAGACACCGCCCTCGCACAGTATCCGACATAAAGGGACAGAAACAGGTGGTTGACCGCCTCAAGGCATATGCTGTGAAACGCTCATTCCCACACCTGATGTTTGCCGGACCTCCTGGAACTGGCAAGACCACCGCAGCAATCGCCCTCGCAAGGGATGTCTTTGGAGACGACTACAGGAGGAACCTCCTAGAGATGAATGCCAGCGACGAGAGGAAGCTGGAGTCAATTAGGACCAAGGTCAAGCAGTTCGCTAGGACAGCCCCAGTACCCGGTACCTCATTCAAGGTCATCTTTCTGGATGAGGCTGATGCCCTGACTCCAGATGCTCAGGGGGCACTCAGGAGAATTATGGAGCAGAATGCGCAGACCTGCAGGTTCATACTATCCTGCAACTACTCATCCAAGATAATCGAGCCAATACAGTCCCGTTGCGCCGTCTTCAGGTTTAGGCCTCTTGCCGATGATCAGGTCAGGTCAATGGTCGTCTCGGTGGCTGGTGAGGAGGATATCAAGCTTGACTCCGATGCTGCAGACGCAATAGTTCACGTCAGCCTAGGCGACCTAAGGAAGGCAATCACTTCTTTGCAGGTCGCCGCCTCCATGGACGAGCACGTCACGCGAGAGATAGTCTACGAGACCACTGCCACTGCTCCACCGGAGGAGCTACACAGGTTCTTCTTGGCGTGCAGGGAGGATGGATTCCAACCAGCCAGAAGGAGATTAAGGGAGCTTCTAGATCGCTTCGGTCTCGCAGGAACGGATCTCATAAACCAGCTTCACAGGGGCCTCGGTGACGTTCCATTCCTCTCGGAGAGTCAGAAGCTTGCTGTGACTGAGACAATGGCCGAAGCTGACTACCGAATGGTGGAGGGCGGTGGGGAGGCGCTTCAACTGGACGCTATGACTGCAAGGCTCTGCACCTTGCTATCGCCTGATTTGCAGAGATAGCGTTAATCTGTTACTATCATGAAAGACGCGGCAGGAACGATTCTCTCGTCAGGCGACCCCATTCCTTTGATGACTGACCGAACAGAGGTGTCGGAAATCTCCGCATCGGATTTTCCACAAGTTTGAGTAGCACCCTCAGTTGTTGGTTTGCCGAAGGTGTAAGCACCGTATCCAGCAATCACATGACTGGCGCCTATGGTTGACATCAATACTTGCTCAATCAGAGAAGTGGTGGTGACCCAGCTACCAGTCAGAGCTGTGGTGAGCCCAAGAATCACAGATACCGATGACGCGAAGAAGGCGATGTGCATTGTTAGCGCGTTTTTGGAGGGTTTTGCGATTGATATTCCGCCACATCCAACAAGAATGGCCCCGAATAGCAGAGGAAACAGAGCGGTGATGTATCCAGTGGCGGCAAAGAAACCCACTCCCAAGGAGCCCATCATGCCCCCTGTGAGAATGGACAGCTGAGACATGTTGAATCCTGCAATAGTGTATCTTGTCATAACTTTGGATTCTGGGGTGAGTATATTATAGCGTGTTTGACAACACACCGACTAAAGGGCCTATCCCGTCTGGCTAATCTTGATTTCCCAGTCCTTTGACCACTCATTGACTTCCCATGGTCCCATGTTCTCCCGGGACTCACTCATCTCGATATGGAGATCGTATGTCCCGGGCCCAAGCATTCCCAGGTCCCAAGCAAGTGGTATGTCCTCCGCTCTGTTGGTCACTTTAGGACCAAGATTCACCTTTCTGGTCAGGGAGGTTTCGTTCCCCCTAAGCCAATCGCCCGAATTCTGCTCTTCAAACAGCGTCATGGCGTCAGTGAGATTCCCGGCTGTGTCATTGGCTAGAATCAGCGTATTTCCCTTGTGAGTCAGCGTAATCAGGACCTTCGCAGTATCTGCCTCGATGTTGTCAGCGACCCCCAGCCCCATCACGACATGCACCTCGTCACGATCAATCTCGAGAGAGTACTCTCCCCCGCGCCAGCTTGAGTCGATTATCCCGTCGGCCTCCTGGATGTCAATGCCGTTTGATGTGGTAGGTGGGGCTATATCGCTCAGAGGAGGGTTGGAGAGGACGAATGTTAGAGCCAGCCATGAGAATACGAAAAGGAAACATGCTCTGAACCAGTTCCCACCGGTGTAGAGCTCCACGTATCTGCTCGGTATGACCAGCTTGTGGAGAGAGGGCACGGTAGCGGCGAGGGACACTGGGAGCACCCAGAGGATCCTGCTAGGCTCGGTGGTAGTTGGCATGAACACGTATCTCATGAACAAGGCGATACCGAGACCGTAGAGTATCACTAGCCACATTGAGTAGGCATCAGCCACCTCTTTCACGGCATGCTCATCAGGCTTAAATGGCTCAAGCTCACGACTCTTCACCTCCTCCTTCTCACCTGATCCTCCACGCGCTCTTTTGCGCTTGTCATAGGCGCTCGCACGCATGGCTGTGTCCACGTCTACCATGGCTATCGGACTCACTAGGCGGTGCTTACCACATCAACCCTGTGGGTGCAAACCCCAATCCTCGGGGACGCTAACGCTCAAATGGCCGATGCCGGTCGCCGATGCGTCGCCGGGGTGGCGTAGTTGGTAGCGCGTCGGACTCATAGGGTAACTTTCTGCGGGAGGCACAGCCTCTCTGGAGCTAGTCGATGAGCGCAACAGCCTAACTGAAGATTGTCTGAGACATCCGAAGGTCGCGGGTTCAAGTCCCGCTCCCGGCACCACAAACAAATACCGTTTTATCAATAACAAAGGGGAAACAATCATTGAATAGGGCCGTTTTTCCCAGTAGGTAACATGACGCTTAGCTCGCTTAAATGGGTCAATCGATTCATTGACCAGACTCCCGGAGACACGGAGGTCGGGGGGACTCCCCGACAGGTTCCCGGTGCTTGCTGGTCGAGAGTCAGACCGACTCCTACGCCACGGCCAATACTCAGGCTATGGTCAGCAGAGATGGCTGAAGAACTAGGCACCGAATTCGGGGATGATGAAATTCTCGGTGGTCGGGAAATCACTGAGGGCATGGACCCATACGCTCAGAGATACGGAGGTCACCAATTCGGAAACTGGGCAGGACAGCTTGGCGATGGCAGGGCGATCACACTAGGCGAGGTGGACACAGGAACCGGGGTTTTGGAATTGCAACTGAAGGGCTCCGGCGTCACTCCATATTCCCGATTCGCTGACGGGAAGGCCGTATTGCGCTCATCGATCAGAGAGTTCCTGTGTAGCGAGGCCATGTTCCACCTGGGAGTCCCCACGACCAGGGCGCTGTCGATGGTCTCAACCGGTGAGGAAGTCATCAGGGACATCCTGTACGACGGCAGGCCAGCACCTGAGTCAGGAGCGATAGTCTGCAGGGTAGCGCCAAGCTTCCTGCGATTTGGGAGCTTCCAGATACATGCCAACACCGGGGACTTCGAGACTCTAAGGAAGCTGGTGGATTTCACCGTAGCACACCATTTCCCAAGTCACAGCACCGACAGCGACGAGGGACTGATCGAATGGCTGAAGCAAATCGCAGACGAAACGGCTGAGATGATATCACATTGGATGAGAGTAGGATTCGTCCATGGCGTCATGAACACCGATAACATGTCCATTCACGGTCTCACCATAGATTACGGCCCGTACGGATGGCTCGAGGACTATGACCCCGATTGGACGCCGAACACCACAGACGCGAGGACGAAGAGATACAGGTTTGGTCACCAGGCACGAATAGGGAAGTGGAACTACGCCCGCCTACTTGAGGCGATCAGCCCCCTTATGAGTGACCCAGAGATGCTCTACGATGCACTGGAGTTCTACGACTCGTCGTTTCAGAAATACAACGATTCGATGTGGGCGGGTAAGCTAGGTATCGCGGAGTTGGTCCCCGGTGACGAGGAGCTGGTCGCAGATCTGACCACTATACTCCAGAGCGTCGAGACGGACATGACGATATTCTTCAGGATTCTCTCATCCATCAGCGAGCCAGACGTAAGCCACCTGGAACACGCGTTCTACGACCCAGAAAGCATTCCCGTCGACCAGTTCAACGACTGGCTAGGAAGGTGGTGGAAAAGGGCGGGAGGAAAGCCCGATCAGGAGGGAATGAGACTGGCCAACCCGAAGTACGTCCTCAGGAACTGGATGGCACAGCTCGCCATTGACGCCGCGGAGAAGGGCGACTACTCGGTCGCCAACGAGCTCTACGAACTCCTCAAGTCACCTTACGAGGAGCAACCCGAGCTCGAGGAAGAGTGGTTCCAGAAGAGGCCCGAGTGGGCCAGGCACAGGGTCGGATGCTCCATGCTATCATGCTCCAGCTAGGAGGCCCAATCTTGAATCAGGGACTGAATAGCTCGTAGGCCGTCGGTCAGGCTAGCAGGTCCGGGTTGTAAGATAATACTCGGGTCCAACTCGTGAATCCTACCATCCCTTACAGCCGCAACAGAGTCCCAACCGGGCCTCTTCGTGATCGAACCCACATCTACAGGCTTGCCACACCATGATGCCATTATTATCTCTGGGTCCCTCTCAACTACATCAGACCAGAGAATCTCCCGCTCGCTGGCGAGCTTCCCATGGGATTTCTCCGTGAAGACATCCTCTCCCCCTGCAATCTCAATCAGCTCGCTCACCCACCTGATCGCCGAGAAGGTGGGCTCGTCCCACTCCTCGAAGTAGACTCGAGGCCTCCTCTCAAGCTGTTTCCCCATGGAGCGTGCCTCCGCGATTGCCTCGCGGTACCCGTCCACAAGCGATCTAGCCTTGTCCTCTGCCGCGACTATCCTGCCTATCGTCATGATGACGTCCAGTATCTCCTCGATGCTCCTCTGGTTGAAAATGAGGACCTGTAGGTTCGCCCTGATCAGCTTGGCCGCCAGGTCGGCCTGTATGTCGCTGAAGCCAATCACAAGGTCTGGCTCGAGCTCGCATATCTTCTTGACGCTGCCATCGATGAATGCTGAGACAACTGGGTGCCTTTCCTTGGCCTCGGGAGGCCTGACTGTGTATACCGTGATTCCCACGATCCTGTGCTCTTCTCCAAGCAGGTAGAGTATCTCCGTGGGCTCCTCGGTTAGGCATACTATTCTCTGTGGTCCGTCTGCATTCACGAAGTCATCCCCTCAGAATATTTCCCCTGCTGTGTGCCATCTTAATCGGCATCACAAATAAAATGAATCCCGAAAGCGACAAATCCATTGACTGCCCCCTAGGTTCATGGCAGACATAGAAATCTCGGACTGGGAGGACCTCAGTGAGGCATTTAGAGAGATGTTCGACGGCCTTGGTAAGATCGAGGTCTCTGACACGGCACTCCGATTCGAGTCAGTCCGACCAGACGTAGCCACTGGGATATCCCTCTCACGAGACGGGGCCATGATGGCTAATATGCCCCTCCATGGAATCGACTCCCGGTTCGAGAGGGTCCAGATAGATGAAAGGAGGAAGGAAATCAGGCTGATCGGCTCGAGCATGGACTACACGTACAGGGTCCCTCCAGCGATCCTGAACAGACGTGGACGCCTTAGAGGATTGAGTAGGCTATGGCGCCTGCGATGACGAACATCACGCAGGCAATCCCCCTATCGATGACCCTCCAAGACTCGGGGCTCTCTAGCAGCGAGGACAGCCTCCGAGCCCCGTAGCCTAAAGCGAAGAAGAAGAGGAAGGAAGCCAGCATCGCTCCTGTGGCGAAGGACGCCCTCTCATCGGTGGCATACCTGCTGGAGGCGCTGCCGATTAGCATGATGGTGTCCAGGTACACGTGTGGGTTCAGGAAGGTGAACGCCATGGCCGTGCCAAGGGTCGGCACCAAGTCTGCACCGTCCTCCTCCCCTATGCTCATTCCCGAGGGGTCCATCGATGACCTAACCCTCATCACCCCGTACCCGGCAATGAACAGAGCCGCGGCCATTGAGATCCAGAACTCCGCCCCCTCGACCCCCGAGAGGTACGCTCCTAGGCCGAGTACCCCCACGGCAATGAGCAGGGCATCGGCCAGTGAGCACACCAAGCATACAGCGAATACGTGTGAACGAAGCAGCCCTTGCCTCAGAACGAATATGTTCTGGGGGCCTATCGCGAGTATCAGCCCCATGCTGAGGGCGAAGCCCGCGACCCCGGCAGACAGCACACCCATGCCACATCAAGAGGGCATCGCCCCTTGAACCGGTCGTTTGCACCCGTCACCTTGATTTCCCCCGTACCGAGCGGGACGCATGGCAGACAGGGACGCCACCGAGGTATTCTCCGAGTGGGCCCTGAGGGACAGGGACCTCGGGATGGAGAGCGGGCACGCGTCCTCGGTCGAGGAGATGCTCTCAATGGCGCTCTCCAGAATAGATGGGCCCTTCTCGGCCGCCGATCTCGGCTGTGGCAACGGGTGGGTCTGCAGGGCACTGGAGGAGAGAGTCGACTGTCTCTCGGCCATGGGAGTAGACGGCTCTGAGGAGATGATCAGGAAAGCCAGGTCTAGGGGTGAAGGGGAGTTCCATCACATCCGACTGCCGGGTTGGAAGCCGCCTCGTAAGTACGACTTGGTACACTCGATGGAGTTCCTGTACTACCTGCATGACCCCCTCTCCATGCTCTCAGAGGTCCATGACCACTGGGTAGCTCCCGGTGGCACCCTGGTAGCCGGGGTCGACCACTACCTCGAGAACGAGGACAGCTTGGACTGGCCCGAGGGGCTCAGCGTCCACATGACCACCTTGAGCGAGGCTCAGTGGAAGCAGGGAATGACGGATGCCGGCTTCGTGAACGTCGAGATGCGTAGAGTGGGCCTGAAGGATGGCTTCGTTGGGACCCTGGCCATGATAGGCACGAAGCCACAGCTCTGATCATTCCCCGTTCGAGAACGCGATCATGCGATCTATAGGCATGTGGTCCACAGTGTCCTTGCAGTAGTGCGCCTCCACCACCTTACCGTCCTCGTCAATCAGGATGTCCACTGGCAGGGTCGACATCTTCGACATTGAGAGGGTCATCGGCACGTACCCCCTCAACGTGGCCCTGACCATGGTGAGTGGCGAGCGCATTGCCCCCCACATGAAGCGCCCAAGAGACTTCTCAACTCCGTTGTCCAAATAGGTCTCATAAGTCTCGTCTGCCACGATTGTGAAGGGAATTTCGCGACCCCCCATCCTCTTGGTCAGCTCACCAATTTCTGCGTCGAAGACCCCGATCATTACAGAGTCGTCGGAGAACTCATCCCATCTCTTGACTATGCTGTCTATCCTCATGTTGCAGAAGGGGCAGGTAGAGAACCTGAAGAAGGTGAATATCACCCTCTTCCCCTTCATCGCGGACATCTCGAAGGTCGTCCCGTCAATCGATGGCAGTACTAGCTGTGGGGCTTGGTCCCCGGCCTTGATTCGCATACCTTTCACCTGTTGGCTAGGTGTATAGACATTTCAGGGGACAGTGCCAACACTGCTCCTCCACCTCAGGAACGCGTAGGAGGGAACAGACCACCCGGTCACAGCGACAGTCCATGCCATTGCCGAACCAATTATCATTCCATGGGAGTCCAATGAGTACATTGCAACTAGGGCATAGACGCCTACCGATCCACCACCCAGAAGCATGGGGGCGGCCGCGCCTCTCGGGACTGACGGGCCCTGTGATATCCAGAGTGCTACCATCGATGTCAGAAATATCGCTGGGAAGACCGATGCTAGCCCCGCGAGCAGGGGATAGCCCAAACCTGCGACCCAAACCGATGCTCCTATCGCCGAAGCCGCCATTCCCCCCCTAGCCAACAACACAGACTTGCTAACCTCCTGGCTTCCCTTCGGTGAATCCCCCGGGCTCCATCCCAGGTAGATTCCGAAGACCGCCGTCAGCAATATCCCGATTACCGCTATGTCACGAGCTCCCAATCCCGAATCCGATGCGTAGTCTATGCAGAATATGGTGATCATTCCGAATATGGCCCATGCGACCAGTGCAGTGGCGGTAGTCACTGCCAAGGATCTCTGGGCCGACAAGTCCTGAATCTTCGGTGGTAGGTATATCCATACTGACAGGAAGATGGCGTTGATCAGCATTCCAGCCGGAACGACGGACAGGCTCTCAAGAAGCTCCGCCTCTACCTGCGCGGAGGCCATCCCCGCAACGGCCGGCACTATTGTCGTGGGCACGGTGCCTAGTGCCCCCCCTACAACGCCCCCGTATCTCTCTATCAGCACGGTGACCAGTATCGCAACCAATCCGGCGGCAATCGCGGCAGACAGTATTTCACTTAGCACGAATTACGGGATTGTCGAAGGCACATGATATTGACGACGGCCTATATGTTGTGACCCACATGCCCAGAGGTATCGTCCCAGCACTCGTGCTCATAGTCGTAGATGGCTCCCTCATCAGGCAGACAAGGGTGGTGATTGGTGAACACATCCCCATTGGTCAGCCAGGGCCTGACTATCCAAGCATGAGCCATCCAATACTCGCCAAGCATGACGTTCTCCCCGTCATTTTCCTCGCACTGCTCTTCGCTCAGGTCTTCGCCTCTGACTAGCATCAGCTCCATCTGGAAGCAGAGAGACTCATGCCTGTGCCACCAGTCGTTGTCCCCCGTGAAACCCTCAGGTGGGACGTCGGTGGGGGATCTCACGAACCAGGCGAATCCGACAAGCTCGGACTCGGCCTCCTCGCCAGCAAACATCAGAAACTCGGGTGTCGAGTAGTCGAATTCCTCATCCAGAGAGGTCCCGCTGAACTCAGGGGAACTAGCATTGAACTCCTCGCTGTCCATCCTGAATTCCCCTAGCCTAGCGTGGTGGGTGCCCATCCCCTCGGTATACCCAACGAGCATGTGGAAGCCAGCCGCTTCGGCCTCTCCCAATGTGGCCCATTGGGATGACCATTCCAAGGCGGCTTGGAACTCGGCTGTGAGCGTCTCGCACTGCTCCCCAGAAAGCTCACCCTTCACCATCCCCTCATAGGCGGGGTCTACATGGTGCCCTCCTATTCCTGTCGAATTGCACCACCATGGCATAGTATCGGGGATATATCCGCTAAGGGGACAGTCCATCTCCCCGTCTCCATCCAAATCCCCGCATACCCCTGCGTCTTCGGCATCAAGAAGCTCCGAATCATCATCTATGAAGCGTCTTTCCGTCTCTTCCTCGGATATGCAACCGCTCAATGTGCCTGAAACGAATATCAGAACGAGGGTAATGGAGAGTAACCTCATGAATATGACTGATAGTATTGCCCAATAAATCAATCCGTTCGATGCTCGTTAGGAGCGAGCCATTGATGGGCCTCTTCCGCCCGCTTAGCGTCATGGAGGACTGGCCGGACCCGGGTACGCCCATCAGACTGGTGGTGAAGACATGGGCCGGTCTCGACGAGCACGTGGGACTAGCTCTGCCCTCAGCTGGACCGGGTTTGGTAACGATCAAGCTTGTGAATGGATACAATCTTTCTTTCCCCAGCTCGTATGTGGAGGAGTTCGAGCTCATGGGCGAGATACCAGAGCCTCAGGAGGCCATTCCAGAACCGATCAAGCAGGACGAGTCCCTGCCCCTGGTTCACCTGATCCACACAGGGGGGACCATAGCAAGCAAGGTTGACTACTCCACGGGCGCAGTGACAGCCAGGTTCGAGCCTAGCGAGTTACTACAGGCAGTGCCTGAGCTGAGGTCCATAGCTAGGATAAGGGCCGTCAAGCTCGGAAACATGTGGTCAGACGACATAAGGCCCAGACATTGGAACAGGTTGCTCAAGGCCACCGAGGAGGCGTTTGCCGAGGGAGCGGTTGGAGTTGTGATAACCCATGGTACCGACACACTTCACCTATCTGCGGCCGCGATGTCCTACGGATGGTCGGGATCGGGGGGCAGGCCACCAGGACGAATAGTACTGACAGGCTCTCAGAGGTCTCCCGATAGGGGATCTTCTGATGCCCCAGAGAATCTCATCTCAGCGGTATACTGGGCCGCCAATGGCCCCGAACCGACTGGGTACAGGGACTCGTCCGTCGTGGTCACGCATGCCACATCGTCCGACGGAAGATGTACTGTTTTGCCAGGGTGCGCTTGCAGGAAATACCACTCATCCAGGAGGGACGCTTTCAAGTCGATAAATCAAGATCCAATAGCCCACGTGGAGTTCGGCACGGAAGGGCCTCGAATAATTATGGAGGAGCTGGACCCACAGGACGCTCGGTCGGAGGCCATTTCTCCCACAATGTTCGATGACACGGTCAGGATAGCTCAGTTCGTTTCCGACGGACATCTTCATTCAGACATCGTCAACTCTGCCATAGAGCTGGGATATGATGCCCTTCTCTTCCATGGAACCGGCCTGGGTCACCTTCCGATATCGGACCCCCAAGAGGACTCTCCTGAGAACACCAAGCTGAGGCTACTCCTGGAGGACTACTGCGAGGACGGGGGAATAGCAGTCGTAGTCACGCAGACCGTGCACGGGCCAGTTCATCTTGACGTATACAGCAAGGGGAGGGTTCAGCAAACGATAGGGATCATTGGCAACGGGTCTCTTTGCCCGCCAGGCTCTGCTCTGGTGAAGTTGCATTTCCTGCTCTCTTCGGACAGATCTCAAGAATCCGTGTCCGAGGGGTGGGGCAAGGACCTCTTGGGAGAGAATCCGCCAAACGTCCGTAACTGAGATTCAAAGACCTCCTAGCATTCGGGGGGGTATGACGGCCCCTGATGTGCCATTCCAATTCCAAAGAACAGGTCACGTTTCGCGAAATAGGGCAGTACTGGCCGCAATGACGAACAAGCAGAGCTCTGAGGACGGCACACTGTCAGAGGATGAGATCAATTGGCTTCTGATGAGAGCAGAGGGTGGATTCGGAATTATCACCACCGCGGCCACTCACGTAGTCCCAGAAGGCCAAGGCTGGAAGGGAGAAATGGGGGTCTGGGGGGATCATCATGTCCCGGGACTCACAAGACTCGCCACCGGTATAAGGGAAAGGGGGGCTATTAGTCTGGCACAGATATTCCATGGAGGGATGTTCGCGCCTGAGGCTATCACAGGGGTCCGCCCTGTATCCGCTAGCGAGAATCCTCTGTCAAAGGACTCTGATGAGACCTCAAGAGAGCTATCTTACGACGAGATTGAGTCGATCATTTCGTCATTCGGAGACGCGGCCTCAAGATGCGCCAAAGCAGGATTCGATGGGGTCGAGCTACATGGGGCCCATGGGTATCTGATATGCCAGTTTCTCGGAGAGAAAACGAACAGAAGGGAAGATGTATGGGGGGGTGAAATATTCGATAGAGCGAGGTTTCTCATGAGGATCATACAGGATGTCAGGAACAAGGTTCCCGAGGACTTCATTCTGGGTGTAAGAATTTCACCTGAGCATAGGAAGGTGGGCGTCAGGCTCGAGGATAGCTTGGAGCTAGCAGAGATGCTTTCCGAGGCTGGAATCGACTTTTTGCACATATCCTGCTGGGACTGTTCTTGGGGCTCCTCGGAGTTCCCTGAAGACGAGAGGACATTGACGCAGTGGTTTTCGGACAGGCTAGGGAAGAGCGTCCCAATAATATCGGCAGGGGGGATCTGGTCTACTTCCGATGCCAAGGCAGTAATGGCGAATGGTGCGGACATGGTCGCTGTAGCTCGAGCGGCAATAGGCCATGCCGATTGGGCCTCTCACATTTCAGAAGAGAACTACTCTCCAATGAAACCTCCATTTTCCAACCATCACCTATTAGAACAGGGACTCAGTGAAACGTTTGTCGACTACATGAGGGGATGGGACGGATTCGTCGCTTAGGCCTACTTACTGATGTACCGACTACCACATGGCCGATTCATGCCGGAGGCATCGCGAAGCGACGAGCTCGATGCGATGAGGCAGTCAGCGTATTCTCCAGGTGACTCATCAAGCCTCAGAGAGCTCAGGGCAGAGGGAAGGAAGACTGCGAGGGAGAGGATATCGGAGCTCCTCGACCCCAACTCGTTCGTTGAGGTGGATGCCTTCGTGCAGCACAGAGCAGGAGATCACAACATGCATCTCCACAGGCCACTGGGCGATGGAGTGGTTGCCGGGCATGGGATGATTGATGGCAGGAGGGTCGTTTGCTTTGCCCAAGACTACTCTGTTTTCTCCGGATCCATGGGGGAGATGCACGCCAAAAAAGTCGCAAAGGTTGCCGAGTTCGCCGAGAAGTCACAATTGCCGTTAATAGGAATCTGGGATGGAGACGGACAGAGGGTCGAGGAGGGCGTGACTTCACTGGGAGCCACGGGAGAACTGTTGGATATCTTGGTAGCCTGCTCGGGCAGGATACCGCTGTTCTCCCTCGTACTCGGAACCGTATCGGGAGTCAGTGCCCTAGCCGCAGGGCTCTCCGACTTCGTCATCCTCGGCTCTGATCATGGGAAGATGTTCATGAGGAGCCCGTATATGATTCCAGAGATAATCGAGGGAGCTGTGGATGAGGATTCCCTAGGAGGCGCGGAGCAACATGCTAGCAGGAGTGGTGTTGCCTGCATGGTTGCCGATGACGAACGAGACGCATTCGACATCGTAGCGGAGATACTGTCATTCCTCCCGGACCATACTCTAGCGGAACCCCTTGTACTCAGGGGCTCGGACGCATGGGACAGGAAGTGCGAGGGGCTCGAAGAGCTGGTGCCTTCAGACCCAAATCGGCCGTATGACATGAGGAAGGTCATCAAGGAAATCGTAGACGAAGGCAGGTTCTTAGAGCTCTCAGAGTACTATGCAGAGAACGTGGTCATAGGATTCGCCAGACTAGATGGGCATTCCGTGGGAATCGTAGGGAACCAACCCAGTGTATTAGCAGGATGCCTGGATATCGATGCGTCCGTCAAGGCCGCGCGATTCATCAGAACGTGTGACTGCTACAACATACCAATCGTGACTTTCGTGGATGTCCCAGGCTTCCTCCCCGGCACTGTCCAAGAGTGGGGAGGGATAATAAGGCACGGAGCAAAGCTCCTCTACTCGTACGCCGAGGCAACGGTTCCCAAGATGGCGGTAGTTACCAGGAAGGCCTACGGAGGGGCTTATCTGGCGATGAGTTGCAAGCACCTCGGCTCAGACTACAACGTCTCATGGCCCGGCGGGGAGCTTGCCGTCATGGGCGCCGAGGGGGCGGTGAATATCATCCACAGGAAGGAGCTCTCCGAAGCGAGTGACGTAGATGGGGTCAGGAACGAGCTAATCAACGAGTACAAGACCAAATTTGGCGACCCTTATGTGGCAGCTAAGCACGGATGGCTAGACGATGTTGTCGAGCCTTCAGATACTAGGAAATTGTTAGTTAGGGCACTCAAACC